>Ga0209979_1004956_pt1 | contig 10718 bp, 9 predicted proteins | sample AnhtaG_FD_183114 | JGI IMG/M metagenome (GOLD analysis project Ga0209979, IMG submission 183114) | Deep subsurface microbial communities from Anholt, Denmark to uncover new lineages of life (NeLLi) - Anholt_01485 metaG (SPAdes) (version 2) | ecosystem: Environmental > Aquatic > Marine > Oceanic >...
ATTAAAGAAACCACCATTGTAGAAGATGAGCCCAGGCCCGACCCGGGAGGAGCATCACTATGAAGATAAATCTCTATTCCTTTATTCACAATTTTCATATTTTTAATCACCGACTTCACCAGATCCAAATCCCCGTTGTATTCCAGATCCTCCTCGTTTTTGTATTCTACGGTTCTCTCATAATCTAACGAAATAACCTTTATCTCATTTTTATCCTTAAGAGGGATTAAAGAAGCGTAAGCGTACTTATTTATGGTAGAACTGAGTACTACCCCTCCTTTGGTTTGAGGATAAGGCGGGACATCGGTTCCCCCTCCAGAAAAACTAATCCGCAAAGGTGCTTTTGACCGGACAAGCATCTTCTAATTAGCTCCCTTCGTCTCCAGGCTCAACCGCCAGGGTTTTCTCCGAATTTCTCTACATGCCTGGGGAATCCCGATATCAATAAAATAAGCTGTATGCGGCCTACCATAAAAACGTTTGCCTATTAATCCAGGAAAGAGGTCTTTTTCCAGAGAACTTTTACCTTTGGGGATAAAATCAAATACTGCTCTGTCAAAGACGTAAATCCCCCCATTTATCAGATTCGATTTAGCGGTCTGACCTTTTTCCTTAAAATCAACGATACCAAAGTTCTCGTCAACTTCTACTAATCCATATCTTTCTGGTTTTTTAATTTCCAGGAGAGCCAGAGTAGCCAAAGCACGCTCTCTTTTATGAAAACCAATCAATTCTCCCAGATCTATATTAAAATAGGAATCACCGTTGAGGACTAAAAAGTGATCATCTTTAACCAGGCGTTCAGCCAACTTGATTGCCCCTCCTGTGCCCAAAGCTTCCTTCTCCTCTGAATAGTTGATGTTTACATCCCACCTATCTCCCTCCTCGAAATACTGTCTTATCTTTTTCCCTAGATATCCTATACACAAAATTACATTAGTCAAATTATGTCTTCTTAGTTGTAATATCTGATATTCTAAGAACGGTCTTTCTCCCACGAGTAATAGAGGTTTGGGAACCTCAGTCACCATGCTCCCCAGACGGCTGCCCAATCCTCCTGCCAGAATTAACGCTTGCACTCTTACCTCTATTTTCTAAAACTCTGAAATATTCTTTCTCAAGAGCCTCTACGACTGTTTCCCATCTATATTTTTGTTCAATCAGCCTTTTTCCCTCTTGAGCAACCCTTCTCCTGGGATTTCTGTCTTTAAGTAGCTCAATCACCCGTTCCGCAAAATCAGCCTCACTATCAGCTATCATTATGTTTTCTCTCTCGGTGGCCATTATTCCCTCTGCTCCCACTGAGGTCGCTACTACAGGCCTCTCCATGGCCATTGCCTCCAGGATCTTCAATCTCATTCCTCCTCCTATTCTAAGGGGTACAACATACACCGAACACTTTGCTACATAAGGACGGACATCCTTCACAAATCCCGTCACCATGATGTTCTGATCCTTTTTACTTAACTTTCTTATCTCCTCAGGTGGCCTGCGCCCAATTACATAAAACTTCACCGGGAAAGAGGCTTTCTTTATTCTGGGCCAAACCCGGCTATAAAACCAGAGCACCCCGTCCACATTAGGAAGCCAATTCAGGTCACCCACAAAGACTAGACTCCCCGGTTCTTCCTCAATTTTCAAAGGATAAAAGTAAGAAGTATCCACCCCAGCCGGGACTATACAAGTCTTTACGCTGGGGTTCATCGTTTTAATTCTATTTTTATCTTCCCTGGTTATCATGAGACACTTATCAAATATCTCACAAATTTTCGCTTCGTACCTATGCATCTTCTTCCACTGTAGATATGCATATAGTTTTATGAGGGGATTTCTCTGTCGTTGATAATACCTTTCCATAATGGTTGTCTGGACATTGTGTTCTCTCAAGACCAAGGGTAGTTTAAACTCATGTTTAATAAATTCACCGTAGTAGGCCATGTGCAAAGAATCGATGTGAACCAGATCAAATCCTCCCTTTGAAAGAATCTTTCTTATGGCCACCTTAACCTTACTGCTGTGATACTTTGAGATAGTGTAAGGAATCTTGAAAAACAAGTTAAGAAATAATCCCCAAAGATTTGTTCCTGTATTCTTGTAAACTACCCTTACATCACACCATTTCCTTAATCCCTCTATATTCCCGGGAGTCTCTTTTGTCCGACCGCTTATTATGGACAACAAAACAATCTTATGCCCTCGCAGCGAAAGATATTTGGTTAGGTTAAAGATTCCGATCTTCCCTCCGTCATCGGGAGGATAAGGAAGCCGGCCAGTTAACTGTAAGATCTTCATCCGCGCTTTTCTCCGACCAGGATTTTTCGGTTCAAGACGGCAATTATTCCTATTAAGAGGCCAATAAGAACACTGTTAGTCTTCGCCATAAATATAGGACAGGTAATGGCCGTCACTAAAAATCCGATGCATATGGAGAAAATTCCCGCACAATATGCCTTGGCAAAGGGATCTTCGGTCTTATTCCAGTTTTTTCGCGTTGTCTTAAGCACCCCGAAAATCATGAAAAGGAAAAGAAAAAGACCAACCATCCCCAGAGTATAAAATAAGTATAAATATAAGTTATGAGAATACCTTATGGTAACCCGACCTATTCCCCCCTCCTCAACCCAGCTCCAGGGATTAACTGAATAAAAAGTAAAACCATGGCCCATCCCATGTCCCAGGAAAGGCTTTTGCCAGGCGAGAACCCATAAACTTTTCCATTCTGCAAAACGATCCAGAACTGACAAGTCAAACTGTAACCTGAAAGAGGAGAAAAGACGGACACCAATCCAATGAAATAGATAGATTACGCTCCCCCGTTGGAAAAAGAACGCTCCTCCCAAGATAGCTCCTAAAAATAGAAGAAAAGAAGCTAGCACTCTAGCTACTCCGGCTCGAAGACCTTTAAAGCCAACTAAAAGCACAAGAAGAGAAATTCCAAAACCTAGCCAAAGGCCCCGGGTAAAACTTAAACCTAAGAGAAGCAAAAAGAAAAGAAACAGAATTCCATAAAAAATCTTCTCTCTTTTCACTTTGCTATGGAGGTAAAAACATATGGCTAGGATTGATCCGGGGAAACCAAAGAATTCTGCATAAGCTCCCCTCCTTAACAGTCCGAGATTGCTCTCGGCCATAGCCTGCGGGAAATAGTTATAATACCAGATCAACTGTTGGATACCTTTAACAATGCCGATAAAAAAGAAAAGGCCGAGTAATATTTTAACCCAACTTTCCTCCTTTTCGCTGACGCACCAAACCACCCAGAAAATCAGAAAATAACCAACAAAATCTACATATTTTCGCAGCCACCAGACAAGCTGCTCTCCCTCTCTCAAGGTTACCAATAGAGATATTGCACTCCACAAGAGGAAGAGCAAGGCTGCCCAAAGAAAACTCTCTTCCTTTAAGGGTAAAAGTAGTTTCCTTTTCTCAAAAAGAACCCTTGCCAGAGCTCCACTAAAACCGACGGCAAGAAGAATGCCCCAGTAAATCTCCAAAGGGGTCACCTCGGGAGTATTAAATAGCCCGGGAGAAAGGAAAAATCCTATCAGAATCAGAAGGCCCCATAAAGGTTTATAGAAAGAAAGTGCCAGTAGTAGAAGACCCAGAGAAAAAGCCACGACTTCTACACTGCTTAAATGAATAGAAAGCCAGCTCAGCGCACTGCCTATAAGGATACCTATGAAAATAGAAATAGGAATAATAAATTTTTCATTTTTTACTGTTAGAGCTTCTTCATTCATCCACGATTCCGTTCTTATCTATAATATCCTCTGGCCTTTTTTTCCTGTAAGAAAGTCCCTTATTCCCAACAATGCTCCTTTTGCCACCTGCTTTTTGTCCGAAATTCCCCACATCAAAAGACGAATTGGCCTGGTTAAAAAAAAGAACAGCCCAAAGACTATCCTGTATCTCAGACCCTGGACCGTTTCAAAGCCAAAAAATAATCTGTTGCGGGTTATATAATAGGAATTAATAAGCGAAATTTCTCCTCCTTTTGTGGGAGCCACTTTATGCCAGATTTTTGCCTCTAGGTTGACCTTCAACTTCCAACCTTCCTGCAATGCCTGATAACAAAAATCGCTGTCTTCCAGCGAAAGAAAATAATCCTCTCGAAATAATCTTGAGCTTTGCAGCAGTTTCCTTCGAATCAGCATTAAACAACCAGTGATGAAAGTAGCCTCTACGACTGCTTTTGGCTCTTCATCGCTATTCCTGCGGGGCAATCCTCGATCAGTTTTCCCCACCTGCTGGTTATACCCGGAGGCTCTCCATAGACTCAGTTTACCACCACCATACCAGATTTTTTTAGGATGGTGATAATAGTAGATCTTTCCCCCAACTATCCCGGTTTCCTCATCCTCTTCGGCGACCTCAACCATTTTGGTGAGAAAATCAGGAGCAACTGCGGTATCATTATTCAGGAGTAATACATACCCAAAAACCTCTTTTTCCAAGGCATATCTAATCCCCACATTATTTCCTCCCGGGAATCCCAGATTTTTCCCTGATCGGATAATTATCAATTTCCGAGAGGATGCTAACCCGTTGAGGCTTCCCTCTTGTTGATCTCCTCCAGCTTCGGCAGTCTTGCGGTCATACTCAATATATCGAACCGGCTTTAAGCTGGCATCAAAGTTGACAAACCTGGTATTTACGGGAATCTCTCTTTTTGCCCACCTCTTGAGCTTCTCCACCAGACCATCAGTAGAGCCATTATCTACCACGATCATTTCATAGTTGGAATAATCGATTTTTTGCAAGGACTCCAAGCATTCAATGGTGTCCTGCCACCCATTCCAGCTAAGGACAATCACCGCTATTTTGGGAAAACTTGCCACAGCACTCACTCCAAATGTCATTTCTCCTTTAAATATTGCTCCAGAGCCTCTCTCCAGTTGCTGGGCTCATCCAGGCCAAGTTTTCGCAAATGTGCGTTTTCCAGCACTGAATAATGAGGCCCCAGGACTTAACTCAATTCATGGAACACAAAGGTTAGTTTATGTTAGCGTGGCTTTTTGAGAACAGACCGGACCACTGCAAACAGTTCACCTATCATAGGAATTTTTGCTACAAAAGGAGTCTGAAACAATTCTATTTCAAAGTCCGACAAATTGATATAATCTCGAAAAGTCCTAAGCGTAATTCTGTTTTGTCCACCAGATTCCAGATCATCGATTCGCACAGGTAAAGGAACTTCCTTAAGGCCTGGAAATTGGAACAAGATATATGGTTCGCCGTCTGACAGCTTTTTAAGAATATGGATCAGGGTCCTTTCGGAAAATATAACTTGCTGCCAGGGTAGAGGAATCCAATCTGTCAAATGTGAGCCATGAGGAGTATAATAGCAACCAAAACTTATGAATAGTTTTCCGCCTGGACGAAGAACTCGCTTAGCCTCTAAAAGAGTCTTCAACGGCTCAGAGATATGTTCCATAAGATCAGTCATAATAATGACATCGAACGAGCTTTCATTGAAGGGTAATTTGTGAGAGCTAGCTGCAGAAAAAAAGACTTTGTGGTCAAGACCCTTTTTATGACAAAAGAGCTTTGCCCTCTTAAGTCTACTAAGATCACTATCAATACCAACAACGCTTAACGCCCTTTTCATTCCGTAATATGCGGTTCTCCCACCATCTCCACATCCAATATCGAGAATGTTGCTATCCTCAATAGGAATAGGATGACCAAGTCTCATGAAATTAAGTATTATTGACCTGGTGGATTCAAAGAGTTCTTCCGAGTAATTGAGGTCCGAGCGGACACTACCGTCATCATTATAAACAAGTTTGGCCGTCGGAGTCCTCTTTTTGAATATCTTAAATAATGGAGTACTAATTAGAAAAAGGCAAATCTTCTCACCGAGGACTGATATTTTCCTATCTCCGTGATTGTAATCTAAATGGCGTTTTGTGGAATAACATCCATGAGACAAGATGAGTTAGCGCGACATACAGTACTCACTTCAAATGTCCTTTCTCCTTTAAATACTGCTCCAGAGCTTCTGTCCATCTACTGAGGTCATCCAGGCCAAGTTTTCGCAAATTTGCGTTTTCCAGCACTGAATAAGGGGACCTCTTAGCCTTTGCACCGAACTCTTCAGTGGTGGTAGCCGAGAGGTCTGGATGTAATCCTACCAGCTCAAAAATAACCCGGGCAAACTCGTACCAGGTGCATTGACCATTGTTAGTGACGTGATAAAGGCCATATTCTCCAGTTTCAATAAGCTGAGCGATCTTCTTCGCCAGCTCTTTGGTATAAGTAGGAGTTAGAATCTGGTCGTTTACCACCTCAATAGGTTTTCCTTCTCTAGCCAGGCGGATCATAAGTTCCACAAAATTCCCACCTTTGCCCGATGCTCCCGCTACCCCGTAAAGTCCCGAGGTCCTGATGATGAAATGCCTCTGGCAAATTTGATGGACAAAATACTCTCCGGCGAGTTTAGAAACCCCATAGACATTCAGGGGATGGGGTAGGTCTTTTTCTCTATAAGGGCTTTTCTTTCCACTCCCAAAAACATAATCGGTACTGAGGTGCACCAGCACGCTCCCCAGATCCTGGCAAATCTCAGCCAGGTTCCTGACCGCATAGGTATTAACCTTAAAAGTCTCCTCTAAGTGATCTTCGCATAAATCCACTCGGTGGTAAGCACTGGTATTTATAAGTACCTGCGGTTTGTGTTCCTCGAGGATCTTTCTTGTCCCCTTATGATCACAGACTTCTATTTCTTTGTGGGTTAAGGCAATAACTTGATGGTGGCCCAGGATGGTTACTAAATCAGTTCCCAGTTGCCCATTAGCTCCAATAATAAGAATCTTCACTACCCATTCCTTTGACCAATTTAGTCTGAGCCAGGGGTGGTCTTGGGAGCCTCAAAGATAGAGCCGGTTACTTTAATGACTTTATCTGCCTCTTCCAGAAGCTTCATCCAGCGAATATTGTAATACTTAGGGTTGTCGAAATCTGTGTAAGCATTGTTTCTGATTTTCACTACCATATCTTTGACTGACTCCTCCACGGAGATCACCGGCTCCATCTCAAGAATCTTTCTCAATTTCTTACCCGAGACCCGGTAGCTTCTTACCCCTTTGTATCGATAGTCGGCCTTAATCTCGGCCTTAATACCCGCCTCTCGTAAAGCCCTTCTCACTCTGAAGGCAAGTTCGGACACCCTGAAATTCTTATAAACCACATTAAATATCTGCCCCTTTACCTTATCCTCTTCCGCTCCCAGAACCGCAACATAAGCCCTGGCTGCATCCCTTACCTCCACCAGAGGCCTCCACATCTCTCCTCCATAAAAGATGGTTAGGTAGCCCTTATGCAGGGCGTCCTTAACAAAGGTATTCACCACCAGGTCGTACCTCATGCGAGGAGAAAAACCATAGATGGTTCCCTTCCTCAAGATGACCGGGCAAAACTCATCGTCCATTAGTCCCAACAGGGCTCTTTCTGCTTGATATTTGGAACTCGAATAAGCAGCCTTGGGATTCACCGGAACATCTTCATCCACAAGAACATCTCTTTCTTCCTCACTGACCCCAAAGTCATAGATTGAGCAAGAAGAAGCCAGGATATATCTCCTCACTCCATTTTCCTTAGAGAGCCGGGCTGAAGTCTCGGTAGCCTTGGTATTCATCTCGAAGTTAGCCTTGGGATTATATTCAGCGGTAGGATCGTTGGAAAGCCCCCCCAGGTTTATTACCACCTCAACATCCTCTAAAACCCAAGGAGGAATCTCTCTCATATCACCTGATATCAACTCTACTCTCTCTCTTAAATTTCTTAATCCTTCGTCCCCATAATAGAGTCGATCAAAGACCCTTACGGCGTAGCCTTTCTCTAGAAGCTCCTCCACCAGAACAGATCCTACGTAGCCGGCTCCGCCAATTAGCAGCACTTTCATAGTCCTACTCCTGTTTCTTTATCTTCCCTTAACCTCCCAGACGTCTCCAAAGGAGTCCCAGGGAATCCTTACCTCATCGGGTTTTTCTCGATTATAGACCTCGCTGGCCGTACTTATCATTTGAGTGTCACCCTCGAGAGCCATCCAGCCGTGAAAAACCTGAGGAGGTACTACCAGAAGACCGGGATTTCTGGAAGAAATAACAAATATATTCATCTCTCGGTAAGTCGCACTGTTTTGCCGGTCATCCACCAAGACAAACTTAGCCGAGCCATGGCTGATGAAAAAATAATCCCAAAGCAGCTTATGTTTATGAAAAGCTCTTATGGTCCCCCGGGCAAAATCTCCCACCAGATATACCTGACCAAATTTGTGAAGATAAGGGTCCACCGCTCGAACAATCTCGATGAGATATCCCCGATCATCTGCGTGTGCTACCAGAGGAACCAACTGTACATCCTTGATAGTCGCCTGGTTAAACCCTCTTCTTATTATTTCCCCTTCCATAATTCAGCTCCTTTTCGGCTATTTTTCTCTAGTTGAATCAAACTCATGCAGAGGAACTACCACAACTTTCTTCCTGGCCCACCCTTTAGCTTTGTTCATGATTACCGAATCATCTGATAGATTTTCTAATATCTCGGAAGTTAGAATAATTGCATCAAAAGACTCTTGGCTAAATCTCATTTTTCCAATATCTTGGGCTGACACATACTGATGCAAAATTTCCCTTCTTTTAACTCCTTCCTCCGAGGTAAAGGTTTCACTCTTAATTAAATAGGGTAGTGATCGAAATTTGATGAGAAAATCCTTCCCCCAATGGAGAAATAGGATTTTTTCACAACCTTCCAGTTTTTTCTCCAGATATCCAGGGTAATCAGAGAGAGTGGGGTATATCTTTCTATAGAGCAGCCTCGAAATTCTCTGAACCCATAAGGGGAGAATGCATCTACCCCACCAGAGCTTTCCGCAAGAGGTAAAAACCCGAGGAGAGTGAGCTCGATGCTTAATCCACACCTTTCGGTGAGCCTTTAAAAGGCCCCCGGGATCCAGGGCGGGCAAAACATTCAGGGAATCATGATCAATAAAGGCCGGGATTACATAGGCCTTCAGCCCATGTTCCCTTACCGTCAAGGAGTAATCCACTCCATAAGCATGCCAGCCGGGGAGAGTCTCATCGAATTTAAACCTATCAAAAATTGGTCTGGGGACTATCAAGAGAGATTCATCCAAGCTCTGTACTTCTTCCGGCTCGGTAACCGACCTACCCCACAGACAGCCTCTATCTTTTATCAACCCCAGCATTTTGCCATCCTGACTCACTCCGGAACATCCGGCCACCCCTAGAAACGGGACCCCGTCTAAGATCTTCTCCACCTCCTCCAGCCAGAACCTGCTGTATAGCACCACGTCGTGATGAACAAACATCAAGTACTTACCTTTCGCTTTGCTGGCACCATAATTCAACCCCTTGCAGGCTGACTCGAATTGCCCTCCGGTATTGTCTACCCTGATTAGCTCAAATTTAGACGATTGGGTGGCGAGATTCCTCAATAGATGCTGCTTCAGTCCTTCTTGGTTGTTGTAGACACACACCACAGAAATCATTTTGTCCTCGCATCTCTTTTACTGAAATAAAACCGACTGATAAATACCGTTTATCTTTTGAGCATTAGTGATGAAATTATACCGCTCGCCAACTCTTTCTCTTCCCCTTTCCCCCAATTTTTTCCTCAAATCCTCATCGAGACAGAGCCTCCTCATCTTCAGGTACAGGTCACAAAAATCACCCGGATTACATAATAGACCTGCATCGCCAATCACCTCTGGAATGGAGCCACTGCGGGTAGAAACAACCGCACACCCACAGGCCATACCCTCCAGTAGTACCATGCCCAGTTGTTCCTGCCACCATTTAGTAGAAATGCTGGGAAGAACAAGTATATCGGTCGTATTGTAGACCTGTTCCATCTCCTCGTAGGGATAGAATCCATAAAAAAGGGTATCTTTTTCCAGACCGAATCGGCGTATCAGCTCTAGTAATCTACCTTTTTTATCTCCTTCTCCAAAAAATGCCAACTTGATCTTACCGGGAAGAGATTTTATCTTTGAGTCCGAGGTTAGCTTTTTGAAAGCATAGAGGAGAAATTCCACCCCTTTGGAATAGGATAGTTTTCCGCAAAATGATATGAGTAGATCCGTATTGTCTAAGTCACAATATTCCAGTAGTTTCTCACTTTTTCCCCGGGGTTTAAAGCGCTCAACATCGACCCCAACCGGAGCCACCGTTATTCTATGGGGAGCAACTCCTTCCAGAAGCAGGGTCTCCCTTGCTCTCTCAGACATGGCAATAAAGTGATCAGCACTGTTCAGTACCGTATATTTGATGCGCCGAGTCAGCCTGTTGTGCTCGAAAAAAAACGGGATATTCCCCCATTGGGTGACCACTAGCCTAGAGTGGTACTTATCCTTCGCTTTTGCTGCCTGATAGGAGTAGTAATACCAGGGATCCGCAGTGTGGATGAGATCGAACTCCTCCAGCTCCTTCACCAGACCAAAGACCAGTTGCCTGACCCCAACTACCCGCCCCAGGGCAAATCTTACATATTTTCGCATCTTTTCAGGTATCAAATACGGCATAAAATCCTCACTACATAAGAGCCTCCTATTGGGCAAATTAATACTACTGATCTGGTGCTCGGGAAATAGAGAGGAAAAGGTTTTTATCTCAAGATTTGACAATTGATTAAGCCTTTCATAGGTCTGCATCTCATATTTATTCAAGTTTGCTCCCCTTACTATGGCTACTTTTTCT
>Ga0209979_1004959_pt1 | contig 10715 bp, 7 predicted proteins | sample AnhtaG_FD_183114 | JGI IMG/M metagenome (GOLD analysis project Ga0209979, IMG submission 183114) | Deep subsurface microbial communities from Anholt, Denmark to uncover new lineages of life (NeLLi) - Anholt_01485 metaG (SPAdes) (version 2) | ecosystem: Environmental > Aquatic > Marine > Oceanic >...
TCCACCGGCCAAACAAAAAACCGCGGCAGCTCGACCTCCAATGATAGCTCTGATTCAGACCTCGAACAAATACTTTCGCACAACAACCCACAAACTCCCGTTACAGAGCAATCCCCCAACTCTGCAGATGGTGCAAAGACCACTGCTCTGCCGGGACACACTTCGCCCGGCAGTGTCTCTGCCGACATTGGCAAACAGATTCTTGAATCCATTCACAGCTCTTTATCCCAGGAAGGGCAGAACCAGCAGATTACGATTCGCCTTAATCCACCGGAGCTGGGAAAGGTTTTCATCAAATTCGATGAGCAGGACTCCCAAATAATAGGCCTATTGGAAGTCAGCAAGCCCCAAACCAGAATAGAGATACAACAGGCACTGCCGCAGATAATCCAAAACCTTCGGGATTCAGGTATTCAGATAAAACGTCTCGAAGTTGTGCTCTCCGAGGGTGAACAACCAGAGCAAGAAGCTCTTAAAGACCAATCGTTGCAAAACGGCTGGACCCATCAACATGACTCAACAAATTCACATTTGGGGGTAAATAATCCCGATACTAACGGGATTAACGAATGGTTAATAAACAATAATAGCTACGAGAACATTTCCGAATTACAGGAGGCGCTCACTACTGACGGCTCTATAAATATGCTGATATAGATATACTGACGATAAATCCCGAAACCAACAATTTGTGGATGGTTAATTGGTGAGTGGTTATCAGAAAAGTGCCTAAAGTGAACTAAAGTGATAGCAAAGCTGTCATTCTGAGCGAAGCGAAGAATCTCTTTTTCGTTATCCAGATCCTTCGGCTTCGCCTCAGGATGTCGGTTTTTGCTAATTTTCAAAAACAGGAAGGCCAAACACAGATGCCAACCATTGCCGAAACCATAGAAAACGCTGTGCAATACCATTAGGGTGGACATCTCCAGAAAGCCGAGCAATTGTACCGGCTGGTTCCGCAAAGGGACCCTAATAATCCTGTCGCACTGCTTTCATTGGGAGTAATCGCTCATCAGAGGGAACAACACGACACGGCTGTTGAGCTAATCGGCAAAGCGATTGAAAATAATCCTCAAATACCACAATTTCACAATACCCTTGGGCTTGTCTTCGAGACCCTCGGAAAATTTGAAGAAGCAGTTGCTGCCTATCAACAGGCAGTATCTATCAAACCCGACTATGCCGAGGCATTGGCGAAAGAAGCTTGCAAGTGCGGATTTCAAGGTTGGCAGGTATGGAGAATAGCCGGCGCCAGGGGCATCCATGAATATGGAGTTACCGGAGTATCAGCGGATGTGGACATCGAAATCCTGAAAATAAAAGATATGACTTACTTCGGCAAAAAATGGCTGACCGGAGAGTTATACAGGGAAATGGCCTACGAAGGGCAACACTATACTCCGGAAATAATCGCCCGATTTATGAACCAATTAAGAGATGCCAAAAGCAGATTAGAAAGTTGCCACCCGTCGATGCTCGACGCTGGATGCTGGATGCTCGTCGAGAATCGAGTATCGAGAAACGAGAATCGAGTTTACACTTCGACTTTTCTGCTCTCCTACTTGCGACGTGTCCAACTCAGGTCTTTATGGCGACGCCGAATTACCGACTTTCATGCGAGTTTATCAACGAAGTAAGCTCTCTGGCAACCCTTGAAATAACCGGTTTCCACTCTCCCCTCTCGGTCTGCCGAAACAGGCGCATGGTGGGATACCAGCGAGTCCTGTCACCTTCAAGGCCCCACCTCCAGTCCGGCGTGGTGGGTAACATAGTCCACACATCAACGCCCAAAGCTCCGGCAAAGTGCACTGTTGAATTGTCCACAGAGATTACCACATCCATCGCAGCCACCTGAGCGGCAAAACTTTCTAAGTCCGTAAGAGGGTTAATCCTCTCATCTTTCAAAATCTCCACACCGAACCGCTCATAGGCCTCTTGCAATTCCCTCGAACACCTGCCGTATTGCAGATTCACAAATCGCGCTCCCCCGACCTTCAATACGGGGCCCCAGCACTCCAATCCGATGGACCTCTTCTGCCCCTCCTGGCTGTTCCCGCTTCTGAAGCTTATCCCCACCAGCACAGGAGTTCCGTCCACTTTGTATTCGCTGCGAAATCGGTCGCGCTGCTTTTCGTCGGGGACCATAAAGGGATTCTGAAAGCACATGGAATTCGGCGACAATCCCAGCACGCGCGGGATAGAGACCATCGGGACCTGATGGGTAATTGACGGGTCTTTGAGCAAAGGCGCCGGAGGGTCGCTCCGTTCAACAATAATAGTCCCGGGAAAGCTTCTCCGAAGAAGCGGCACTAAGCGCTTATCACATTCAACAACCACGTCAATACCCTGTGACAGTATATCCCGGATGAGCCCTGAAAACTGCACTTCGTCGCCGATACCCTGCTCGGCCCATACAAGCAGCTTTGCCACACCTTCCACAGAACCATTCCACCACTGCTGGGAGAACGGTCTCAGAGGTGTGGAAAAACCGGCATATCTCCAGCGCCATTCGTATTCGGCCCATCCCTGCTCGAATTGAGCCCTCAGCAGCAGGACAAGTGAACGGTTATGATGGGCCTCTGCACATTCAGGGTCAAGGGCAATCGCCTTTTCAAAGGCGGTGTTTGCATCAGGGAATCGGCCCAGCTCCATCAACGCGGTACCAAGATTGTTGTGGGCTTCCACGGAGGATGGACGCAAAGATATAGCCTTTTCGCTTGCACAAACAGCCTCTTCAAAGCGCCCCTGCCGGTTAAAAAGAACACCCAGATTATCACGGAATTCGGCTGAATCCGCGACGAGGCTTACCGCCTTTTGCAGATTCTTAGCCGCATCTTCAAATCTTCCTTGAGCAATCAGCACCATACCGAGATTGCTCAGGGCCTCGGCATATTCGGGGTCAAGGTTTACCGCTTTCTCGTATGATTCTATCGCGTTTCCCAACTCTCCCTTTTTCTTCAGGGCCAAGCCGAGATTGTTGTATGCCTCCTTGAAATCACCCTGCAGGCGGATTGCCTGCCTGCAGGCGGTAACTGCCTTATCCAGATGTCCCAGCTTCATCAGCGCAACACCAAGGTTATTGTGGGCTTTTGCAAAATCCGGCCGAATTTGAAGCGCCTTGCTGAACTCCGAAACAGCCTCGTGAGACTTTTTCATCTGATGCAGCGCTATTCCCAGGTTGTTATGGATATGGGCATGCCCGGGTGCTTGCTTGATGACCCCCCGCAGAAGCGGTACAGATTCGCTGTATTGGCCTCTTTGACTAAGAAGAGCAGCGAGCAACTGCATCGCATCGACTTGGCGGGGAACCTTCTGAAGGACCAGCCGGCAGAGTTGTTCAACCTCCGACAAACGGCCGATATCGTAGTAGGAAAACGCGAGGTCCAGAGCTTGCTCAACAGTCAATCCAGATAAAGAACTGCTGGAGAGAGTTTCCCTACTGTCCCCGTCGGTTTTCCTGAACTGGCGAGCATTGTTTTCATTCTCTCTGTCGTTGTTCGGTAACAACGGGAGTCTCCTATTTGCAACATGCGGTCTCGATAGACCTTAGAAAAGCTTCTTTTATCGCCTGAACTATACCCTGTTATGAAACTTCAGGCAAGAATTATCCTTTATTGTTATCAAAATTGTTATCTGAGTCTTGTATCTTGAGTCTGGATTGTCCGATAATTTAATAATATCTTTCCGAATATTTCACTGTTTTTAGAGGTTCATCTGTAATAACAGCCCGATTTCACCCCGATTACCGGTCCAACAATTTTGCAGGTTCATGCGTCAAAAAAATTCCTCAAGTCTCATCTTTTTTGGTCGATAATGGCCATTGGAAGCAAGTATTTCCGGCGTGTTTGTTGCACGTATAAATTAGTATTCGGAGGCTTTTGACAGGGCCAAAAAAAAATTTGTTCGGTACTTTATTAAGGAGTCAAAAATATGTTAGCAATTAAGAACAACCTTATGGCAGTAAACGCTGCACGGCACCTGGGAAACAGCTATGATGCCCTGGCTCAGTCGGTCGAAAGGCTGTCGTCGGGCTTACGCATCAACAGTGCAAAGGATGACGCAGCCGGCCTGGCTGTTCGCGAATTGATGCGAGCCGAAATTGCCGTTATTCAGCAGGGTGGACGTAACGCTCAGGACGGCATTAGTATGCTGCAGACAATGGAAGGTGCGATGGGTGTTATCGATGAGAACCTCATCCGAATGAAAGAGTTGGCTGAGCAGGCAGCTACAGGGTCATATTCTAACGACCAGCGTTTGATTATGAATAATGAGTTTGCAGAGATGGCCGCAGAAATCGATAGAATCGCCAGCTCAACGTCGTTTAACGGCAATGTCCTGATCAGTTCAACTGGAGTCGATGTGGATATTCACGTTGGAACCGATGAAGTTATCGAAATTGTGGCTCAAAACATGACCACCGCTTCAGACGGTCTTGATATCACAACAGGAACAGCCGGTTATGAGTCCGTAAGTGCCGTTGGTATTGACGACGCATCTACCGGTGCCTGGGTAACCTTTACCGGTGACGCCGGGACCGTTGACAGTGCTGGCACGGTACAGAACCTGACGATACAGTTCAGTGACACTGTTCACAGTACTACCGAAGCCCTGGTTACAGTCAACCTCCCGCTTGATGTAGTTACTCACAACGTCGACACAACCATGACCCTTCAGGAAGTCGTAGAGGCTATCAATGCTGTGTCACTTAACCTGCCGGTCCTCGGTGATGGTACGGTTCAGGCCTACACAATGGCCTCGGTAAAGACCGTCGATGGCACGGACTACCTGAAAGTCGTTTCCAGAACCAGTGATATGGATCTTGTTGATATTGACTTCACGGCACAGAGTCATCATGCTGCCCTTGCCGGTGCCGGTTTTGTGGCTGCTATAGGTGTTACACAGGATCAGGACAGCGTCGGCGGGAACAGTAGCATGCTTAATGCCGCAGGCACAGGTCTCAGCATTGATACGGCAGCGAATGCGTTAACCGCTTTGACTGCGATTACCGCTGCTATCACAGCTAAAGATACCGCCCGAGCATCCTTCGGTTTTAAGATGAACCGTCTGGAGAGTACGTTATCGATTCTGAATATTCAGTCCGAGAACCTGATGACAGCCGAATCGCGTATTTCTGACGTCGATGTGGCTACCGAAATGGCTGCAATGACCAGAAACCAGGTATTGGCACAGGCCGGTATCTCAATGTTGGCACAGGCCAATGCGATGCCTCAGATGGCACTGACACTGCTTAGATAAAAAGCAGCAGCATTCGCGAGTGTTGAATGACACTATAGGGGAGATGACTGGGGCAAACCCTCAGCCATCTCCCATTTTCCTATAAGTTAAGATACCCGCTAATTCGTCGTGCGTATTGCGTGATGCGTATCGCGCAAAACAAAAACGATATACGCAATACGATATACGCAATACGAGAATCAACGGAGCGAAACTATGAATGGAATCGCAGCCTACCAGGACAATACAGTTACCACCCAAAGCAAAGGCCGACTCCTCGTCATGCTCTATGACGGTGCAATCAAGTTCATGAGACTGGCAATCAAAGAGCTGGAGGCGAATAACTACGAGGCAAAGGGCCACTATATAAACAAAGCTCAGGACATAATCAATGAGCTCAACGTGGTCCTGGATATGAACGCCGGTGGCGAAATAGCTACCAACCTTCGTAAGCTCTATTGCTTTATGAGTAAACGCCTCTCTGAGGCTAATATAAAACATGACCCTCAAATGATTCGTGATGTAATCAAACTAATGGAAGAATTAAACCAAAGCTGGAAGGCTATCGCCGGATAATAGTTACCTGTTGAAGAAGCAGTCAAGCCGTATAAAATCCTGACACTTCCGCCTTGTCAGCAAGAGGCAAAACCAGCATTATCAATCAAAAACTGCTCTTTTCAGGCATTTGGCACAAATATTGCTGTTTTATTTAAACAGACAAAGGTTATGAACAGATTATTATACCGACCGAAATTGAGGTGTCTGTTAAAAATAGATTCCTTGACTCCGCTCGGAATAGCAACTCCTTAATCATGTTTGGCAAGGGCCGAATTGGCTTTATTGGAAAAGTACTAGATGAACGGAGGAACGAAAAAGCTGCGGTCGCGCCGACAAGCTAAGAAGCTGGAGAGGCCCCGGATTATCAGGCAAATAGATCCGAAAAACGGCAAGGTGAAATTTACCGTTTCAAAGGACGGTGTGCCTCAGTTTCTCATCGAGGCCAAAAAAGCCCTTGATGCCGGACGTCCTGGTGAAATCGCGAAACTTCTCAATGATGAAAACATTGAAGTCGTTCGGCAAATAATAGCGAAAGACCCGTCACGAATCGATGTTATGCTGGCGCTTGCAATGTTACTCTATAGTATCCGGCGTTCAGACGAAGCTGAAGACTGTTACAAAAAGCTATTGGAGCGAGAACCGAATGTTTTAGCTTATCACGACCTTGGAAATATTTGCAGAGAAGACGGACGTTTATCGCAAGCCCTGGAATATCGAAGAAAAGTAGTGCAGGTATCTCCTGATAATGGTGACTTTTTGTTCCATCTCGGTCATATTCTGATGGAATTGGACCAGGTACAAGAAGGTATGGATTTGTTGCAAAGGGCGGTAGGAAAATGCCCGACCGTCCGGATATTCACTCTAATCTCCTTTTTCACGTTCATCATCTGTCGAATCTGGACTGCCAGATACTTTTTGATGAGCACAGACGATGGGCCCGTCTCCACGCCCCCGTAAATCTGGCCAGAACATCTCACGATAATGTTCCGGACCCGGACCGCAGACTCCGGATTGGTTATATCTCCCCTGATTTTTATGGACATCCGGTAGCGTTCTTTTTTGAGTCGCTCCTGGATGGTCACGACACCCAGGCGGTTGAAGTTTATGGATACGGCAACGTTCGAGTTCCGGACCCGTTAACCGAACGTCTTAAAAGTAAGTTTCATCACTACCGAAACATCTATAAAGTTGATGATAAAAAGGTTGTCAGTATGATTGAGACTGATAGAATTGATATTCTTGTCGACCTTGCCGGACACACCGGCGGCAATCGTCTGCCTGTGATGGCTTATAAGCCGGCTCCAATCCAGGCCACTTATCTGGGGTATTTCGAAACAACAGGAATGGAACAAATCGATTATTTCCTGACCGATGAGCTGACCAGCCCCCCTCAATCACAACAATTCCACACCGAAGAGCTGGTTTTCTTACCTGGTGGGTTTCTTTGTTACAAACCACCCGATTGTTTCTTTCCGATTACCCCTTTGCCTGCTGCCCAAAACGGGCACATTACGTTTGGGATATTTGGCAATAACTGCAAAATAAATTCTTCTATTATCTCACTTTGGGCGAGAATTCTCGATAGCAATGAGAATTCCAGGCTTTTGCTTATGTTTAGAGGAGGCCAGGACCGGCAGTTCAGGGAGCATTACTTCCGTAAGTTTGAGCAATTTGGAATACCACGCCATAGGGTGGATATTCTCGACCGCAAACCTCTTCTTGAGTATTTTAAGGAATACAGTAAGGTGGACATCGTACTGGACACATATCCGTATAATGGGGGGACAACTACCTGCGATGCCATGTGGATGGGTGTACCTGTAGTCTCACTTTGCGGCGAACATCATATGTCTCGAGTTGGGCTGAGCATACTGAGCAATGTTGGTCTTGAGTTTTTTGCCGCTTCAACACCTGATGAATATGTTTCAAAAACTATCGCGCTTGCCGCAAAACCGAAGGCTCTTATGAAAATTCGCGCTTCAATGAGAGCCCGAATGGCAGTCAGCCCCCTTTGCAACAGGGACAAATTCGCCGCAAATATTGAACAGGCCTATCGAAAAATGTGGTACAAATGGTGCAAATCCAAAGGCGTGGACGTTCCGAGTGAAGAGCTCAGGCCGGATGCACAACGCCTAAGCGCCGACACAGCCGCCTGCCCTTCTAAATCAACTCAGGCAACGACCAATCCATTAGGGGAAACGTAAATGACATGAAGGCTACACATTTGAGGGACAACTCTATTAGAAGAGTCCCGGTTACGTCAAATGGCAAAGTGGTAGGCGTTATCAGCAGGTCAGATATCCTTAAGTGCATTCTCCAACTTTGGGAAAAAGATGCAGTACCGGCCGGCAGTGCCACGAATAATACAGAACGATAGATAACCCCCAAATAAATTTGAGTACGCATTTAGCCCAAAACACCGACCTTCTCAGGCGTTTATCGAGTTCTAAATCCTCTGAACAGCTACACAAATCTCTCACCTGTGCCTGCGCCACCTGTGTCGAGGCAAACACAGGTGCAGGCAAATTCCCAAGCTCGGCAATCCGCCTGGGGCGGACTAAATTCCTGTATTTGACTACTTCATTCCAGTATAATAATTGCCAACAGCTTGATCCGCCGAGGCGGACTAAGTTAAAAGACCTTTTCTTATTATAGATTTTATGATTTAGGAGATTTCACAATGAGTAGATGGTTATTCAGCAGGCTCCTAATATGTATCCTGCCGATTCTATTCGTATCATGCACACTTTCTACAAAGCAATCAGAGCCCTGGCGAGGTGTACATGTCATGATGACAACTCAAGACAAAACTGAGCAACTAACTGAGGTTGTAGGCGAGCTGGCAGATGTTGGAATTAACGTAATCATAGCAGAAATCAATTACGGATATGAATATCAATCTCATCCAGAGCTACAAGCAGGCAATCCTAACAAAAAAGAGCAAATCAAAAAGCTGGTTGCTGAATGCAGAAAACATCATATTCGCCTTATCCCACAATTTCAGTGTTTAGGCCATCAGTCATGGAGCAAACACACTTCTCCTTTATTAGTTAAGTATCCTCAATTTGATGAAACGCCTGGCCAATACACTAACAATGAAGGGATTTATTGCCGAAGCTGGTGTCCACTTCATCCGGAAGTTAATCTGATAATATTTCATCTTATGGATGAGCTGATCGATACTTTTGAAGCCGATGCCTTTCATGTAGGAATGGATGAAGTTTTTCTTATAGGTCATGACACATGTCCACGTTGCAAGGGTAAAGATAAAGATAAGCTTTTCGCTAAGGCCGTTAATGACTATTACAAGCACCTGGTTAAAAAACATAAGCTTGAAATGCTCATGTGGGGCGACCGTTTGATCGATGCCGGCAAAATAGATTACGGAAAGTGGGAAGCCAGTGCCGATGGCACCGCTGGAGCGATTGACCTGATTCCCAAGGATATAATAATCTGCGATTGGCACTACGAGTCCCGGGATACCTACGAATCGATACCTATGTTTCTGGAAAAGGGCTTTCGGGTGTGGCCGGCTGGTTGGCGTAAATTAGAAGCTACAAAGGCACTGATTGAATATTCCCGAAGTTTAAACAACAGCAAGATGCTCGGACACTTAAATACCACCTGGGGAACTGTATCCATAAATAAAATGTCAACATTTGAGCCGATACTTTATGCTACAGATTGCTTTAGATGGTAGCCAGGCAAAAACCATAAAAAAAAGTTGCTTAACCAAGACAAATCAACTAATATATGGAGTAAGATTGGCCGTGCTAGGCGGGGTGTTAGCGGTACCCTACACTCGCAATCCGCTATAGCGAGGCTGAATTCTTTTCCGAGGGTTGATTGAGTTGAGTCACTACTGCCATAAGCGATGTTGACAGCCGGGTCCCATGCAAACAAACGGCGTGAACCTGGTCAGGCCGGGAACGGAGCAGCCATAAGCGTCAGTTTGTTGTGCTGTGGATTAACCCGGCTCGAGTTGGCTGTGACAGCAAACTCAGTAAGATCGACTCGAAGAAAAGTGCACGGCCATTTTTGATCGGCAATTTCACCCTCGCACCTGCCGCACGGGCGGGGTTCAGGAGCAAATTTGAGCGAGAGCAGCCATCACTCTGATAGAGGACAGAAGACAGAAGGCAGAGAACAGAAGACAGAGGACAGAAGACAGAGGACAGAAGACAGACTCCGACTTCCGACTTCTGACTTCCGACTTTTGATTTCTGACTTCTGATTTGGCAAGTAAGGTGACCCTTCGACTCCGCTCAGGGTGAAGAGAAGTTCGCTCAGGGTGAAGAGAAGTCCGCTCAGGGTGAAAAGAAGTCCGCTCAGAGTGAAGAGAAGTCACTACCACCTTCATGCTGAGCGAAGACGAAGCATCGACAGCGTTGAAAAATAGTGCCAGAGTGATTCCTTTCAATGCTCCTTGAATTGTGCCATCCAAGGTGCTTCGGTTTCCCAGTGAGGTGAGGGGGCATTTATATCAAAGTTCCTGGCCCATTTGACGTGCCACAATTCCTTCAGCCAAACTTTCCTGGCCGAATAGTCCAAAAAGATACCATTTATGCCCTGCTGGTGCCTGTTAATGCAAAAGCGGTTCATGGATTCTACATGAGGCGAGAGCCGTTCGCCGTCATAGCTGGGGGGTGTATCGTCATTCTCCGGTCCACCACAAAAGAACCAGCAGTCCAGGAACAGCGGAATGTCAGCGCCGCCTTTGACATTGACCGTCCTCCAGTAATATTTAGCGGACTGTCCATAAAGCGGATCTTGCCCGGCCACATAGACCCAGTGGTTGATTCCATAGCTGCCGTATGTACCGACTGGCCCCCACTCTTCGTTTGGCGTCATACCGACCTTGCCCCAGGACGTAAATGTGTCGCCACCCGCTTCAAGTGTGCTGCTGGCCCCCAGCGGGTAAG
>Ga0209979_1004960_pt1 | contig 10713 bp, 11 predicted proteins | sample AnhtaG_FD_183114 | JGI IMG/M metagenome (GOLD analysis project Ga0209979, IMG submission 183114) | Deep subsurface microbial communities from Anholt, Denmark to uncover new lineages of life (NeLLi) - Anholt_01485 metaG (SPAdes) (version 2) | ecosystem: Environmental > Aquatic > Marine > Oceanic...
GCCCAGCTTCGCTGCGTGATGTTTCGCCGCCAGCACGCCGGCACGCCCCTGGAGGACGGCACGCAGGTGACGGCCCACGGCCGCATCTCCTTCTTCGAGCGGCGGGGCGAACTGCAACTGAACGTCGATTTCGTCCAGCCGGCGGGTGTGGGCATCTGGCAGGCCCAGCTCGAGCGCTTGAAGGCTCAGCTTGAGGAGGAGGGGCTGTTCGAGCCCTCGCGCAAGCGGCCCATGCCCTCCTTCCCGCGGCGCATCGGCGTGGTCACCTCCCCCGCTGGCGCCGTCTTCCACGACATCTGTAATATCATTGGACGCCGCTGGCCCCTGACCGAGATCGTCCTCGCTCCTACCCCTGTGCAGGGCGACGAGGCCGCGCCGGCCATCGTGGAGGCGCTGTCCAGTCTGAACCGTGAATCAGATATCGACGTGATCATTGTTGCCCGCGGCGGCGGTTCGCTGGAGGAACTCTGGCCCTTCAACGAGGAAGTCGTGGCCCGGGCCATCTATGCCAGCCGCATACCGATAGTATCGGCGGTGGGCCACGAGACCGACTACACCATCGCCGACTACGTGGCGGACCTGCGGGCGCCCACCCCTTCGGCGGCAGCCGAGCTGGTGGTGCCCGACCGGAGGGAGGTCTCGCGCCAGATCACCGGCTCTATGGTCACCATGGCGGGCTGGATGGTCGGCCAGGCGGCTGGTCATCGAGCCGGGGTAGAGCAGCTCTTGCTCCGCCTGCGTCGCAGCGTCCCCGACGTGGGCCAGGAGAGGCAGCGACTCGCGCTCCTCCTGGGCAGCGCTCACTCGGCGATGGCCCAGACCCTGAACGGCCACAGGGAGCGCCTGAAGGCCTATGCTCTTCAGCTTCGCTCCCTGGAGCCCAGGGGCACGCTGGCCCGCGGCTATGCCCTCGTGCAGCGGCGGGCCGATGGCCAGGTGGTGCGCAGCGTAAGTCAGGTCAAGGGCCGCGACCGCCTGGACGTGCACGTGGCCGATGGCCGCTTCCCGGCGGAGGTGTCGAAGCAGCATGGCTTCTGAGGCCGGCGACAGCTTCGAGGAGGCCTTCCGCCGCCTGGAGGAGGCGGTGGCCAGGCTGGAGGAGGGCGGCCTGCCCCTGGAGGAGGCCCTGGCCCTCTACGAGGAGGGGATGCGCCTGGCCCAGGGCTGTCAGGAGTTACTCGACCAGGCGGAGCTCCGTATCACCCGTCTGCAGGAAGCGTTCGCCGCCTACCGGGACGAGGCCTCGAAGGGGCTGCGTGAGGATGAGCCAACCTATGCCCCCGAGGACGAGGAGGACGAGCCCGTTGCTGAAGGCTGACCTCCACACCCACACCTACTTCTCGCCCGACTCTCTCACATCGCCCGAGAAATATGTGCAGGCCTGTGTCAACCGGCGCATCAACTGCGTGGCCGTCACCGATCACAACGCGATTGTCGGCGCCCTGGCCGTCGAGAAGCTGGCCACCTTCAAGGTGATCATCGGGGAGGAGGTCGAGAGCGCGGAGGGCGAGATCATTGGTCTCTTCCTTCAGGAGGAGGTGCCGGCCGGGCTCCGCCCCGAGGAGACGGTGCAGCGCATCAAGGGCCAGGGTGGGCTGGTCTGCATACCTCACCCTTTCGACCGATTCCGCGGCGAGCACCTGGCCGAAGCAGCCCTCATGCGCATCCTACCCCAGGTGGACATCATCGAGGCCTTGAACGCCCGCACCACCTTCCGGGCTGACAACGACCAGGCTGCTCGCTTCGCTCAGGAGCACGGCCTGGCGATGTCAGCGGGCAGCGATGCGCACTCGACGCGAGAGCTGGGCCGGGCCTGCGTGGAGATGCCAGACTTCGAGGGCCCACGGGAGTTCCTCCAGGCCCTCGCGGAGGGACACGTCGTGGGGCGATTATCCAGCCCCCTGGTACACGTTTGCAGTCGCTGGGCCTGGCTGCGACGTCGCCTGGGCTGGCGGCCAACAGAATAGAGGGACGATCATGCTGCATATCGGCTGGTTCTCCACCGGGCGCGATGAAGCCGCCTGTCAGCTCCTGGAGGCGGCCTGGCAGGCCATCCAGGCTGGCGAGTTGAAGGCCCGTATCGCCGTCGTCTTCAGCAATCGAGAGCGGAGGGAGAATCCGGCCAGCGACCGCTTCTTCGATCTGGTGGAAAGCTACGGCATACCCTTGGTGTGCCTGTCATCCAAACGCTTTCGCCAAGAGCGAGGCGAGCCGCGCGCTCGGGCCGGCGAGCCGCTGCCCGCCTGGCGGGCGGACTACGACCGGACGGTGGTCGGCCTGCTGGAGGCGCATCCCTTCGACCTGGGCGTCCTGGCCGGCTATATGCTTATCTTCACGGAGGAGGCCTGCCAGCGCTACAATCTCCTCAACCTCCACCCGGCGCCGCCGGGCGGGCCGGCCGGCACCTGGCAGGAGGTCATCTGGCAGCTCATCGAGCAGCGGGCATCGACGGCGGGAGTGATGATGCACCTGGCCACCAAGGAACTGGACCAGGGTCCGCCCGTCACCTACTGCACCTATAGCATCCATGAGCCCGCCTTCGATGGGCTGTGGGCGCAGGTGGTGGGGAAAAGCGTGGCCGAGGTGCAGGCCAGCGAAGGCGAGGACAATCGCCTGTTTCAGGAGATCCGTCGTCAGGGCGTAATACGTGAGCTTCCGCTCGTGGTGGCCACCCTGCGGACCTTCGCTGACGGGAAGGTGCGCATCCAGGGCGGCCGTGTGGTGGACGCTGGCGGTCTCCCTATCGCCGCATACGACCTGACGCAGGAGATCGACCGTCTGGTGGGATCAGCATGAGGCAAGAATCGACTCGCTGCATTGCCTTCGACATGGAGGGGCCTCTCACCTCCCAGGACGCCGCCTTCGAGCTAATGGGCCTGGTGCCGGGGGGCCACGAGGTGTTTCGGGCTATCAGCCGCTACGACGACATCCTGGCCCTGGCCAATCGGCCCGACTACGAGCCCGGCGATACCTTAGCCCTTATCGTTCCCTTCCTCCTCTACCACCGCCTGGGTGTCTTCCACATTGAGCGGCTGGCCGAATCGGCCCCTCTGGTCAACGGGGCGGCAGAGACTATCGCCCAACTGGCGGGCGAGGGCTATCAGGTCTTCTGCATCACCACCACCTATGAGCAGTACGCCCGGCGCCTGGCCCAGCGCCTGGGCCTGGCAGCGGAGCGACTGGCCTGCACCGGCTTCCCCCTGGAAGAGCTGGCCACCCGGCTGACCTGGGACGATATCGGGGCGGTGGCCCGCGTCGAGCTGGCCCTGCGCCAGCGGGAGGTGCAGGAGGACGATGCGCGCCTTCAGGCTCTTCTCGACGCCTTCTACTGGGAGGAGCTGGTCGGCACGCCTCTGGGGGATGCAGTGGCATCGGTCAAGCCCGTCGGTGGGAGGCGGAAGGTCGAGGCCCTGACGAACTTCGTCACGTCTGCCGAACTGGAGACCTCTCGCTGGGTGGTGGTTGGCGATAGCATCACCGACAACGCCATGCTCACCACTGTTCGCGACGCCGGAGGGCTGGCCGTCGTCTTCAACGGCAACCAGTACGCTCTGGAGTGCGGGACAGTGGGGGTGGCGTCCATGTCTCTCGCCGCTCTTCTGCCTCTGCTGCGGGTCTGGGTGAGCAGTGGCTTGGAGGGGGCAAGCGATTTCGTGTCGCGCTTGGCCAAGGGCGCCGAGGAGCCGGGTGCTCACTATCACTGGCTGGCCGGCGCCGACATCGCCGAAGCGCTGGCGGTGCACGCTCGCTTCCGCCGCCTGGTGCGCGAGGAAGCGGCGGCATTGGGATAGGCCATGCCTGCTTTCGACGTCATCGGCATTGGCGCCCTGAATATAGACCGCATCTACTCTGTGCCCCAGGTCGTCACCGACGGCGCCCAACTGATCGACGAGGTAGCGGTGGATGCCGGCGGCTGCTCGGCCAACACCGCCTATGCTCTGGCCAAGCTGGGCCTCCACTGCGGCTTTCTGGGCGCGGTGGGCGACGACTCTGATGCCCAGATCGTCCTCCGTTCCTTTGCTGAGGTGGGGGTGGATGCGAGCCACATCGTCCGCAAGCCAGAGGTCGTCACCGGCTCGGTGCTCGCCTTCGCCGACGAAGAGGGCAATCGAGCCATGTACGCCGACCCGGGGGCGAACGCTCTCTTCGAGCCGGAGGACCTGGACACGGCCTACCTGGCCGGCGCCCGCCTCGTCCTTTTCTCTTCCTTCGCGGGCGACATTCCCCTGGCCGTGCAGAGATCCGCCGTCGAAGCTCTACCGCCGACCGCTGCGACGGCCTTGTCTATTGATTCCCTGCTGGCCCATGGCGGGCTGGATGCCCTGGCGGAGCTGGTCGGCCGTTGTACCATCACCTTGACCAACGCTAATGAGCTCAGGGAGCTGACGGGGCTGGAGCTTCCCGCCGCCGCTGAGGCCCTTCTCGACCTGGGCTGCCAGACCGTGGTGGTTACCTTCGGGCGAGGGACGACACGCCAGCCCTGGATGGAGGCGGAGCCAGCCGCAGGGGACGAAAGGGAGCTGCCCATCGTTTGCTGGCTGATCAGCAGAGACGACCGCTGGGCGCTGCCGGCGCCGCCCACCCACGAAGGCCCCATCGCCGATGCCACCGGCGCCGGCGATGCCTTCGCCGCCGGCTTCCTCTGGGGTTTCCTGGCAGAGGAGCCTCTGCCGCGCTGCGCCTCGCTGGGCCACGTGGTCGCCGGTTTTTGCCTCGCCAGCATGGGCTGCCGGGCTGGCCTGCCCACGCGAGAGGCGTTGCTGGCTCGCCATGCTCGCCACTTCGGCTGATGGGCGTGACTGGTTCATTCTTGGGGGTAGGGGTTTTCGGACCATCCCGCGGGTTGAAACCCGCGGCTTCCCAGAATCGAAGATTTGGTGCTGCGGGATTTATCCCGCAGGGTTAGGGAGTTCACCCACCGTGTTGAACCAGTTACTAGGAGGCGTCGCCGTTGTGGTTTTCCTCCGGGGGCTGCTATAATGGGGCCAACTTGGGAGCCTTGGGTTAAGGAGACGGGCCATGCGTTGTTCCAACTGCCGCAATCTTTGCTCCCTGGACGATAATTTCTGTCGAAAGTGCGGCGCCTCCTTGCGCAACGTGAGGATGCCGGCCGCGCGCGATGGCTCCCAGCTTCCTGTCGTCTGGCGAAGCGCAATGCCTATGGTGGCCCGAGGGGCAGCCATCTTCGCTCTGGGCGCTGTCATCCGGATGCTGGTGCGCATGGTGGGCAGGCGGGCTGTTCAGCTGCCTGCCTCGCTGGCAAAGCGGCAGCCCGCCAAGAGAAAGGCAAGCCGCCTTCCGGTCAGAAAAGGGGAAGAGGATCAACCCGAGGGGTCCTACGCCGTTCAGGAGACGCTGTTCCTGAGAAGGATCATCCTGCGTCGCTAGGGAGGCGATTACCCCCGCGAGGGATACGTGCAAGAGGGCGTGGCTGAGTGGCTGCGCCTTCGTCTTAGGGGAAGGTTAGGCCGATGGCCAACGTGGTGCTGGTGGTGGACATGCTGCGTGGCTTCTGCCAGGAGGGCTATCCCCTTTACGTGGGCGAGACCATCCGTCAGATCATCCCCAACATCCGTCTCCTGTTGGAGAAGGAGAAGGCTAAGGGTTCGCACGTCATCTTCCTTTGCGATAGCCACACCCCAGACGATAAGGAGTTCCAGACGTTCCCGCCGCACTGCATTCGCGGCACAGAGGAGGCGGAGATCATCCCCGAGCTGCGGCGGTTCGCCGAGGAGGTCATCGCCAAGACTCGCTTCAGCTGCTTCTACGGCACCAACCTGGAGGACCGGCTGCGCGAGCTGAACCCCGAGAAGATCATCGTCGTGGGCGTCTGCACCGACATCTGCGTGATGCACACGGTGGCCGATGCTCGCAATCGCGACTACCCGGTGGAGGTGCCCACCGACTGCGTGGCCACCTTCGATCAGGAAGCTCATCGCTATGCCCTGCGGCACATGGAGAAGATCCTGGGGGCCAGGGTAGTGGGCCTGCCCGCTGAGGAGACGGGGGTGCGATGACAGAAGAGCAGCCTGTGAGCGAGACCTCTTTCCCTCTGTCCCCCCAGGTCCTGGCCGGCGACACGTCCGATGTCTATTTCCTGCGCACTAACCGCATCATGGAGCTGGAGGGCGTCAACCCGCGGGTGACCATGGAGTTCTTCCCCAGCGGCGATGGGATCCTCTGCGGCATGAAGGAGGTTCTGGCCCTCCTTGGCCGGGCGCTTCCGTCCGATGGCGAGGTCTGGGCCCTGGAGGAGGGGGAGCCCTTCCGCCTCAAGGAGATCGCCCTGCGGGTCACCGCCCCCTATCTCTCCTTCGGCATTTATGAGACGGCCATCCTGGGCATTCTGGCCCACGAGAGCGGCTGGGCCACCGCCGGCCGCGAGTGTGTGGAGGCTGCCCAAGGGGTGCCCATAGTAAGCTTTGGCGCCCGCCACGTTCACCCGGCGGTGGTGGCGGCCATGGAGTACGCTGCGATCGTGGGCGGCTGCCTGTCCTGCTCGACGCCCGCAGGCGCCCAACTGGCGGGGGTGAGCCCTTCGGGGACTATGCCTCACGCCATGATGCTCTGCTTCGGCGACACAGTGCGGGCGACGGTAGCCTTCGACAAGCACATGCCGCCCGAGGTGCCCCGCATCGTCTTGGTGGACACCTTCCACGACGAGCCGGAGGAGGCCCTGCAGGTCGCCGAAGCCCTGGGCGACCGCCTGTATGGCGTGCGCCTGGACACCCCCGGGGAGCGGGGGAGCGTTACTCCCGACCTGGTGATAGAGGCGCGAGCCCGCCTGGACCTGGCCGGATTCCAGCACGTCAAGCTAGTCGTCAGCGGCGGCGTGACGCCGGCCCGCATCCGTCAGTTCCTGGAGGCCAACGCCCCGGTGGACAGCTTCGGCGTGGGCAGCTATATCAGCGGCGCCCGTCCCATCGATTTCACCGCCGACATCAAAGAGGTCGAGGGCAAGCCGGTGGCCAAGCGCGGCCGCATCCCCGGCATCACCGCCAACCCCCGCCTCCATCGAGCGATCTAAGAGCACGATTCGCCGCCCTTATTGACTTTTCCCCATTCCCTTCTACAATAGGGCTGCTCTGCCTGCCGCCGCAGGCCGAAAGGCAGCCCCACCATGGGACGATGGAAGGCCTGGGCGCTTGCCTGGCTCCTGGCAGCGACCCTACCGGTGCTGCTCCTCCAGGCGCGCTCCGCTCAGGGTGACGAACTCCTCGTCAACGGGGGGTTTGAGGACGAACTGGGCGGCGAGTGGGCCGCCACGAGCGGCGACACCCTGCACAGGGTTGACGACCCGGACTTGGTGCATAGTGATGACTATGCCGGGGAGTTGACTTGTCAGGCCCCCGACACATGTGGGGTGCAGCAACTTGTCGACGGTGTCGGATACGGGCAACAGTATGAACTCAAAGCGTATGTGCTGTGGAACGACAGCGAGGTACTTAACGTGTCGGTGCGTGTCCGTTGGTTTGACGAACTAGGAAGTGAACTCAGTTACAGAGACGCTCTAACGGTCTGTACGGTCGAAGAGGATGACCCCTATCACTGTCTGACCACCGGCCCTCAGGCAGCACCCACAAACGCGCGGTTCGCCAAAGTGAGGGTGGCCGTTGTGCTCAAGGACGGCGTCGAGACTAGCGTCGTCTACCTAGACGACTTCAGCTTCACAGGCCCGCCTGCCCCCAGCCCCACGCCCACGCCGCCGCCGACGCAAACGCCCTCGCCCACTGCCAGCCCGTCGCCCACCGCTAGCCCATCGCCCTCGCCTGAGCCAATGGCATCACCCACGCCCTCACCCGCGGCCAGCCCTTCGCCCACCGCCGTTCCTACTGCGACGGAGGTGCCGTTCGCTGCCACGCCTTCCCAGTCCACCCCGACTCCGCCCGCCAGGCTGGCAAACGCCGGCTTTGAGGAGGCAGACGATGACGGGAGACCTCTCGCCTGGCGGAAGTGGGGCGGCGTGCTGTCCCGCAGCAGTGCCGCCAGGTGGAAGGGGCAGTATGCTGCCGCCTTCACCAGCCGAACGACCTCCACCAAGTGGACCTTCCAGACGGTGGCTGTCGAAGCGGGCAAGGCCTACGTTCTCAGCGGCTACGCCCTGAAGAACGATGCCAACGTCGAGAGCACCTATCTGCGCCTCTCCTGGTATGCGAGCCGCGATGGGAGTGGCAGAGCCATCGACAGCGTCGATTCCACCAAGCGCCTGACCGATGACTCTCCCGACTTTCGCTTTCTCAGCAGCGGCCCGGTGGTGGCACCCGCTGAGGCTGCCAGTGCCAAGGTGCGCCTGATGCTCGACCCCGTCTCGGAGGCGGAAGGCAAGGTCTACTTTGATGCCATCTCTCTTGAGGAGACGACCATGCCGCCGCCCACGCAGACGGCCGTGCCGTCAGCCCCTCCCGAGGAGACAGCGACGCCTCTCGCGCCTCCTGCTGGCGACAGAGAGGGCCTCACACCGTCGGCCGCAGCGCCTACGACAGCGGCCCAGGAGCCGCAACCGCCTTCGTCGCCAGCTGACTTGCGCCCGTCGCCCACGGTGCTGGGGGCTAGCTCCGCCGGACCAGAGGCGACGGCCTCACCGCCGGAGGTACGCCTACAGACCGAATCGCCCGTCGCGGGCAGGGGCGCTGGCACACCGGTCGTTCTGTACAGGGAGAGGAGACCTGCCCAGTCCATCCAGGGAGGGGAAGGTGCCGCCGCAGGAGGGAATGAGGGCGATGGCCTCCCGCCCGTCGTGCTGGCGCTGGCCATAGTGCCGCCAGCGGCTGCTGCCGCGGCAACGGCTTTTCTTGTCTGGCGGCGATGGAGCAAGAGGGCTCGCCCTCCCTAGGGGGTTTGGGGTAATCTATAGACGTGACGGAGGCAGGTCGGCAGGGGTCAACGGCCCAACGCCAGATGGCAACGGCAGGCAGGGAAAAGAAGAAGCTTCCCCGCACCATCGCCATCGACGGCCCCAGCGCCTCGGGCAAGAGCAGCGTGGGGTATCTGGTGGCCGAAAGGCTCGGGTATCTCTTCCTGGACACTGGCGCCACGTACCGTGCCCTGACCTGGCTGGCCCTTCAGCGGGGAGTCCACCTGGAGGACGAGGAGGGCCTGGGCCGGTTGGCTGCCCAAGCGAATATGAAGCTGGGCCCGCCCAAAGCTGGATCGTGCGAGCGTTGCACCATCTGGGTCGATGGTGAGGACGTGACCGCTGTTCTGAGGCGGCCGGATGTGGAGGCAGGAGTGTCGCTGGTTTCCCGCGTGCCCCAGGTACGGCGGGCCTTGGTGGCTATTCAGCGGCGTCTGGCTAGGCGGCGCAGGGTGGTGATGGCCGGTCGCGACATCGGCACAGTGGTCCTGCCCAGCGCTGACCTGAAGGTCTATCTGGATGCGTCTCCAGAGGAGCGAGCGCGGCGGCGGCAGGAGGAAATGGCCGCCCTGGGGAGGCCTTTCAGCGAGAGCGACGTTCGTCAACGCATCCTGCGTCGGGACGCCATCGATTCGGGGAGAGAGGATTCGCCCCTGAGAGCCGCTGAGGACGCCATCGTCATCAACACCGACGGCCTGAACCAGGAGCAGGTGGTGGAGAAGGTGCTGGCTCTGACGGAGGGCAGGTCGTGAGGACCGTGGCGGTCGCTCTATTCTACCGATTCACCAAACTGGTGTTCGGCCTCATGTTGCTTGTGTGGACGCGCAAGCAGGTGGTGGGTCTGGAAAACGTCCCAAGGCAGGGTCCGCTCATTCTGGCCTCCAACCATGTGAACTTGCTCGACCCGCCTCTTCTGGCCGTCTTGATGCCAAGGCGCATCGTCTATATGGGCAAAGTCGAGCTGTGGAAGACGCCCATCATCGGGCCTCTGTACACACTGGCTGGATTCATTCCCGTGCAGCGATTCGGGGCCGATCTGGCAGCCCTGCGCAAGGCGGAGGAGACCCTGCGTCAGAACCAGGTGCTGGGCATGTTCCCCGAGGGCACACGTAGCCGCAAGCCAGGCCTGGGTAAGGGTCAGCCAGGCACAGCCATCATAGCTCTGCGCAGCGGTGCCTCCATCGTGCCGGTGGCGGTTACCGGCACCGAAGGGGTGGCCGTCCCTCGCTGTTTCTTTCGCCTGACACGGGTGCGCGTGGTCTTCGGCAAGCCCTTTGAGCTACCTAAGAGCCGTCGCCTCAACGCCGAAGTGGTCGAACAGTGTACCGAGCGAATCATGAAGGAGATCGCCGCCCTTCTCCCCGAGGAGTATCGGGGCGCCTACGCTGAGTTGGTAGCCAGCCAATCGAAAGAGCAAACCGAGGGTATCGGTCTGACCTAGGGAGCGAGTGTGGCTGTGGAGATCCTGCTGGCGAAGGAGATGGGCTTCTGCTGGGGCGTGCGGCGGGCCATCGGCATAATGGAGAAGGCCGCCAGCGAGCGCGGGCCGATCATCAGCCTGGGGCCCATCGTTCACAATCCCCAGGTGGTGGCTGCCCTGGCCGAGAAGGGCGTTCAGGTGGCCAGCAGCATCGATGGCGTGAGCGGCAAAGCGGTGGCTATCGCCGCCCACGGCGTGGGCCCGAAGGTGTTGGAGGAGGCGAAGGCCAAGGGTCTGGACATCATCGATACTACCTGCCCCATCGTCACCCGCTCCCAGCGGTGGGCCAAGAAGATGGCCGAGGACGGATTCACCGTCATTGTCTACGGTGACGCCGATCACCGCGAGGTAAAGGGGGTTCTGAGCTGGGCTGAGGGGA
>Ga0209979_1004961_pt1 | contig 10710 bp, 12 predicted proteins | sample AnhtaG_FD_183114 | JGI IMG/M metagenome (GOLD analysis project Ga0209979, IMG submission 183114) | Deep subsurface microbial communities from Anholt, Denmark to uncover new lineages of life (NeLLi) - Anholt_01485 metaG (SPAdes) (version 2) | ecosystem: Environmental > Aquatic > Marine > Oceanic...
CCTGTGCTGCATTAGTACTTCCACAGCACGAATTCACCGGAGTGCAACAGGAACCATCCTGTTTGGCGATTTTGGCATAACCTTCTCTTACGGTTCTCTTTACTTTCTCGTCTTTCATTTTAACCCCTTTAGAGTTATTTACCAATATTACTTGGTGATTATCTCTTTCATCATCGGCCCCAGCATATCTTTTGCCATTCCTGTAAGATCTTCGGTCTTAATCAAAGAAATACAGCATACCTTCCCATTTTTTTCCCAACTCATAACAGCTAATTTGTCCCCGGCACCAATTCTTGCCTTATCTCTTATCTCCTTAGGAAGCACCATCTGCCCTCTCTCGTCGATACTTATTACCGATTCAACCTTACAGCAGCTGGTCCCTGTATCCAGAGGGCTACAATAGGGTTTACTTTTTTCTTTCTTTGCCATCTTAATTACCTCACTGCAAAGTACCTTTTTCAGAATTATCTGATAATTCAGTATATACTAAAAAAAGAGTTTGTCAAGTCCCCGTCCGTGCAAAATTTCCCCTAATCTTGTATGGTTCTACATTACCGATATTCACACCTTAAAAATCTCACCCTTGACTACCTACCTGCAAACCAGCCTCGCCCAAATTCCGTGAGGCCTTTTTCCACACGGGCTGCTTTTTAGCTAAGATAAAAGCAAGACCTTCGCCATCACTAATCAAAACAGAACGCATTACCATGAACAAAGCAGAATTAGTAGAAAAAGTAGCCAATCAGACAGGGCTAACAATGAAAGCGTGTGGGGAAGCGTTTGAGAAATAAAGTGAGGAGGTAAAGAGAATGGTTAAAAAAATAATCGAAAATATCACTCCTGAGAAGGCTTATAGCTTGATTCAGTCATATCGTGAAGGCTGTCCTTGTAACAGGGAAAATTTTGTTATCATCGACGTTCGAACTCCAGAGGAATACGCGAATGGACACATAGAAAATGCAATTAATTTAGACTACTATTCTAAAACCTTTAAAGATGAGCTTGATAAACTGGATAAGAACAAAGCGTATCTTATTTATTGCCGCAGCGGACGTCGTACCAGGACAGTCTTAGATATAATGAAAGAACTCGGTTTTACAGAAGTTTACAACATGTTGGGGGGAATCACTCAATGGGAAGCTAAAGGATTGCCGATTATAAAATAGAATTACGAGTCGTAGTGCCCAAAATCATGCCCTCCACTCCTAAAGAAGGGGACCAGAGAGACCTCGATAGTCTTATGCATAGTATACTACCGTCCGCCAGGCAGTCCCCGTACAATTGGGGTAAAAGCACTCAAATCTTTATCAGCATTAGCATCAGGCCAGTTTTTGTACCCAAGAGATGTTCGTCTAGCTTAACCAACAACCAACCGAAAGCAATGGTCCGTTCGTTTGTGAAAATCTCACTGGATCAATACACAGAGCTTGATAGACTAAGGAAAGAGAGAAAGGAATCATTATCCAAGCTAATCCGACGGGCCCTGTGTTATTTCACCAAAAAGAAAGAACATTCTGTTAGCATGCTTCCCTCATTTTTACCAGCCTCTGCTAAAGATCAATGCAAGACAGTTACTGCTTATTTTCCTAAAGGTGAGTGGAATTTACTAAAGGCGGTGTCCAAAAATACTGGTAGGTGCAAAAGTGAGCTGATCAAAGAGGCTGTAGACGAGTATCTGAGGGAGTCACTGTAAATCGAGGCTAGCATCATTCTATGTGGGTAGCCGCCACACGCACAGCCATGTGGGACACTTTATAGAAAAATTCAAAGCATTCCACCTCCCGTCCAGAAAGATCAATCTGAAGCTCTTAGCGGATCTAACCTACCCCGTCAAACCAAAGAGCTTTGGCCAAAAACTGCGAAAGAAAAGAATGGACTTGGGCCTACAAGTGAAAGACCTTGCTACTATTTCGGTGTGAATCAAGATAGCATCATAAACTGGGAGTTGAGGACTGTCAAGCCGAGCGGGAGAAATCCGAGAATGGTTAAGAAATTTTTGATCCTTGAACAAGTAATAGTGTATGTACTAAAGGTATTACTGTTAACTTGCGAACATTTGTAATGTAGGGTAATGCAGGGGTCAGAGCGGAGATGAAAAAAGAATACTGAATGAATTAAGTCCTGCGGCTGTAAGAGAGAAACTAGGCCAAAAAAGATTTGATCCAATTTATAGTTTTTTTTCAACGTTGGGTCCGCATGGCTCGTTTCAAGGTATTCGCGCCAGGACAGGAACGAGCCCAGAACCGTCACCAAAAGGGAATATTGAGGTAGGGATATGGATAGGAGGTTGTCCTCAAGAATACCATGTAATCATGACCAACTTTTTCTTAATATACGTATTATTGAACATAATAATTGAAATATTCGGAGTATTTGACGACTATCTCAACAAGGAAGAAGCGATTGAAGTATTACAAAACACCATGGACGAATTCAGAAGATTTACCTTAACCCATGTTGTTCAATGGGCGAAAGAAAGAAGATTGGATACATCTCAGATGGAGGAGTTCTTAAATAACGAGGAAGTATGGCACCTAAAAAATATGATAAAAAGGGTTGTTGGAAAGGACTCAAAATCTTGAGTAGTACGGCGCGTAGGGCTTCATCTTAGGTAAGTCCTACAGGTTTGTTTCTCAATACAGCTGCTTTCCGGGGAAGATAAGGCCGAAGTCTTCAAGAATAATCAACCAAAACAGGAGGCACGTAATGAACAAGGCAGAATTAGTAGAGGAAGTAGCCAATCGGACAGGGCTAACAAAGATAACATCACAAGCCTCAAAATGAGGCTGATTGCGAGACTAAACGTATACTAGGACGGAACTGAAGACAAGGAGACCAGATGATGACCTTCTACTTGCGAAGTTTAAAGATTAAAGAGGATAAGAGGAGGTAAAGGAATGGTACAGCGGTCTGTAAGTATTGCCTGGAAGGTGTATTTGGCTTATGGGATCTACATGGCGGCGCTAGGTCTTTTTGCCTTAGAGCGGTGCCTTCGGTTATGTCTACGGGGCAGTTTGAGTCCTTTACAGGTGCTGCCTGGGCAGAATTCACTGAGGCAAATGCCAAGGCAGGGAATTTTGTTGAACTTGTTTTTAGATTTCTAGGTTGCATGATGCTACTCATTGGGATATTCAAGATCTTTATAAGCTTATATCCTTACCGGAAAGCTGAAGCCTGGTCTTGGTGGACAGCTCTTACAGTTGGAGTGATAGCGTATGGTTTTACCTTGCCTTGACAAGATTAAACCTCCTCTATCAAGAGAATTTTTTCAGGCCAGTTGTGGGATAGAGGAATTTTTAAACAGAGAGGATAAATAAACATCTTTAAGAAAGCTCTATAGGATAAATATTCCTTATAGGGGAGACGAGGAGGTGACCTCGGTGACTAAACAGAAATGGAAAGGATATGAAAAAAGGATAGCTAAACAGCGTAGGCGTAAACACATAGGAGGCCCTGGTAAACCTAATTATTCAGGACAAGGAGAGGTTAAAGCTTGGAATAAAAAACTAAGTAAATCAAAAGTAATGGAAGAGGCTCGAAAAGGAAGAAGTAATTTAACCTAGATTCAAATGGACCCATTGAATTGAAAGGAAATAAAAGGGCCACAAAATAAAACAATAGTTTGGATGGCTGTGACTTCAAACCTTCAATACCACAATTTCACGCACCTGCAAGTTCATCAATCTCAAACCCATCTTCTAAATTCACTGGCTGGTAGGTGTTTGGGTGGGAAGGATAACATTCCACCAGCATAAATGAAGTTCTTGCGAAGCAAAATTTGGGTGAGCGTCACAAAAAACGAACCTTTTATGCTGTGTTATCTGCTGTTGTTAATGGTCTATTGAAACCACAGGCCCGTAACTAAATATTTATTCTTTCGTTTTGGCACCACCAGCTTGATCAACCCGTCATGGCCTAAAAGAATCTGGAGGGCTCTGGTAGAGATTATTTTTTGATGCAGAAGGCGACAAGGCAGAAAACTATCTAAATTTAACTTCAATCTCTTCATTCAAATCAAATTTAATACCCTCCATCCCCTGGAGGAGTTTTTTAAAGTCTTCCTTCGTCTTCGGCTTTTCCATCTGACTTAGCATCTGTAGTTTATCTGGGTGAGAGAAAAGCTGCTCCACATCAAAGTCCAGCAGGATAATACGATTTTTATCCCACCAGTCAGCATTGGTTATTTCAATTTCCTCTCCACATTCAATAACGATTTGTATTCTCATCCCTTTAAACATCTCTATTAATTGAGCCAACTTTTCCTCATCGGCTTGAGTAATTTCTTCTTTTTCCCGAGCCTCTTTTTCTATTTTCTCCTCTTCTTTCTTCTCATCTTCTGCAAACTGTTGTCTAATCTTGAGAGAAGAAGATCTCTTTCCTTTGTTAAAACGAAAGGTTATGGGAGTATTGGTTCCCGGTTTTTTCATCATCTGTTCTTCTTTGGGGTTCAAGATAAATTTTTCGATGCTGCTAATGTTATAGGTGGCTACATAGCCAACCATTCCCTCTTCAAAGTCTTTTACTTCTCGAGAGAGAAATTGTACTCCTTCTCCCATTTGTTTTGCTTTTTCTTTAAATTGCTCTTCGGGGAAAAAGTTCTCCCGAGAAATCTTTTTTTGGCCTGACTTTCTCTCTCCCAGGTCCATCATATCCTCGGTAAATCCCTTGATTATCTCCATTACCAAAGGAGAAAATTTGACCGTTTCCACCATCATTCCTGTCCCGTCACGGTTTACCTTAACCTCCTGAGAGATTTGCATGCAACCGGAGGTTAAAATCCCCACCAGCACCAACGACAACACGGCTAGAGCCAACTTTACCGTGTTCATAAAACTCCTCTTTTAAAAATAGTTTGTTTATCTATTCTACTAAATAGACCCTCATGTCTAAAGTAATCCTGAGTTGTGCATTGTCGATTTATCAACTTTTTGTCTTCAACAAATTGAAAAACAACATTTTGAACTATAATAGAATTCCTTGATTGGTCAATCAAAAACATCAGTTTGTCCTCCTCCACAATGTGAGAGAAACACAAAATCACTCATATAAGTCTCTACAAAGCATTTTATTAGCTTGCCTAGTATAACAATACCGCTCAACAACGAGTAACTCTCTCCCAACATGTAATTTAAAAAACAGAGTTATTGGCCAACCCTTACTTACAAAAAGCTCTCTAGCTCTTTATGATTTCATATCACAGAAACATAGCCTTTAAGAATCGTATCTTTTACTACGTACCGGTAAATGACGTTCACTGAACTCCAGTGAGGCTCTTTTTGACACGAGCCACTTTTCAGCTAAGATTGAATAGGCTCTGACGTTCCTATGTTCAGAACTACTAACTTGCGAAGGAGACAATAGGTGGCTAAGAAAACGATAAAAATGATTGTGGAAAAACAGCTAAAGTAGCATAGAGCTGAGGTAGCTGTACTTTGGCTTCTTATTGCCATGGGAACTGTCCTGGTAATAACTGGAGCAGGTGTATATTTCAAAGTCAGCAGGCTAGCCATTGTGTAGCAACCTTTTCTGATTTCCTCCAAATACTCCCTGATAGCTCAAGTGAGGATGATCTGCAATTTTGCCAGGGTTTTGCGTGTTGTTTTTTCTCTGACCGGTATTGCTGTCATAATCGTGGCATTGGATAGATTTTCCTTTACCAGAGCTGCGCATAGAATGGCCTCGGTTGCCAGGAAAGGAGAAGGTTAGCTCCTTTCCAAATGAAGATTTTAAGCTCACGGCAAAAAACCCAAAATAACCTGCAATAATACGGGTAAATAAAAGGGGGCACACAATGAACAAAGCAGAGTGAGTAGAAGAGGTAGCAGGTAAGGTTGGTCTAACCAAAAAGGAAGCGGATAACGTAGTTGATGCAATCACATCGGCAATTACAGATTCACTGGAAAGGAACGAAAAAGTGACATTGGTTGGTTTCGGCACCTTCCAGGTTATGGAAAGAAAGGCACGCAGAGGAGTGAATCCCCAAACCAGAAAAACTATCCAAATCCCAGCTAAAAAAGTCCCCAAGTTCAAACCAGGGAAAGGGCTAAGGGAGAAGGTGGGGTAAGGGGAGTGTAATTGATGATAAATAAAAGAAGATTAATATGGCTGGAACAGTAACTATAACGGAAGAAACTGGTATGATGCAGAAGGTTACCTTTGCTTGGACATCAGACTGGTTCGGAGGAGATGCGGACGCTACGACTGAACATTATTTTTCGGGGATCGTCCACAGGGTAGTCTTTATACCAGGTAGCGGAGCAGCAATGCCAGATGACAAATATGATGTGGTAATAAAGGATAATGACGGAGTGGATATTCTTGATAATGGAGGCAAAAACCGTTCTAATGCCGCTACTGAGCAGATTACCCAAGCCCCAATAAGTGCGATAAGGAAAAGCCAATTAACCTTAGAGGTAACCAACGCCGGAAAAGGTAAGACAGGGACGGTAATTATTTACATTGGGTAAAGGAGGGGGAGCATGCCCCAAATGAATTCTGGAGGTATGAGATAAAGTTGGCTCGCAAGATGTGGCATGTTTTCAAAACCCCGGGATGGATAAAATCAGGCTAAATCAAGACTTTATGCTGATTGACAGGAAAAAACCTCCATAGACACTGATAAGTGCATTTTCTCAAGGCAATCTATAAGACGTGGGTAAGTTTAAAGCTCCTCTATTAAGAGATTTCTATCAAGCCAGTTCTGAGGTACAGAGATTTTGGCGAAAGAGGATAAATAAGCATCTTTCAAGAAAGCTCTATAAGATAAATATTCCTCATAGTGTAGACGAGAAGGTGAGGACATGAAGAAAGAAGCTAAGTCACAGCTACATGTCCTAATGGACAAATATGGTCAGAGGTTAGCACAAGGCAAGAAGAGACTAGAACAGATAAAAGTAGAAGAAGATGTTTTTTTAACCAAATTTAAGCGACTTCGAAAAAAGGTAATTCACCCTGTAATGAAGGATATTGGAAATCAGCTTAAAAAACGCGGTCACGAATATCGGATATCTGAGCAAGAAGAATCGGTTGATGCGGAAGGTAGAACGCGAAATGCAAAGATAACGATGAGTATATTTCCTAAAGGCCTTGACCAGTCTGCTTACAGACCTGAAAATACTCCTTCGATTTCTTTTATCGCTACCAGAGATAAGAAGAAAATCTGGGTTCACGGCAGCAGTATAATGCCGACTCGAGGTGGAACAGCAGGTTCTCGTGGTGAATTCAGTGCAGCAGAAATTACTAGTGATGCAGTTGAACGAGAAGTTCTTGGAGTCTTGAAAGAAATCTTTGATCCGGAAGGATAGGCTATGGAGAGAGTATAAGTCTGAGAGGAAGCTGGGGGAAAATAGGGATAAGGATGCGCTTATACCCAGCCAAAAAGTGTAACGCACTAATTATAAAGCTCTGGAATGAACGTCGCCGCGCTTCTTGCCTCCCATTCGGCTCGGCTATATAAAAATGTATAGGGGTTTATGCTGATTGATGAGAGAAAATAAGGCGATAAGGGGGTGAAATCAGGCGTATCTGTTATCTAGGCAGTGTATAGACAATGTACATATCTTGAACTTACCATCAATTGGGCAGTGCATTCGGACCATTTCGGATATGAATGAGTTAAGTGAAATTTTGATGGGATTATAAAATTAGGAGGTGACCACAATGAATAGGACGATGTATAGAATCTGGTTGGCAATGGCATTGGCAGTGAATTTTGCGGCTGCTGTGGCTCAGGCAACAGAGGTCACAAAAGGGAACGTAACGGAGGTGACCGTTTACAGAAACCAAGCTCTGATTACTCGCACAATAAAAGTTGAGGAACCAAAGGGGCCTCTGGGAATTGTGGTGACTGATCTGCCAGATAAGATCATTCCCGCGAGTTTGTCTGCTGAATCAAAAGGAAACAGCAGGATTCACTCTGTCACCTATCGAACCAAGGCAATCACGGGGGAGACACGCCCGGAGGTCAAGGCTATTGACGAGAAGATCGCTGAGCTCGAGAAACAATTGAGGGAACTTAACGCATACCAACAGTTGCTTCAAGTCAAGCACAAAATTATCGGCAAACTTGAGGAATTTACTGCAAGTACCGCAAAGATGGAACTTCAAAAAGGGGTCTTGAATTTTGAAGAGCTGAGACAACTCACTGAGTATGGTCTGGGTAAACACGATGAGTTTTTGCAAGAAAGCTTAAAGCTACAAGAAAAGAACGAAGAGACCTTAAAACAGATCGACCTTCTCAAACGCAAGCGTTCCGAACTTGCAGCAGGCTATAGTCAAACCCAAAGAGAAGCGTTGGTGTATCTCACCAAGGATACAGACCAACCAGTAACAATCAGTTTACGTTATTTGGTAGGTCAGGTAGGTTGGTATCCTCAGTATAATCTGCGCTCAGATGAGGAACGAAGCTCAGTAAGTGTGGAGTACAATGCGATCATAAAACAGATGAGTGGGGAAGATTGGACTAGTGTTGGACTGACGCTTTCAACAACTCAGCCGACATTCACCGCAGAACCTCCGGTGATTGAACCCTTGGAGATAACTCTGGGTCCTAAAAAAGTTTTAAAAGAGGAAGAAGTTGAAAAGACTTTAGAAGGATTTCAGCAGCGACGTTTCGCCGAACAAAAGGCAGCAGCTCCCCCGCCTGAGCGTTCCAGTATGTTGAACGTTTTTGCTGGGGAGGAACAGTTGTTAGAACTGACACAGAAAGTAGATGTACTTATGGCTGCAAAGAAGAAGATCATGCGTATAGAAGGTGTGAGCGTTACATACCACTTACCTCACCTAGTTAACCTTGCCAGCCGAACCGATGAGCAGATTTTGCAGATCGCCGCCGTAAGTATGCCTGCTCGCTTTACCCATATCGCAGCTCCCGTGTTAACCGATTTTGTCTATGAAGAGACTTCGGCAACGAACACAACACCTTATGTTTTCCTGCCCGGCTCCTACAATGCTTACCTTAATGGCGAGTTCGTAGGGCGGGGAAGAATAGAACTCATAGCCAGCGGCGAGGAATTCAGGGCCGGGTTCGGAACTGATCCACAGGTGCAAGTTGTAAAGGAACTGGTGACAAAAAGTGAACACATAGAGGGAGGCAATATGGTCTCTGAATTTGAATACAAATTGACAGTATCGAACTACGGAAAAAAGGTTATGCGACTGAAGTTAGAGGATCGTATGCCCTACAGTCCCGACGGGTCGGTTCAAGTCAAGCTCCTAGAAGCCACACCAAAGATCAGCCAGGACCCAGAATATCAGAGAACGAAATTAAAGAAGGGTCTATTGCGGTGGAACCTGGAGATTCCGGAACAGGCCATCAATGAGAAAGCGATAGTGGTAATGTATCGATTCAGGATGGCACACGATAAGCAGATGACTATAAAGGGCCTATTCGAATCACGGTAGAAATAAGATATATGTGTAAAGGGGTACACGGCGACGTGTAGAATTCTTACACGGTATCTGCAAGGATGGGGTCGGATTGCAATGTCTGATTCTAAATGCTGCCTGCAATATGGGCAAGGCAGATGCTGTTGGTTGTATTTCCAACTAGCGAAGATGCTAAACTAAAAATTATCTGTGATAATATTGAAGGGTTTAGACCAGTGAAAACTTGAGATTGTAGCCAATGATTGATTTCACTTCGTCAGACTGGTTATGCAAGTTCATTTATATGCGAAACCCTAAATGCCATGCCCTGGGGCAAATTTGAAAGGAGGTGCCAAATGGCAGCGGTAAAGAAACTTCATCCCGTATTTCAGCAGAGTCACTACCTATTTCGCAGAAAGGTATTTAAGTTATTTGGGGGAGCTTTTCATGTGTATGACGAGAACGGGAACCTTCTTTTCTATTCAAAGCAGAAGGCATTTAAATTAAGGGAGGATTTCCGGGTCTACTCAGATGAACGTGGGATGGAAGAACTTTTGATTATTAAAACCCCCCAGATTCTTGATATTGGGGCAACGTATAATGTTCAAGATGCAACGACAGGTGAGGCTATTGGAGCCATAAGGCGAAAGGGCCTTAAATCCATTATTAAGGATGAATGGATTTTCCTTTCTAACGAAGGTCGAGAGATTGGAAGACTGACCGAAAGTAGTATATCCGGGGCCCTTTTGAGCAGGTTCATTAACTTAATTCCACAAACATATGTTATCGTCTCAGCAGATGGCAGAGAAGTTGCTGAAATTAAACAACATTTCAATCCGTTTGTACTCAAGTACAACATGACAATAGTGGAGCCGCGACCTTCAATTGATCGAAGGCTTTTGATATCATCAGGAATCCTGCTAGCCGGCATTGAACGAAGACAGCAATAGTCTCATTTTGAAAAAAGTGTCTTTAATAAACGGACGGCAGGTTCTGGTAGTGAGTGGCCTTCATGTACATTTCAATAATGTTACTGAGAGTACTTCTCGAAGCTTTTACTGGTAGTCGGAGCAAAAATCTGAACTTCTTGCCCAAGGTTCTATGTTCTAGGTAGCACGGAGACTGAGTGGGACTCGAACTGTACGATATATGATCTTAATACCAGGACTGTCATCGGCAGCACAACCAAAACTCTTACCGCAGTGATAATAATGCGAGTGGTTGAAGAGGGAGAGATCTCGCTTATGGATACTCTGGATAGGGAATTTACATTATGAAGAATAACAGCAAAAAAGATAAGTCAACTCCCTTTATAGTTCTGACTTCTTTTTTCTTCTCCTTCCT
>Ga0209979_1004962_pt1 | contig 10708 bp, 13 predicted proteins | sample AnhtaG_FD_183114 | JGI IMG/M metagenome (GOLD analysis project Ga0209979, IMG submission 183114) | Deep subsurface microbial communities from Anholt, Denmark to uncover new lineages of life (NeLLi) - Anholt_01485 metaG (SPAdes) (version 2) | ecosystem: Environmental > Aquatic > Marine > Oceanic...
TCCTTCCACCCCTTGCGGGTGCGCTCGTGGTAGCGGAGCTCGCGCAGGACGGAGTCCCATATCCAGCCGCCGCAGAGGAAATCGCTGTCTTCAGGCATTCCGGCGGGCAGTATAGCAGAGTGGCTCGACAGGCTCACCTCGAGCGGAGATATCCGCCGCTTACCCTGAGCCTGCCTGCCGGTAGGCACGGCTCGTCAAAGGATGGCCCGTGGGGTGGGGCCAAGTCTGAACGCAGTTCAGGCCTGCCTGCCGGTAGGCAGGGGCGGGCCGGGCGGGACGCACAACACCGGCGTGGGGCGGCGTCGATCCGCGTTGGCGCTCTGTGGGAGACTAGCCCGTCCCGGGATCACGATGGCCAGAGCCAGACATCCGCTGATCGCGTAGATGCTCTAAACTAGGGGTTGAGGCGCCATGCACGATCGCGACAAGTCGGCCCCCTGGTGGCAGGAAGCGTTCGTCCTCACGCGGGCGGTCTTCGGCATCCTGTTCTGGCCGTTGGCGGCCATCGTGGGCGTGATGGTGGCCATCGGGGGACTGTTCGTGGCCTTCGATACCGGCCTGGGCTGGGGGCTGCTGGCCCTGGCCCTCATCGCCGCCGTCATCGCCGCCTTCGCCTGGTGGGACCGGCGACAGCCGCCCCGCGCCTAGCCTTCCGCCGCCACCGTCGCCGCGCCGCCCTCGCCCACGTAGCGCCGGCAGCCCTCCCTCCCTGCCGCCTACGGAGTCGGCGGTATTATACTGGGCTCACGATGCAAGTATCGACAATCGCTGAGCGGATGGAGGCGGTGCGCCTCCGGATAGCCGAGGCCTGCCACCGCTCCGGCCGCTCCCCGGACGAGGTCACGCTGGTGGCCGTAGCCAAGGGCTTCCCCCCGGAGGCCGTCCGCCAGGCCGCGGCCGTCGGCATCCGCCACTTCGGCGAGAACCGCGTCCAGGAGGCGCAGGCCAAGCTGCCCCTTCTAGCCGACCTCTCGCCCCGGCCCACCTGGCACATGATGGGCCACCTCCAGACCAACAAGGTCAAGACGGCCCTCAACCTCTTTGATATAATCCACTCCGTGGATTCCTTCCACCTCGCCGAAGCAATCAGCAGACGGGCGCCCCCATCGGCATGGGTGCCCGTCCTTCTTGAGGTCAACATCGCCGGCGATCCCGCCAAGTACGGCTTCTCACCCCAGGAGCTGCCGGCCCAGGCGGAAGCCGTCCGCCGCCTGCCCGGCCTCGACGTCCGCGGCCTGATGACCATCGCCCCCATGGCCGAAGACCCCGAGGAGCTGCGGCCCGTCTTCAGCCGCCTGCGCCAGCTCGCCCGGTCCCTGGACCTGGCCGAGCTCTCCATGGGCATGACCGACGACTTCGAGGTAGCGGTGGAGGAAGGGGCCACCATCGTGCGCATCGGCCGCGCCATCCTCGGCGAAAGGAGCCAGCCATGAAGCTGGCGTTCATCGGTGGCGGCGTCATGGGCGAGGCGATGATCAGCGGCGTCCTCAACAACGGCCTCGCCAAGCCCCAGGACGTGGCCGCCTGCGACATCCTGGCCCCGCGGCGGGACCACCTCAGCTCCACCTACGACATCAAGGCCGTCGACCGGCCCGCCCCCGCCCTCGAGGGCGCCGACATCGTCGTCCTGGCGGTCAAGCCCCAGGAGTTCCTTACCACGGCCCGCAGCCTGGCCCTCAAGCCCGGCCAGACCGTTATGTCAATCATGGCCGGCGTCACCGTCCAGGCCATCCGCGCCGCCCTCAAGCACGACGCCATCGTCCGGGCGATCCCCAACACCCCCGCCCAGATCGGCGAAGGGATGACCATCTGGACGGCCACCGACGCCGTCCCCGACACCGACCGCGAGGCAGTGCGGAGCATCCTCGCCGTCCTGGGCCAAGAGCTGTACGTGGACGACGAGAAGTACGTGGACATGGCCACCGCCGTCAGCTCCAGCGGGCCCGCCTATATCTTCCTGGTTATGGAGGCCCTCATCGACGGCGCCGTCCACATCGGCCTCCGCCGCGACCTGGCCCAGCGCATGGTCATCCAGACCATCCTGGGCTCCGCCAGATACGCCCAGGCCACCGGCAAGCACCCCGCCGACCTGCGCAACCAGGTCACCTCCCCTGCCGGCACCACCAGCGAGGGCCTCCTGGCCCTGGAGAAGGCCGGCCTCCGCCGAGCCTTCGTGGAGGCCGTCCGCGCCGCCTACGAGAAAGCACAGCGACTAGGAGGATAACTCATCGAAGCCGCCGCCCGCTTCATCCAGATCCTGGCCATGATATTGATGTTCGCTATCTTCATCCGCATCATCCTCTCCTGGGTGGGGATGGACCCCCGCAACCCAGTGGTGATCTTCCTGCACGACATCACGGAACCCATCCTCGCCCCCATCCGCCAGTTCATGCCCCGCCTGGGTATGCTGGACCTCTCCCCAATGGTGGCTATCTTCCTCCTACTCCTCATCGCTAGGCTCGCCAACAGTCTGCTCACCTGAACGAATCACAGTGCCACGAGGGCCTTGTTGGCTGCGACCCCTCGTGCTATCATGCCGACGGCCCAGGCTGACAGGAGGTATCGCGTGAGCGACCCCGGCGACGGCAAGCAGGAGCGCCTCAAGGCCCTGGAGCTGGCCATCGGCCAGATCGAGAAGCGGTTCGGCCGCGGCGCCATCATGCGCCTGGGCGAGGCCTCCCCCCACATGGTCGTGGAGGTCATCCCCACCGGCTCCCTGGGCCTAGACCTCGCTCTGGGCATCGGCGGCATCCCCCACGGCCGCGTCACCGAGATCTTCGGGCCGGAGATGACCGGCAAGTCCACCCTGGCCCAACACGTCGTCGCCGAGGCCCAGCGCCTGGGCGGCCAGGCCGCCTACGTGGACGTGGAGCACGCCCTGGACCCCACCTTCGCCTCCTCCCTGGGCATCAACACTGAGGACCTCCTCATCTCCCAGCCCGACACCGGTGAGCAAGCCCTGGAGATCTGCGAGGCCCTGGTGCGCTCCAACGCCGTCGACGTCATCGTCGTCGATAGCGTGGCCGCCCTCGTCCCCCGCGCCGAGATCGAGGGCGAGATGGGGGACTCCCTGCCCGGCCTCCAGGCCCGCCTCATGTCCCAGGCCCTGCGCAAGCTCACCGCCGCCGTCGCCCGCTCCCGCACCGCCCTCATATTCATCAACCAGCTCCGGGAGAAGATCGGCATCGTCTTCGGCAACCCGGAGGTGACCCCCGGCGGCCGCGCCCTCAAGTTCTACAGCTCGGTGCGCATAGACCTCCGCCGCGTGGAGACCCTGAAGGCAGGCGGCCTCATCATCGGCAGCCGCGTCCGGGCCAAGGTCGTCAAGAACAAGCTGGCTCCCCCCTTCCGTAGCGCGGAGTTCGACATCATCTTCCACGGCCCCCGCATCGGCATAAGCCGCGAGGGAGACATCCTGGACCTGGCGGTGGACTCCAACATCGTCAAGAAGCAGGGCTCCTTCTATTCCTTTGAGGAGCAACGGCTGGGCCAGGGCCGCGAGCAGGCCAAGGCCTACCTGCGGGAGAACCCTGAACTCCTCCAGCAGATGGAGAACCTCATCCGCGCCGGTGCCGCCTCCCCCGCTCCCGTCGCCGCCGACGAACGGGCCCCCTCCCAGTAGCCACCAGCCCCCTTCCCCGCCGAGGCTAAGGCCAACCGCCTCTACGTGGCTTACGCCCTCAAGGCCTGGCTGACCTGAAGCGGAAGACCGGGCGCAAGGCGCCTCCCCTGGAGCGGCCGACGCCCCCGCCCGCAGGCGGAAGCGCTCCAGGGGAGGCGCTCAGACGTATTAACGGATTCTCCCAATTCCTTGACACTCCAATCTGGCGCGCCGTATGATGAAGCTGAGCGGTCGGCTCGGCCGCTCCAATTCAATTCAGCTACTCGTTCCCAAAACCAAATACAGGAAGTGAGGTTACGATGCCGGAAGGCACGCTTATCGCAATCGGCGTCGGCCTCGGGGGGTATCTTGCGGGTGTACTTGTCGGTGCAATTCTTCAACAACGTATCACTCAGCGGCGTATCGCTGCCTCTGAGCGTAGTGCCGCCCGCATCCTCAATGAGGCCGACCGACGACAGAAGGAGATACTGCTCGAAGCCAAGGAGGAATCCCTCCGCCTTCGCCAGCAGACGGAGGCCGAACTAAAAGAGAGGCGCCGTGAGGTCCAGCGCCTGGAACGGCGCCTCATCCAGAAAGAAGAGGGCCTGGACCGCAAGCTGGACTCCCTGGAGCAGCGCCAGCGCAACCTCCAGAACAGGGAGACGCAGCTGGAGCAGGCCAGGGGCGAGTTGCAAGAGCTGGAAGAGCAGCGCAAGCAAGAGCTGGAGCGCGTCTCCAGCCTCACCTCCGGAGAAGCCAGGGAGCTCCTCCTCGCCCAGATAGAGCGCGAGATCCGCGACGAGGCCAACCGCCGCCTGCGCGAGATCGAGCAGGAGGTGAAGGAAGAGGCCGACCAGCGCGCCCGCAAGGTCCTCGCCGTCGCCATGCAGCGGCTCGCCAGCGACGTCATCTCGGAGACCACCACCTCCGTCGTACCCCTGCCCTCTGAGGACATGAAGGGCCGCATCATCGGCCGCGAGGGCCGCAACATCCGCGCCCTAGAGCACGTCACCGGCGTGGACGTCATCATCGACGATACCCCCGACGCCGTCACCCTCTCCGGCTTCGACCCCGTGCGGCGAGAGGTCGCCCGCGTCACCCTCACCAAGCTCCTCACCGACGGCCGCATACACCCCGCCCGCATCGAGGAGATGGTGGAGAAGGCCCGCAAGGAGGTGAACGCCGCCGTCAAGGAGGCCGGCGAAGAGGCCGCCGTGGAGGCCGGCTGCCCAGGGCTACACCCGGAGATCATCCGCACCCTGGGCCGCCTGAAGTACCGCTTCAGCTACGGCCAGAACCAGCTCAACCACGCCGTGGAGACGGCCAACCTGGCCGCCATGATCGCCCACGAACTGGGCGCCAACGTAGAGATCGCCCGCCGCGGCGGCCTCCTCCACGACCTCGGCAAGGCCATCGACCACGACACCGAAGGCACCCACGCCATGATCGGGGCCCAGCTGGGCCGCCGCCACAACGTCCACGCCGAGGTTGTCCACTGCATCGAGGCCCACCACGAGGAGGTCGAGCCCTCTACCGCGGAGGCCATCATCACCATCGTCGCCGACGCCATCAGCGGCAGCCGCCCCGGCGCCCGCCGCGAGTCCCTGGATCAATACCTGAAGCGGCTGGAGGCCCTGGAGGGCGTGGCCAACTCCTTCCCCGGCGTCGAAAAGTCCTTCGCCATCCAGGCCGGCCGCGAGATCCGCATCATCGTCAAGCCCGAGGAGATCGACGACCTGGGCGCCAACCGCATGGCCAAGGAGATCAGCAAGAAGATCGAGGAGAGCCTGGACTACCCCGGCCAGATCAAGATCACCGTCATCCGCGAAAGACGATCGGTGGAATACGCCAAGTAGCCGCCGCAACCGGCCCGACCCTGGAAGGTGCCACCTTCGTTGAACATACTGATAGTCGGAGACATCGTAGGCAAAGCGGGGCGCAGGGCCGTCACCTACCTCCTCCCCCAGATCAGACAGAGCCATAACGTGAACCTGGTCATCGCCAACGGCGAGAACGCCGCCGGCGGCAAAGGCCTTACCCCCAACACCGCTGAGGAGCTGTTTGAGGCCGGCGTGGAGATCATCACCTCCGGCAACCACATCTGGCAGCACCGCGAGGTCTACCCCCTCCTGGACAGCGAAGCCCCCATCCTTCGCCCCCTCAACTACCCCCAAGGCGCCCCTGGCCGCGGCGTCCTCACCTGCAAGGACGTGGCCGTCATCAACCTCATGGGTCGCACCTTCATGCCCGGCGCCCTGGACTGCCCCTTCCGCGCCGCCGACCAGGCCCTCACAGGCCTGGGGGACTACCGCCTGATCATAGTAGACATGCACGCCGAGACCACCAGCGAGAAGGCAGCCCTGGCTTGGTACCTGGACGGCCGCGTCAGCGCCGTTATCGGCAGCCACACCCACATCCCCACCGTCGATACCCGGCTGCTGCCCAAAGGCACCGCCTTCGTCACCGACGTGGGCATGGTCGGCCCTCGCGACTCCATCCTGGGGGTGGAGACCGGACTGGTCATCGACGCCTTCCTCAGCCAGCTCCCCACCCGCTTCAACACCGTGGAGCGAGGCCCTGTCGTCTTCAACTCCGTCCTTGTCCAAGTCGACGACCAGAGCGGCCGTGCCACCGGCATCGAGCGCATCGACAGCGAGATCGCATGATGACCAGCCGCGTCGACCTGCACACCCACAGCACCTTCTCCGACGGCGTCCTCTCCCCCACAGAGCTCATCGACCTCGCCTACCGCCGCGGCGTTCGCATTATGGCCCTGACCGACCACGACACCACCGACGGCCTGGCGGAGGCGTTCGCCGCCGCCGCCCCCTACCCCGACCTCACCCTCATACCCGGCGTCGAGATAAGCACCGACATCCCCGGCAGCGAGGTCCACGTCCTCGGCCATTTCATCGACTGGCAGAACCAGGAGTTCCAGCGCCGCCTCCTGCACATGCGCCAGTCGCGGCTGCGGCGCGCCCGCAAGATGGTGGACAAACTGGCCGCGCTGGGCAAGCCCGTCTCCTGGGAACGCGTCCAGAGCCTCGCCAGCGAAGGCGCCGTCGGCCGCCCCCACATCGCCCGCGCTCTGGTGGAAGCCGGCCACATCACCACCGTCAACGAGGCGTTCAACCTCTACCTCAGCCGTAACGGCCCCGCCTATGTGGAGCGGGAGCACCTCACCCCCGCCCAAGTAGTGGAGATAATCGTCGCTGTCAACGGCCTCGCTACCCTGGCCCACCCCCGCGACCTGGGCCAACTGGAGGAGTTCCTCTCCCAGCTCATGACCGCCGGCCTCATCGGCATGGAGGTCTACTACCAAGACTACTCCCCGGAAGAAGTCCAGCGCCTGCGCGCCGTGGCCGAGAGGTTCGCCCTCATCCCCCTGGGAGGCAGCGACTACCACGGCCTGGGCGGCCCCCAGGAACGGGAACCCGGCGACGTCCCCCTCCCCGAGGAGCCGGTAGAGCGCCTGCTGGCCCTGGCGCGAGAACGGGGAGCCCTGGAGGCGGTGTAGCGGGCTCTCCTCATGCAATGCGCCCGTCACCCCAACGTCGAGACCGAACTGACCTGCGGGCGCTGCGAGACCCCCATCTGCCCACGCTGCGCCGTCTTCACCGATGTGGGCGCCCGCTGCCCCACCTGCGCTCCCGCCCGCAAGCTCCCTCAGTTTGAGATCGGGCCCCTCTACCTCCTGCGCGGCGGCGCCGCCGCCCTGGCCGCCGGCGCCGGCCTGGGGGCCGTCTGGGGGCTCCTCCTCCCCGGCAGCGTATTCTTCTTCGCTCTCCTCCTGGTAGGCGCCCTCGTCGGATATCTGATCGCCGAGGCGGTAAGCGCGGCCACGAACCGGAAGTCCGGGACTCCCCTACAGGTAGTGGCCGCCGGCGGCGCTATCGCCGCTTACTTGATACACAACTTGGTCGCAGGAGAGGGGTTGCTGCCCGCCGACGACCTGTTCGGATACATCGCCGTCATCGTCGCCGGCGCCGTGGCCATCAGCCGCCTGCGCTACTGATCCTTCGACAGGCTCAGGACAGGCCCTAGCGGAGGATCGCCGTGATCACCAGGCCGCCGATGATAAACGCCGCTATGAGAGCGATGCGCCGCAGCTCGCCCAGGACATAGGTGTGGTCACGGGCGATGTGACGGCCCTGAGCGGAGCGTTCGTGCTGGACGGCCACAGGGGCTGAGGCGGGAAGGGGCGATAATACGGGAGCCGCGGCACCCTCATCAGGTGGGGCCGCTGTCTCCAGGCGCAGCCGCTCCTTCTTCAACTTGCGCCGCCTGCTAGGCGGCCGATAGCGTCTAGGCAAGATTACTCCCTGTCCCTGATCAGTCGAATCGAATTATACAGATAGTTCACGCCAATGCCAACGACGGCGCGGGCCGATCAGCCCACGTTGACATCCTTTGGAACCCTATATAGAATTATGATGGCCCTCAGGAGGCCGTGCCGGCACTTGAGGGTTTGCCATGGGCGGCCCCGTGGTGTAGCGGTTAACATGCCAGCTTGTCAAGCTGGAGATCGTGGGTTCGAATCCCATCGGGGTCGCCATACACAATATTTGAGCCGAACCGCAGCGAAACCTGCTGCGGTTCTTCATTGTCCAGCCAAGCGCGGAACAAGGGCTTGAACGCCGGCTTCACCTGGAGGGCTACCAGCTTCTGCCCAGGGACGTCTACGTAGACGGCCTCTAGCATCATCTTCAGGAGATCCCTCTTCTCCTCCTTGGTGGCATGGCCCCACGCCTCAAGGAGCCCCTCCACATGATCGCCGAGCACCAAGACCTCATCCTCCGCCGGCTCGCCCATCGCGCTCAGAGCGGCTCGGATAGCCTCCTTTTCGCGAAGGGTGCCCCACCCAGTCTGGATGCGCTAGCGCCAGTGTGGATCCAGGGCATCCCGCAGACCATCGCCAATGAAGGTGAAGCACAGCATAAGCAGGGCGATGGCTCCCGCCGGGAAGACGGCCATCCAGACGTTGACCTGAATGTACTTGTAGCCTTCGGAGACTAGGAGACCGAGGCTGGCCGTGGGCCGGGGCACGCCGATCCCAATGAAGCCCAAGACCGCTTCCGCGAAGATGGCCAGAGGTATGCCAAAAACTACCGCCACGGTGACCGGCCCCAGGGTGTTCGGGAGCATGTGCTGGAAGACGATGCGGAAGGTCGACGCCCCCATGGCTCGCGCTGCCATGACATAGTCCCGCTCCTTCAGGGAGAGCATCTGCCCACGCACCAGCCGGGCGATGATCACCCAGTTGACGAAGGCGATGGCGGCGATCATCTGGGCCACGGGGTCGCCCAGGATGGGCCAATCGCGACCGGTGAGAACCGCCCGCAGAAGGATGATGAACAGCAGGTCGGGAAACGCGTAGGCCAGGTCGGTGAACCGCATCATCAGGTTGTCGAGGAATCGGCCGCCAAGGGCCGCGATCCCTCCCACGAGTACCCCTATGACCAGGACGATGGCTTGAACGCCCAGCCCAACCTGGAGGGAGATCCACGTGCCCTGCAGCACCCGTGACCAGTTGTCGCGGCCCAGGTGGTCGGTCCCGAAGAAGTGATCCTGGCTGGGGCTCGTATGGACAACGTCATAGTCCTGCACCCTCGGGTCATAGCGCTGAACCAGACCCGTGTTATTGCCGAGGAAGGCAAGGCCGAAGATTATGGCGAGGATGATGAGACCAGCCATGGCCAGGCGGTTCCGGATGAGGCGCCGGAAAGCGTCGGACCAGAGGCTGCGCTCCCGCTGGGGGGCAACCTCCTCCGGCACTTCCGCCTGTGAGACCGCTTCCGCTTCGGCCACCGCTCAGCTCACCGGTACCTGATCCTGGGGTCCGCCACAGCGTACAGGATGTCCACAATCAGATTGGCGACGGCTACGATGACAGCGTAAAAGATGGTGGTGCCCATTATCACTCCGTAGTCCCGGACGAAGACGGCGTCCACGAAGTGGCGACCGACCCCGTTGATGGCGAAGACGCGCTCCACGATGAAAGACCCGGTTACCAGGAAGGCAAAGATGGGACCCAAGACGGTCAGTATGGGCACCATCGCATTCCTGATAGTGTGTCGGGTCAGCACCCACCATTCGGCCAACCCCTTGGCGCGGGCCGTACGGATGTAGTCTTGCCGCAGCACCTCCAGAACGCTGGCCCGGGTAATGCGGGCGATGTAGGCAGCGGGTAGAGTGCCCAGGGCCACGACAGGCAGTACCATCTTGCGGTAGTTGCCGAACTCCCAACCGATAACGTCGAACCAGCCCAATTCGACGGAGAAAATGATGACTAGAAACGTCGCCATGATGAAGTTGGGTAAGGCGGTTCCGATGGTGGCGAAGAAGACGCCCAGGTAGTCACCCAGCCGATTCTGGTTGAGGGCGGCGATAACGCCCAGGCTCATCCCGAAGGCCAAGGCGTAGAGGAAGGCGATGCCTCCTAGCTGGGCGCTTACCTCAAATCCCTCCCTGATGATCGTGGCCACTTCGCGGTTGTTCTCGAAGGAAAGGCCGAGGTCACCTTGCACCAGGCCCTTCAGATAGAGGCCGTACTGGACGAGGAGGGGCTCATCCAGGTTGTACTTCTTCTCCAGGTTGGCGAGGACGTTTGCCGGGAGCTCCTTCTCGCGGTCGAAAGGCCCTCCCTCGACGGCGTGCATGAGGAAGAAGGTGACCGTGGCCACCGCCCACAGGAGGGGGATCATCCAGAGGATGCGACGGATAACGTAACCGGTCATGGTTTGGTGCCGATTATAGACGTATCGTCGCCTTGAACATATCTATTCGACAAAAGTGAAGGCGGGGGCCCCAAATGAGGCCCCCGCCCTTGATGTGGCCGGGATTCAGGACTCTACTCGGAGACCCCCCACGCCTCGGCGATCCAGTCGCCCGCGACGGTTCCATCCTGGCCGGTGGCGTTCTCTTTCATGCCCACCACGGAGGGCTTTACCAGATAGTGGTTCGCCAGGGTGGTAGCGACGCCGATGCCGCACACTCTGGTGACGATAAGCTCGTTGATCTCTTCGTACAGCTGGAGCCGCTCCGCCTCGTTGGTGTTGAAGCGGGCCTGCCCCACCTTTTCGTCGATGTCAGGGTCACTGCAGTTGA
>Ga0209979_1004964_pt1 | contig 10705 bp, 8 predicted proteins | sample AnhtaG_FD_183114 | JGI IMG/M metagenome (GOLD analysis project Ga0209979, IMG submission 183114) | Deep subsurface microbial communities from Anholt, Denmark to uncover new lineages of life (NeLLi) - Anholt_01485 metaG (SPAdes) (version 2) | ecosystem: Environmental > Aquatic > Marine > Oceanic >...
AAGACAGGCTATACCACCTCGGTGAGCTGTGACACCGGTGAGAGCGGCACCAACAGCGTCACTATTGACCTGGACCCTGGCGAGGATGTTATCTGCACCTTCACCAATACCGCTCAGAAGGGCTCCATCACCATTGAGAAGCAGACCGACCCTGAAGGTGGCATGGGCTTCGAGTTCTCAGGCGGCTTGGGTGACTTCACCCTGGACGACGGCGGCAGCACATCCTTCAGTGACCTGGCAGCCGATAACTACGACGTCACCGAGGTTGCGCCTGAAGGCTGGGAGCTCACTAGCGTTGTCTGCACAGGCGGTGACTGCACCGCCATCACCGACGGAGTGACTATCCACCTCGACCCAGGTGAAGACATCAGGTGCACCTTCACTAACGAGGAGCGGGTCCCGGTAATGGCCATCATCAACCTGACCAAGACGCCCACGGACGGAGCAGGTCATGAGATCACACAGGCTTATGTGGGTGACACCATCGTCTACGTCTTCGAGGTGGAGAACCCCGGCGTACCCAATCTTATTAACGTGACCCTGAGCGACGACACGGTTATCTGCGATACGGGTCCGGTGCGTGGCGCTGACAAAGTGGGCAACAACGATAATACTCTTGAACCCGCTGAGATCTGGGTCTACACCTGCAGCCACCTGGTAACCGCTGACGACCCTGACCCGCTGGACAACCACGCCATCGTTTCGGGCGAAGACCCTCAGCACATGGAGGTCACGGATGATGACGATGCCACTGTGGACATCGTGACAGGTCCTCCACCCGTTGGCGGTGAGGCTTATCCCGTTAATAAACTGGCTATCCTAGTGCCCTGGATTACTCTGGCAGTGCTCCTAGCTGGCAGCATAAGCTGGTTTGCATTGAGACGACGCGAAGCTCGAAGTTAGACCTCGAGGCAACTTACAATATTGTCCCAGGGCAAGCTCTCAGTGGGAGCTTGCCCTGGGATGCATTGGTCGCTCCAATGACGATTGAGCTTGCTCTGCTACCTGCCCGTTCCCAAGTTTCCAGCACTGCCATGGAGCCAGCCAAAGCGGCCATTGTCGACCAGCTTTATAGCCTTCAACCAAAGCAGGATTTTATCCAGCAGACGACCCAGGAGCTTGAGGACTACGGGTTTGGGGTTAACCTTCATAGCAGATTACCAGGTCATGGCTATGAGGTAATTGTCTTTCGAGCTGATTCAGGCTTGCTGGGCAGCGAGGGTAAGATAATTAAATGCGAGGAACCTGGCACACCGAACCAGGCTGCAATGGCAACAGAGAATCTCTACGGAGCCAAATCGTGACAATAAAGCTAAGCCATCGTCAGGAAGAGATACTAGAGTATATGTGCAAAGGCTATAGCAACAAGGAAATTGCTGATGCCTTGCATCTAAAGGAACAGACCGTGAAAAATCACATTAGGTATATTCTACTCAAAATGGGAGCGAGAAACAGGACTCATGCCGTCGTTATGGTGCTAACAGGAGCAATACAAGGAAATGAAACAGCTAGCCAGCGAGAAGAAAGCCAGATTGACCTACTTGGAACACTAGCTCGTTAAATCTACCAGGAGAGGCAGCCAGCAGACAATTCATCGAATTGTTAACTCGGCTATAAATAAAAGGGCTAAATTTCCTCCTTCACAAGCTGTGACTTGTTCTTCCAAAGGCTAAGAGGAACAAATAGCAAAATTTCACCTCAACGCTCGAGGCAGATTTAGACGAGGAACAAAGTCATATTGAAATTGGAATCCCTGGGCAGGGCATTCAGGATAGACAGGAATAGATGATAAATTCGCGAGATAGCATAATAGAATTGCTGATTTACTGATGTCCGACAAGCCTGACCCAGCCAGGTTGAGCGAAAGTTTCTTCCAGGAGTTCAATAGCATGCCGAGACCACGCGAGTTCCCTCAACAGGCTTGAGGTTGGTCTGGTATCCTAGTGCCCTTGAGGCTGTACCGGCAAAGTAAACTGAGGAAGAAAGGCACAAAAGGCCAGATTGTCGAACCAACGGTCTATCCTGTCTCTTCAGCAATAAGTTCCGCCAGCTGATCCAGCACCGCCTTCAGGGCATCCAGTTCTTCCCCGTAGCCAGTCCAATCACCTGCTTTGAGGTACTGCTGAGCCCTGTCATAATGCTGTTGAGCCTCCTCAATTAGACTGGCTATCTCCGCGCTTAGCGGTTCCTCTGGCTCTCCTGGAGTTGGCGGCTCAACCTCAGGTTCCTCAGGCGGTATCGCCTCCGTACCAAAGATAACGGCAAGGCTTTCCTCCAACGTGGGCTCCATAGCTATCTGGTCGCCGGCAACTACAATAACTCGCTTTAGCTGTGGCAGCCCACCGCCCTCCGCCTGGAGGAAGACTGGCTCCACATACAGAATGGACTTTCCTAAAGGAATCAGCAGCAGGTTGCCGCGGATAACCCGAGAACCACCGCGACCCCACAGGGCAAGCTGCTCAGTGATGACGGTATCCTGCTGGATTCGGTTCTCGATCTGGCTAGGACCATACACCAGCCGCTCCTTGGGGAAAAGGTAGGCAAGCAGCTTCCCGTAGTTTTCTCCATCAGCGCGGGCAGCCAGCCAGCCAATGGTATTATTCTTGTTCATCGGGGTGAAGGGCAACATCAGCAGGAACTCCTCCCTCTCCTCATCTGGCAGGCGCATGATGATGTAGTAGGAATCCATAGGCTGTTCTTGGCCGAAATAGAGCTCTTTGGGTATAGCCCACAGGTCTTCCTTATTGTAGAATACCCGGGCATCTCTCATATGGTAGCTTTGGTATACTGAGGCCTGAATATTGAACATATCTTCGGGATAACGGAAGTGGGCTCGCAAGGACTCGGGCGCCTGTTCAGCGGGGACAAAGAGCTCGGGGAAGATAGCCTGGTATGTCCGTATCAAAGCATCCTCTGGGTCGGTGATATAGAAGGTTACACTGCCATTGTAGGCATCAATAACTGCTTTAACGCTGTTGCGAATATAGTTTATCCCACTCCCATGCGGCTCAGAATAAGGATAGCGCTCAGTGGTGGTATAGGCATCCTGTATCCAGAATAACCTCCCGTCCATTATCACTAGATAGGGATCATTATCTAGTTGCAAAAATGGTGCCAGGTGGTTCACCCTCTCTCTGATATTCCGATAATAGAGGACACTGCTCTCAGGAGTTAGCTCACCACTTATAAGGATATTAAAGTCAGCAAATTGCCAGGCATACGCCACTCGGCGGACGAAGCTGCTGATGCTAACTCCGCCTGTCCCTTCATAGTGACCGTAGACATTCTCATCGCCCATAGGATAGTCAAATTCCTGGGTATTTGTTTTCACAATCACGTAATTATCAGTCTTTTCCCCAAAGTATATCTCAGGACGCTCTATATTGAAGTCACCAACAGGGGGGATATCCTTTACCAGCAATACCGGCAGGCCCTCAGCAGTGACCTCATTTACCGGACTCAGGGCAAGACCATAGCCATGGGTGAACTGTAACCGGCGGTTGACCCAGGTCTGTGCCTCTTCGGCCAATTTCTCCGCCGATAATTCCCGAACCGATAGCATGACCTGCCGGTACTCGCCATCAATGATATAGCGGTCGATATCAACATCATGGAAGTCATAGTAAAGCCGAAAGGACTGGATCTGGTTATAGGTGTCCTTTAGCGGGCGTGGGTCCCAGAGCCTGATGTTGTTGATGGTCTCCTCATTTTGGACTATATCCTGGTAACTCGGAGTTCCCTCCGCAGGAAAGGGCTCCTCCTCAATCCGGCTCAGGGCGAAGGCCTCTCTGGTGGATTGGATATTGTACTCGATGTAGGGCCTCTCTCGAGCCAGTTCGTTGGGCTCCACCTGAAGACGCTGTACCACGGCGGGGAATATCCCTCCAGCGATGATGACTGCTGCTATCCATCCCCCAATGGCATAGAGAGGCCAGCGAAATTTGTGTTTCAATATAGAAACCAGCATGACTCCCATGACCACGAGCACCACTACCAAGAGTATCCACTGCGCTGGAAGTTTGGCATGCATATCAGCATAGCTGGCGCCGAAGACCACTCCTCGTCCGGAGAAGACTAACTCCCAGATGCCAAGCCAGTAACCCCAGGCGAAAAGGCCAAGTATAGCCATGGCCAGTCCACCAACATGGGCTAGCACCGGCCTGGCAAAGTCGAACTTAAGCCGCTGCGCCGCATAGCTCAGAAGATATACTCCAGCACTGCCAAGAAGGGTGATTATCAGCGCGCCCAGGATCCAACTTCGCAGCATGTTAAGGAAAGGTAACGAGAAGACGTAGAAGCCAATCTCCTTATGGAAGATTGGGTCAGCGATGCCAAATGGCTGTCTGCTGAAGAACCGCAGCACCACCAGCCAGTTGCCCTGGGCCACCAGTCCAAATATTATACTGAGCAGTGCTGTTCCCAAGATAACACCCAACTTGAGGATCTGTTGTAGCCGACGTACTATGGCCCAAGGCCAGAAATGTGCTTCAGTCTTGGGTGCCAGGCGCGTAGCCAGGACCAGGTTCCCTAAAAGCAAGATGCAAAAGATGATAGCCGCGGAGAAGAAGAGCAATATTCTGGTTCTCAAGATAGTGGTATAGACACTGCCATAACCCAGGCTGCTGAACCATAACCAGTCAGTGTAGAACCCCTTTGCTATACCCAAGACAATGAACACAGCCAAGACAACGGCTATGATTATGATTGCCTTGGGGGCGCCTCCGCGCCGGGCAGGTCGTACAGGTTCCTCGCCTCCGATCTTGGAAAACCAGCGTTGCCATTTCCTCTGATCAAATGAACTCAATCTATTCTACCCAACCTTTCTAAACCATAGCTGACATGGTTACACTACTCGCTGGCTTCCATCTCACATAGATTATTGAACGAACCTGAAGCCAGTATAAGCAACACAATAACACATCCATCCTTATAGAGCAAAGCCGTGCTCGGTGAAAACTACTCCCGCTATCAGCCAGAGTCTGCGTGGTTGTCTGGAGAATATTTCACTAGCTGGTTAGGGAGACCTGGGCATTCCCAATAAACCCTCATATTGTTTAGCTGGATCCAGTAACCGCTCATAGTGAAAGCTTATAATGGTGATAGTTCGTAAACAAAAGCCAAAACCAACAATGTGCAAACAGGAGATCCTCTTTCAAGAAGTCGGAACCATGTGGTAGAATAATGGCAACTCTGGGCGCAGCATACCTTACAAGCGTTGCAGAGATTACCGCAAGCAGTGAGACTGCTGTTCCAATGTGGAGCGAAGAATCTCAGGGGAATTTTCAAATGGAAAGAAAGCCTAACATGATAAAGAATGGCATATGGAAAGGGAAACTACATGCTTTGGTAATTGCAGCTTCGGTATTAGCTACAGTGATAATTCTATTCTCGGGATGCAGTGCAGGTACATATACCCAAACTATCAAGATCACTGTTGAATCGCTAAGTCCAAGCGGCCTCGTCGCCGAAATTGAGTACTATCGGGATAGCGAACGAGTGAATTATATCCGCTTTTGTGATTGGGATGGTGATAGTGTTATCGATGGGAAATCAAGGCCCTCAGAGGAAGGCCTTTGGCCTAAGGGCTGGGAGTACTTTGATGATATATACGGCGATGTCACCGTAGGGCACTCCACGATAACAGTAGTGGGTGATGGAATAACAATCCAGGATGGCATTAGCCACGAGTTTCTGACAGGCGAGTACGAATGTAAAGGGGGTGGGTGAGATAATCAAGCTCTCTCCAAATCGACGAATCCAAATGTGACACCACTCAGCACTACCCCAAACGAACTGGAGAGATATAAGTATTTGAGCATAAGGCTGCTTTTTATAATTAGATACTCACCAAAGAGCCATAACAAAGAGGTTATAGATAACAGGTAGTGTGCAATGATATCTGAGACCCAGAATCTGAAAATGGCACTTTCTGTTCCCTCTATAAATACAACATCGCCTATTGGTTTTCCATGCTGAGGCTTAATTCAACAAAAATTACCTTTTTCCTAACCAATGAAAACCGCTTATTTAGTGAAAACTGGTTGACAAACAGGGAAGGAAAGTATCAAGATTTCATTTTGATACTTGAGGCAGATTTAGATGAATTACTTACGCCATCGTTTTCGGAAAGAAGCTGATAAAATGGCGCAAGATTATGTCGCTTCTATTCCTTTCGACCAACGCTTATATCGTCATGACATCGAAGGAAGTATCGCTCATGCCAAGATGCTGGCAAAGCAAGGGATAATAACTAATAGCGATGCTGAAGGTATAATTGCTGGACTTACTTCTATTCGTGCGGAAATTGAGCAAGAAAAATTCCCATTTAGGATCGAACTCGAAGACATACATATGAATATCGAAGCAAGGCTCTTTGAGGAGATTGGAGATGTGGCTGGGAAACTCCACACCGCCCGTTCCAGAAATGACCAAATAGCTTTAGATCTGCGTCTCTTTATTAAAGAGGAAATTTTGAAGACCATTGATGAGTTGAAAACCCTGCAGCGTTCGCTAGTGGAACTAGCTGGAGTAAATAAAGATGTCATCATGCCCGGCTATACCCACTTGCAGCAAGCTCAGCCAGTGCTTCTCGCTCACCATCTGTTGGCTTATTTTGAAATGTTTCAACGAGATAAGGAGAGGTTCTATGATTGCCTCAATCGCACTGACGTCTTGCCTCTGGGTAGCGGTGCTTTGGCTGGCGTTTCTTATCCTGTAGACCGGGAATTTGTTGCCCGAGAACTAGGTTTTAGCAAGGTAAGCACTAACAGCCTTGACGCTGTCTCTGATAGAGACTTCGTAATAGAATTTGAGGCATCGGCTGCTCTTACCATGATGCACCTTTCACGATTAGCCGAAGAGATCATCTTATGGTCATCAGCCGAATTTGGTTTTATTGAGATTGGCGAAGCCTTTACCACTGGCAGTAGCATCATGCCACAGAAAAAAAATCCCGATGTAGCGGAGCTAGCCAGAGGTAAAACTGGCCGAGTATATGGAAATCTGATAGCCATTCTAACTACCATGAAAGCTTTGCCTCTAGCCTATAACCGGGATATGCAAGAGGATAAGGAAGGACTTTTTGATACTGTGGATACGTTACACTCTACTCTAAGAGTATTTGCCGAAATGCTAAAAACAATCAAGGTCAATGTTAACCGTACTCGTGAAGCTATTAAAAAGGATTACATTTTGGCTACCGATTTAGCTGACTATCTGGTGAAGAAAGGCATGCCATTTAGGGAAGCGCATAGCGTGGTGGCTAAACTTAGTGAATATGCTGTTAACAACCACAAAAGCTTCCATGAGCTTAGCTTAAGCAAATATCGCAATTTTTCCCCTCTTTTCAGTGAAGATGTATATAATATAACCTTAGAATCATCTCTAGCGGCTCGAAATATTGTCGGCGGCACTTCCCCACAACAAGTGGAAGCAGCATTAACCAGAGCAAGGCAGATTCTGAATGGAACGAAGTGGAATGAAGAATCTCACTCAGAGGAGTAAAAAATGCAGGACAAAATTAAGCTAGCGCCATCAATCCTTTCTGCTGATTTTGCTCGCCTTGGGGAACAAGTAGCTGAGGTTACCAAAGCAGGAGTTGACTATATTCATATTGATGTCATGGATGGACATTTCGTGCCCAATATCACTATCGGGGCACCAGTGGTGGCTTCCCTCCGTAGCTGGACACACTTGCCTTTGGATGTCCACTTGATGATAGAACAGCCTGAGCGGTATATTTCCCGCTTTGCCGATTCTGGCGCTGATATCATTACCGTGCATGTGGAAGCTTGCCCTCATCTCCACCGAGCGATTCAAGTAATAAAGGAACTTGGGGTAAAAGCCGGGGTGGCTTTAAATCCAGCGAGTTCTTTAAGCATGGTAGACGAGATTATGCCTCAGGTTGATTTGATTCTTATCATGAGCGTTAACCCTGGTTTCGGCGGACAAGCTTTCATCCCTGAAACACTAGAAAAGATAAGTCGCTTGCGCCGGATGCTTGATAGCAGAAAGGTGGATGCCGAGCTCGAAGTTGATGGAGGTATTACCATTAACAATGCATCTAGCATAGTTAAGGCTGGTGGTAGAGTTCTGGTTGTCGGCACAAGTGTGTTTAATGCCAAAGGGGGGGTAAGCCAAGCGCTACAGAAACTCAGAGAGATAAAAATCTAACGAGCTGCCTTATATTGACTGCGAAGGCACCTGGTGCAAATATTAACTTTCTGCTTCTTCCCACCCACAACAATTGTAACCCTATGAATATTGGGTAACCACTTCCGTTTAGTACACTTTTTAGAATGACTTACACTCTGTCCAAATTGAACTCTTTTGCCACAAATATCGCACTTCATGGGAAAATTCTTTTAACCCCCTTTACTATAAATGATACCAGGGGTATTATAGTAATGCTATCATACTAAAGTCATAGCAGCAATTGTACCAAGGTAGGCGAAGAGAAATGGGAACTAAATTAGCTGATGGCAAGATATTGAGAAAGATGTTTGCCCTAGGTACAACCTGGCTTGAGAAATGTGTTCCTGAAATTAACGCTATAAATGTTTTCCCGGTCCCCGATGGGGATACAGGAACCAACATGTTGCTTACTATGCACTCTGCTATGCAAGAGGCAAAACAGAACACAGATAGCGATGCTTCTTCAGTAGCCAAATCAATGGCTTATGGTGCTTTAATGGGAGCACGAGGTAATTCAGGAGTTATCCTATCCCAATTCCTGCGTGGCTTGGCCAAGGGATTAGAAGGCAAAACCTCTTTCAATAGCCAAGATTTTGCCAAGGCCCTAGCTGAAGCATCGCAAGTTGCTTACGAAGGAATCATGCACCCGGTAGAAGGAACTATACTGACGGTGCTTAAAGATGCCGCTAACGCGGCCGATATAGCCGCCAAAACCGATTCTGAAAACTTGCTTTCCGTAGTAGAAACTGCCACAGAGGCAGCTAGGGATTCAGTGGCTCGGACACCTGACTTGCTACCAGTATTACGTGAAGCTGGTGTAGTAGATGCCGGGGGGCAAGGTTTATATGTATTGCTCGATGGTGCCCGGCACTTCCTTAAGGGAGAGGCAGATAAAATGAAAGGCCGGAAACCTCAGCTAGTCTCTGCTAACTTACCCCTAGCTTCTAAAATGGCTCCAACAGCTGAGGTAGAAGTGCCTTATGGATATTGCCTCGAGTTTCTACTGGAGGGGCAAAAACTTAATGTGAGCAAGATCAAGAAAAAGTTAAAGAAGAAAGGGCAATCCCTAATTGTTGCTGGCAACTGCTCCATGGTTAGAATTCATATCCACAGTTTTAAGCCCGGTGAAATTCTTGATTATGCTACCCACTTAGGCACACTACATCAGGTAAAGGTCAACAATATGGATGATCAATATGCAGAATTTATTAAGATACAAAAAGAAAGAATGCCCAGGGTCGACATCGCTATAGTAACAGTCGCCGCTGGAGATGGCTTTTTTGAGGTGTTTAATAGCCTAGGGGCTACAATTATTGTTCCTGGCGGTCAAACAATGAATCCCAGCGTTCGCGAGTTATTGAAGGCTGTAGAAGCAGCACCCTCGGACAATATTATTCTATTGCCCAATAACAAGAATATCATCCACACAGCTTCGCAGGTTGAGTCTTTAACTTCAAAGAGGGTGAAGGTAATCCCTACCAGGACTATCCCCCAAGGCATAGCCGCATCCCTCGCCTTTAGTTATGACATGGACTTAGAGGAAAATACTCGAGCTATGGAAGAGGCGATGACCGCAGTAAAGACCATAGGAGTTACTAAAGCAGTACGTAAGACACGGATGAACGGCCAAGAAATAAAGAAGGGGCAACCTATTGCTATTCTAAATGATGAGAATTTAATAGCTGGTGGCAATAATATGTTAGATGTTATTTTTCAAGCTCTAACGAAAACCAATATTGAAAACACAGAAATGGTAACTATTTATTACGCTGCTGAAGCTCAAGCCATTGAAGCGGAGGATATAGCCCAGAAAATCCGGGAGGAATATCACCTTGAGGTTGAAGTGGTCCAGGGTGGGCAACCACATTATAATTATATAATCTCGCTGGAATAACCTCGGGTCCCTGAAAAACTTAGTTTTTCAGGGGCAGAGAGTAATGGTTAAAGTTGTAACTGATAGCCTCTCTAATATTACTCCTCAACTAGCTCAGAAGTTTGGGATTACAATGGTGCCGTTGTATGTCAATTTTGGTAGCGAGGCTTACCGCGATAATGTTGATATAAGCACAGAGGAATTCTATTATAGGCTAGAAAGAGGCAAGATTATCCCCACCACCTCAACTGTGCCCCCGGATTTCTTTGCTGAGCTTTTCACCAAATTAGCTAAAGAGACAAATGTGATATTCTATAAGTGCTGTAACCTTAGCATAATTAAGTGACGCCTTCGCAAAGTGATAACTACCGATTCACTAAGAAAAATCCTTGAGTTAGAGGGGCAGAAAGGATATACCGATAAAGCAGTAATCGGTGGTTTGGATAAATATCTTCACAAACAGGCAGGACAAATCAGGCAAGGCGTAAATAACCGGCAACTTTTAGCTGAATTCGATGAGCTCAATTTAGCTAACTCCAATTACGGCTCCTGTGATGTAGACGAGCGTAAGAAATGTGTAATGCGTCTCTTCGACTGGCTAAGCAAGCTGGAAGAAGTAAAGCAGAGAAATAGGTCAGG
>Ga0209979_1004965_pt1 | contig 10705 bp, 15 predicted proteins | sample AnhtaG_FD_183114 | JGI IMG/M metagenome (GOLD analysis project Ga0209979, IMG submission 183114) | Deep subsurface microbial communities from Anholt, Denmark to uncover new lineages of life (NeLLi) - Anholt_01485 metaG (SPAdes) (version 2) | ecosystem: Environmental > Aquatic > Marine > Oceanic...
GGAATGCGAGAAATAGGGACAGTTAATTTATTAGACCATATGCAGAATTATAATTGCTTGCCTGTTCATAATTTTAAATTTGGTTCACATCCTGATGCTTTTAAAATAAATTCTAAAGTATGGCATCAACGTATGACCCAGAAACAAGCAGGTGATTCCTGTTGGGTGGGCTGCGCCATGCGTTGTTCTCATGCAGTAGATGATTTTGAATTAACAACAGGACCTTTAAAAGGAGAAAAAGTTATAGTGGATGGACCGGAATATGAAACTACTGCCGGATTTGGAGGAGGTTGTGGATGTTTTGACCCTGATTTTATCTTAGAAGCAAATTTTTATTGTGATAATTACGGGATGGACACTATCGGAGTTAGTACCACTATGGCTTTTCTTATGGAGTGTTACGAAAACAATATTATCAATAAAAAAATTACTGAGGGATTAGAGCTTAATTTTGGAAATACCAAGGCAGCGTTGGAATTAATTCACCAGATGGCAGAAGGAAAAGGATTTGGTAAAATCGCCGGATTAGGAATTCGACAGATAAAGAAAATATTAGCAGAGAAATATGGTGCGGATGCAAAATTTCTACAGGATATAGGTATGGAATGTAAAGGCATGGAATTTTCTGAATATGTAACCAAAGAATCTTTGGCTCAGCAGGGAGGATATGGAATTGCTAACAAAGGGCCTCAACATGACGAGTCCTGGCTTATCTTTATGGACCAGGTAAATAACCAGATTCCCACTTTTGAAGATAAAGCCGAAGCGCTCCATTATTTCCCCTTATTCCGAACCTGGTTTTCTATCGTCGGTCTCTGTAAATTACCCTGGAATGATATTGAACCAGAAAACAACAAACAGAAGTATCATGGAATGGAAGCCGCAAAAGTTCCCGAACATGTGGAAAATTACTGCTGGCTTTTTGAGGGGGTTACCGGTAAACACCTTACTCCTGAAGGATTAATTTTACAATCAGAAAGAGTCCATAATCTCCAGAGATTATTTAATCTGAAGATGGGTTTTGGCACTCGGGAACATGATATAGTTCCCTATCGGGCTGTGGGACCAGTAACAGCCGAAGAATACGAATCGCGAAAAGAACTTTACGACCAACAACTTCAAGAGATAATTAAATTTGATATTGAAGGAAAAACAACTGAAGAAAAGATGGAAGTTCTTCGAGCTTATAGAGAAGAACAATATCAGAAGCTTTGTGATGCGGTTTATAAACGCCGGGGATGGGATTCTAACGGTGTGCCTACCTTAGAAAAAATTAAAAAATTAAAGATAGATTTTCCAGAAGTGGTAGAGTTGGTGAAAAAATATCAATCATGATTAAAGTAAATGGAAGAGATAGAGAATGGGAAGAAGATTTGACCGTTGTTCTTTTACTCGAAAGATGTAAATATACTTTCCCCTTAATAATGGTAAAAATTAACGGTAAATATATTCCCAAAGAGAAATATAAAGATACTTTGATTGCGGACAATGATGATGTTCTAGTCATCCATTCGATCGCTGGCGGATAAAAGTCTTTTAATACGGATAAATTTTAATTAAGATAAATTTATTAAAACAGGGGATTTTTAACCCCCTGTTTTTTGTTTTATAGAAAAAAATGATGCTTAATAGACAGGCGAGACGCCTGTCCTACGGTTTTATATAGATTATTGAGGGTGTATGCAATACGCCCCAACTTCTTTTTTTCAAACTTGAAACTCGTAACTAGAAACTTGCAACCTATATCTTTAATTGGGCAATTGGTAAATAGGTCAATAGGCGAATTATTTTCCAAATTTCCTCTTGCAATTTTCATAGAAATATGATATTATCTAATAGAGTTAGGAATGCCTAATTAAGATAGGACGTCCTATAATATAAAAAAACATTTTAAACAAATCTGAAAATTATAAAAGGGAGATGTATATTTTAGATGACTACTAGAAACATGGAAGATTATCTGGAAGCTATATGGAATTTACAGAATAAAAAAGGATATGTTAAAGCAAAAGATATTGCTGATAAATTAGAGGTAAGCCGTCCCAGTGTATCTGAAATGATCAAAAAATTATCAGAAAATGAATATATAGTTTATGAAAAATATGGAGGAATTATATTCACCGGGAAGGGCAAAAAATTAGCCCAGGAGATCAAAAAGCGACATACTTTGCTAGTGGAGTTTTTAAAGATTATCGGAGTTGATGAACAAAATGCTCAACAGGATGCTTGCAAGTTAGAACATGATGTTTCACCAGAAACCATAACTTGCCTGCTTGAATTTGTAGAATTTATTAGTTTATTACCAGAAAGCTCCAAGTGGAAAGAAAATTTTCAAGAATATTTGAAAAAAAGAGGATTGCTGAGGGAAAGCAGCAACAAAAATAAAAAATTATAAAGAAAAAATATTGAGGGAGAGAGAATAAAAAGATATGACAATTACTTTGGATTCAATAGGCGAAAATCAAAAAGTAAAAGTTATTAGTGTTTCCGGGGGATGGGGAATAAGACAGCGCTTAGGTTGTTTAGGTATCCATCCCGGAGACATAATAACTGTAAAAAAGAGTGCTATTATGCGAGGGCCTATTTTAATAAGTGTACATGGGAACCAAGTTGCTTTAGGCAGAGGAGTAGCCAGAAGAGTTGTGGTGGAGGTAGAAGAATGAAAATAGCTCTTATGGGACAACCTAATTCAGGTAAAAGCACCATCTTTAATCATGTTGCCGGATACAAAGCGGTAACTTCTAATTTTCCCGGGAAGACAGTAGAATATACTTCCAGTAAAATTAATCTTTTTGGAGAAATTTTCGAGATAGTGGATTTACCAGGCACTTATTCTCTTACTTCTTTCGACCTGGCAGAACTTGAAGCTCGAAAGTATTTGTTAAGGAATAGCGTTGACATAGTTATAAACGTTATTGATGCCTCACTGCTTAGTAGAAGTTTAGAACTTACTCTTCAACTATTAGAGCTTAAATTGCCGATGGTAATATGTCTTAATATGATTGATGAAGCCGAGCGTAAGGGTATTAAGATTGATGTTGAAAAATTATCTAAAATTCTCGGTGTTCCAGTAATGCCAACAATTGCCTTAAAAGGAAACGGAGTGAAAGAGCTTTTTTCTATGGCCTATAAGATGGGAGAAAAAAAGAAAATTGGTAAGACTCTAAATTTCAGTAAAGATGTAGAGGAAGTTATAGCCCAATTATCTACACAAATTAAAGAGAAACAGGTTAACCGAGAATTTAATGTTCCTAAGCGGTTTTTAGCCCTTAAGTATTTAGAAAATGATAGTTATTTTATGGAGAATTTTGAGAAGAGAGATAAAGATATTTTTAAAGATATTATCCATTTTCAAAATAAACTTAGTGAAACTCATAATAGACCCTCTGACGTAGTTATTTCCTCAGAACGACATTCTTTATCAATGAATATTTTTGAAGAAGTTGCTTTAGTAACAAAACCACAAATAAAATTAATCGATCGGTTAGATAATACCTTAATGCATCCTTATTTCGGGTATATTTTTTTAGTAGGAATTTTATATCTTTTTTTTAATGTTGTTTTTACAGTTGGACGATTAATAGAGGAGCCTTTATTGGAGTATTTTTATAAAATAATTCCTTTAATTGAAATCAGGATGGGTTCCGAAACTCTATCATTTTCTATTATAAGTGGCATTATCCAGGGACTTGCTGGTGGCATAGCTATTGTCTTGCCTTACCTGTTTCCCTTTTTATTTGGTTTAGCAATCTTAGAGGATTTAGGTTATCTACCACGCATAGCTTTCCTTTTAGATGCGTTTTTACATAAGATTGGCTTGCATGGTAAGTCAATTATACCTTTTATATTGGGTTATGGCTGTACTGTTCCGGCTATAATGGCAACTCGAATCTTGGAATCGGGAAGAGACCGTTTTATTGCCTCTGGGTTATGGCTGTACTGTTCCGGCTATAATGGCAACTCGAATCTTGGAATCGGGAAGAGACCGTTTTATTGCCTCTGTGCTGGCTACTATGATTCCTTGTGCTGCGCGAATGACTATAATATTTGCATTAGTGGCTTTTTACATTAGTCCTCAAGCAGCTTTGGCTATTTATATTTTAAATATTATTGTAATTATTATATCAGGAAAGATATTATCTCGCTTGCTGCCAGAAGTAACTCCAGGAATGATCTTAGAAATTCCGTCTTATCATATTCCTTCTATAAAAGTAGCTTTAGCTAAGACCTGGCTCAGGATGAAAGAATTTATATTTATTGCCTGGCCTTTACTTATTGTGGGCAGTACAATTTTAAGTTTATTACAATATTATAAGGCGGATATGCTTATAAATAACTTTTTTTCTCCTCTAACATCTCTACTCGGCCTTCCTTTAGTGGTGGGGACTACTCTGATATTCGGTATTCTTCGTAAAGAACTTTCTATGTTAATGTTGATACAAGCCATAGGAACTACTGATGTTATCGCAGTAATGTCCACGACTCAAATTATGACTTTTACCATCTTTATAATTTTTTATGTTCCTTGTGTAGCAACTATTGCGGTTCTATGGAAAGAAATTGGGAGTAAACGGACTTTATTTACTATGGCTTTTACTTCTATTTTAGCCGTTATTTTAGCGACCATTACCCGGTTTGTATATTAAGAAACAGTATCGAGTATCGAGTATATAGTATATAGTGAAGAATCCAGAAGCCAGGAGTCAGAATCCAAATTCGTATCTCGTGAATCGTATCTCGTATCTCGTACTTTAGCGTAGAACATATAGCGTATTTGGTTAGTTGGTACTAGTTAGCCAGTTAATATGTTTTGGGTTACAGATTTCTCAATTCTGTCATTCCCACACCCAGTTTCGTGGACGTAAGCTGCAGCAGGAATCTATTAAAATGTCATTGCGAACCCTGATTTATCAGGGTGTGGCAATCTCGCCTTAAAACTATAAACTATAAACTATAAACATAAACAAAAAATAAATTTCCTATCTTGAATATATTTTCTTAACTAGCTAACTAATTTTTTACGTGATACGCAACATCCAGGACGATATACGCGATACGAATTATAAAAATATTTGACAACAGAATTTATTTAGTATATTATGTTAATGGAAATCATTATCAATAAGGGAGGATTAATATGCCAGGAAGATGGGGTAAGGGTCCGGCAAAGTGGTGGGACGGTGAATTTAGAGGCTGTGGTTATAGGATTACTATTCCTCGTCAAATTATTTTACAGGTTTTGGATGAGTCAAAAGAACATTTAAGCGCAGAGGATATATATTTAAAAGTACATAATATTTATCCGGCTATTGGTCTTACTACTGTTTACCGAACTTTAGAGTTATTAGTTAATATGGGCTTGGTCTTTAAATTTGATTTTGGTGATGGACGAGCAAGATATGAGTTGGCTCGTGGAACCAAGGAGCCATCCCATCATCACCATCTAATATGTACTGATTGTGGTCGGATAATCGATTATACAGATTTTGTAGATGAAGAGTTAGAGCTACTTAAAAAAACAGAAAAAGGACTTTCTAAAAAATATAATTTTGAAATTAAAAATCACACTATTCAATTTTATGGATTGTGTGATGAATGTTCAGATAAAGAAAAATAGATAAATTTTTTTAATGTATTTTATTGAAAATGATTATCATTATAATAAAGTATTTTTAAAAAAACAAAACAGAAAGAAGGTGAAAAAGATATGCCAAGAGGAGATGGAACTGGACCAAGAGGATTAGGTCCTATGACCGGAAGAGCAGCTGGATATTGTGCTGGTTATCCGGTAGCGGGGTTTATGAATCCCTATGTAGGCAGACCAGGTTTAGGTTTTGGTTATGGTAGAGGATTCGGAAGAGGTTATCGTAGAGCATACTGGCCTGCGAATTTCTATCCTGTAACTCCTCCCCCTATTGCCTATGGAGGTGGATTTTATCAACCCCCGGTAGAAGCCAAACAAGAGATGGAGATGTTAGCCGAAGAAGCAAAAGCTTTAAAAGAGCAACTTGAAGCAATTAATAAACGCATTACAGAATTGGAAAAAAGCGAAAAGAAATAGAAACGGGAATCAGTAATTAAATTAGTATATATAGTAAATACGTATCCCGTATCTCGTGGAGAGGAAGATCGGATAGCGTATAACGAATAGCAAAGAACAAGAAAAAGTAGGTTCGATTCATCGAACCAGCTAAAAGAAATTGCCAAAATAACCCGGGGCGGATAAATCCGCCCCCTTTTACAAAGTCATTGCAAGCGACTGTCTCTTTTTTGTCATTGCGAGCGACCGCAGGGAGTGTGGAAATCTCGGGATTTGATGAGGATTGCTTCCCCTGCTTTCGCAGGGCCTGCCCTTATGAAAATGGAGGGGCAGGCTTATTACGTTCCTAGCAATGACTTATCGGACAATTGATAGATCTTTAATTACTTATTACACATCACGCAATTAACTTATTAAGTTAATTGCTAAAAAGGAGGATTAAAAAAATGAAAATAGCAATTACTTCTATGGGAGCAAAATTAGAGGATAAAGTCGATCCTCGATTTGGCAGATGTCATTATTTTATTTGGCAGATGTCATTATTTTATATTATTTGATACTGATACTAATAAATTTAAAGCAATAGAAAATACTGGTGCCCAGGGTATGGGAGGAGTGGGAATACAATCAGGTCAAATAATGGCTGATAAAGGCGTAGAGACAGTATTAACTGGAAGTTGTGGCCCTAATGCCTTTCAGACTTTACAGGCAGCAGATATAAAAGTGATAACCGGAGCAACCGGTACAGTTCAAGAAGCTATTGATAAATTTAAATCAGGTGAACTTAAGGCAATTTCCCAGGCTAATGCTTCTGCCCATTCAGGTATGAAACAGGGGAAATAAAAAAAATTGGAGGAATTAAAAAATGAAAATAGCCATTTCAACCGATGCAGGTTTTGTCTCGGCTCATTTTGGAAGATGCCCTTCCTTTACTATCGCTGAAATTGAAGAAGGAAAGGTTTTAAAAGTAGAGGAGATAAATAATCCTGGTCATCAACCTGCATTTTTGCCAAATTTTCTTGCAGAACGTGGAGTAAAATATATAATTTGCGGAGGCATGGGAAATAGAGCACAGATGTTATTTGCTGAAAAAAAGATTACTCCTGTAATAGGAGTCATTGGAAAGATTGAAGAAGTGATAGAAAAATTTACTCAAGGAAAATTAGAAGCCGGAGAATCTCTTTGCAAACCGGGAGCAGGAAAGGGATATGGCTTAGAAAAAGAAGAATGTGATCATCCCAATGAAAAACATATTCATTAATAGTTAGAAATAATATAAAAAAGTTTAAAATATAAAAATTTAAATATTTAGATTAGTATTGATTAGAATAAATAAAATAAGATTTACATCAAAACATAAAAATCTATACAAGCCAAGCAAACCAAATAACTAAATAACCAGTTAACTAATTAACCAAAAAAGGAGGTAAAAAAGATGCCAAGAGGAGATGGTACTGGACCAACAGGAGCAGGACCGCGAACTGTCCGGGGAAGAGGTGTCGGACAGGGACGCCGGGGAGGCGGAGGAATAGGCGTAGGTGGCAATTGTGTTTGCCCCTCTTGTGGTAATACAGTTCCTCATCAAGTTGGTGTTCCTTGCAGCAGCATTAAATGCCCTAAGTGTGGAGCTATAATGATAAGACAATAGAATAAAATGGAAGGATTAAACCAAATGATAATTTCAGTAGCGAGTGGAAAGGGTGGGACTGGTAAAACAACAATTGCCGTTAATCTTGCTCTGGCTTTAGCTAAAGATAAAGAAAAAAATGTGCAATTTTTAGATTGTGATGTAGAAGAGCCTAATGCCCACCTTTTTTTAAAACCCGTTATAACAAGTTCGGAATCAGTAGAAATTCCTGTGCCAAAAATTGACGATAAAAAATGTAATTATTGCGGTAAATGTGCGGAAGTTTGTGTTTTTAATGCTATCGCAGTTACCAAGAATAAAGTTTTGGTTTTCCCCGGGCTGTGTCATGGCTGTGGTGCTTGCACGTTATTTTGCCCGGGAAAGGCAATTAGTGAAGTGGGGAATGAAATAGGAATTTTAGAAGAGGGTAAAGCAGGATCTATTAACTTTACGCATGGACGTTTGAATATAGGAAAACCGATGGCTCCTCCTATAATAAGAAAGATTAAAAAGAAAATCAAAAAAGATTATAATGATAATAGAGATAATAATATTACAAATCATCACATTACCTTGATTGATGCCCCTCCGGGTACTTCCTGCCCGGTCATCGAATCTATTAAGGATAGTGATTATACTATATTGGTTACCGAACCGACTCCTTTTGGATTACATGACCTTATTTTAGCGGTGGAAGTGCTTCAGAAATTAAAGATTCCTCACGGTATAGTATTAAATAAGTGTGATATTGGAGACCATAAGGTAGAAGAATATTGTAAAAAAAATAATATCCCTATTTTGCTCTCCATTCCTCTGGATAAAGAGATTGCGGTTGCTTATTCTAAAGGTATTCCAATAGTGAAGATAAATTTTTCCTATGAACAAAAATTTAACCAGCTTTTTCAAAAAATCGCACAAATTATTTAATATTTTTCTGTATTTGTAATGATAAGAATCGAGGTATTTTTTAAATGAAAGAAATCGTGATAATTAGCGGCAAAGGCGGAACAGGAAAGACAGTTATTACCGCAAGCATAGCTGCTTTAGCCAAAAATAAGGCTATGGGAGATTGTGATGTAGATGCTTCCAATCTTTATCTTTTACTTCATCCTGAGATAAAAGAAAAAAATGATTTTTATGCCGGAATAATTCCCAGTATAGATTTAGAAAAATGTACTAATTGCGGTCGATGCCAGGAGGTTTGTCGCTTTGATGCTATTAATACAATCAAAGATCAGACCGTAATTAACCTGGTATCTTGCGAAGGATGCGGTTTATGTGCCTTGGTTTGTCCTGTACAGGCTATTCAAATGAAGGAAAATCATTGCGGAGAATGGTATATTTCCGAGACAAAATATGGACCTTTAGTGCATGCTCGATTGGGTATTGCGGAAGAAAATTCTGGGAAATTAGTGACTTTAGTACGCCAGAATGCTCAAAAAATTGCTAAAAAAAATAATCTGGAATTAATAATTGTAGATGGACCTCCGGGAATCGGCTGTCCCCTTATAGCTACTCTCAGCGGAGCTAATTTAGCTGTAGTGGTAACCGAACCTACTCTCTCCGGATTACATGATTTAAAGAGAGCGGTAAAAGTAGCCCAACATTTTGGAGTAAAAACGGTAGTTATAATAAATAAATACGATATTAATTTAGAGAATTCAATTAATACTGAAAGATGGTGTAAAAAAGAACAGATAGCAGTAATAGGAAAAATTCCCTTCAATACTATAGTAACTGAAGCAATGGTACAAGGCCTTCCGGCAGTAGAATATACTGATAATTCTGTTTCCCGGGAAATAAAAAAAATATGGAAAAAGTTGAGCAAGCCAAGTGAATGAAGATCTGAATTATGGTGATAAAAATGAGTGAAAAAAGTTATATTTACGGAACAGTGCCTTCCCGACGATTAGGATATTCTCTGGGTGTTGATACTATCCCATTTAAGACTTGCACTTTTGATTGCATTTATTGCCAGTTAAGCAAAACTACTCATAAGACTGTGGAAAGAAAAGAATATGTCCCCACTCAAGAAATATTAGGACAATTAAAAAAAATTCTTTCTGCAGAAAAGAAGATTGATTATATTACTTTTGCTGGTTCTGGTGAACCAACTCTCCACTCGGAAATAGGAAAGATTATTAAGGCAATAAAGAAAATGACATCAACACACATTGCAGTTATAACTAACGGATCTCTTCTTTTTGAAAAGAAATTACGGAATGATTTACAAAATGCAGATTTAGTCGTTCCTTCCTTAGATGCAGTAACTGATGAAATTTTTAAAAAGATAAATCGGCCTTGCCCCTCTTTAGATATTGAAAAAATAATCACTGGTTTAAAAGATTTTAGACGAGAGTTTAAAGATTTAATCTGGCTGGAGATTATGTTGGCTAAAGGGATAAATGATGATTTAAAACATCTTCAAAAAATGAAGTCTATAATTACGGAAATAAAGCCAGACAAAATTCAATTAAATACGGTGGTTCGTCCACCTAATGAAAAATTTGCGCGACCTCTAAATTTAGAAGGTTTAGAAAGAATAAGAGATTTTTTTGGAGATAGATGTGAAATAATTAGCAAATTTAAAAGAGAAAAACATAGAATATATTCTAAAGATATTGAAGGGGACATAATAGAATTAATAAGAAGGCGGCCTGTTACCTTAGAAGATATTTCTAAGGTCTTGGGGATACATCAAAACGAAGCTATAAAATATATTAATTTTTTGCAAGAGTCTAATAAAATTAATTTTTATTATCATCAGGGAGTAAAATATTATAAGATAAAATTAGATTAAAATTAAGGGTAATCTGTAAAATTTGCAAATAAAAAGAAATTTTTTACATTAGAATGTAATTTGTAAAATTTAAGATTTATATTCTTCTTCTTTGATGAAATGTCCGCCGGTGATTTCATCAGATATCTTCCGGTAATTTCGATCAAATTCTAAAGATAAATTAATTCGATTAGGACAACTTGCACCAATCAATTCTTTTTTTAATATGTAGGCCGGTTCATCATCTTTATAAGTGGGA
>Ga0209979_1004966_pt1 | contig 10703 bp, 10 predicted proteins | sample AnhtaG_FD_183114 | JGI IMG/M metagenome (GOLD analysis project Ga0209979, IMG submission 183114) | Deep subsurface microbial communities from Anholt, Denmark to uncover new lineages of life (NeLLi) - Anholt_01485 metaG (SPAdes) (version 2) | ecosystem: Environmental > Aquatic > Marine > Oceanic...
TTACTTCCCATCCACCCACCCTCATAGGCTTCGCCTCTAAAACTCACTGACCCACCCCCCCCAGAAAGGGGAGCTACCTCCATTGGGTGGGTCAGGGTGGGAAGAATAACACGCGCTAAAAAATTAGTTATCTTTTTCTCTTCCACAGCGTGCCCTTGACAGTGTCTTCAAGGACTATGTTAAGTGCCATCAGCTTAGCTCGTATTTCATCGGCATACTCCCACAACTTCTTATCTCTAAGACCACTTCTCGTGGACGTTATCAGCTCCATTAAAGACTCAACATCGTCAGGTATCTCAGCGACGGGTATTTCATTTAAATCAGCTAGCAAACGCCATTCATTTATTGAGGCTAGCAGCTTGCCTAATGCTTCAATATCGATTGGCGGTTCTGCGGGTGCCTTGAAGGTCAAGCCCAGGATATCGGCCAGCTCCAGCAGCACCTTTTGCCCTTGGGCGACGCTATAACCTTCCTCACTAGCTCGATTTATATCCCTGGCTAAATCAAACAGGGTGGCTAGGGCTTGGGCGGTGTTAAAATCGTCGCCCATAGCCTCCATGAATTGACGGCGATAACTATCGGTATCGAATACATGCTTATACTTTACCCCACTATCATCTAGCTCGCTGGTAGCCGTATTTCGCAGTCGCTCAGTCCCTCTCTCCGCCGCCTCCAGTCCCTCCTCCGAGTAGGTGAGGGGACTGCGGTAGTGGGAGTTTAAGATAAAGATGCGGATTGCGTCGGGACTGTGTTTTTCCAGCGCCTCCCTGATGGTTATCAGGTTGCCCAGGGATTTGCTCATCTTGTCCTCGCCTAGCTGCACCAGCCCGTTGTGCAGCCAGTATTTGACAAACGGCTTTTTACCGGTAAAGCTCTCCGACTGGGCAATCTCGTTCTCATGGTGGGGGAAGATTAGGTCCTGCCCGCCCCCATGAATGTCAAGGGTTTCACCCAGGTACTTCAGCGACATAGCGCTGCATTCAATGTGCCAGCCCGGTCTGCCTTTCCCCCAGGGGCTTTCCCACCAAGGCTCGCCCGGCTTTGACGCCTTCCACAGGGCAAAATCCATGGCGTCTTCCTTATCTTCACTGCCCATAGCACCCTCAGAGGCTCTCATAGACTCCAGGCTGCGGTGAGAGAGCTTGCCGTAGTCAGGGACATTCCTCACCCGGAAGTAGACACTGCCACCGGCGGGATAGGCATACCCCTTGTCTATCAAGCCCTGGATTACCTCGATAATCTTTGGGATTTCGTCTGTGGCTTTGGGGTATTCATCCGTTTCCGCCTTGATAATATTCAATGCTTTCATATCTTCATCAAAGCTGTCGGTGTATTGTTTCACCAGTTCATGGGTTGAAACTCCACGCTGGTTGGCTCGGTCAATAATCTTATCGTCAATATCAGTGACGTTCTGCACATACTTGACCTTATAGCCCCGAAACCGCAGGTAGCGCCTGATGACATCAAATACGACGTAGCTCATAGCATGCCCGATATGAGCGTCATCATAGGGGGTAACCCCACAGACGTATATCTTGACCTCGTCGCTCTGGGGCGAAAATTCCTCCTTTTGCCCGGAGAGGGTGTTATACACCTTCATCTTTGCTTCCTTCTACCATAGCTATAGCATAAGCTGCTATCCCCTCCCCCCGACCAATGGCACCCAACTGGGCTGAGGTGCTAGCCTTCAGGCTCACCTGGCTGGGAGCAATGCCAAGCGTCTGGCTGAGTTGCTGGCGCATCCGGTCAATAAAACCGCTTAATTTGGGTTGCTCAGCCACAACAGTAGCATCAATGTTAACTACCTGCCAGCCTTGTGCGCTGAGCTTGCCCCTCACTACTTCAAGCAGGGTTAGACTGGAAATATCCTTATACTGCGGTTCGCCGGGTGGGAAATGAGTGCCGATATCGCCCAGGGCGGCGGCACCGAGCAGGGCGTCAATAACGGCGTGGGTAAGCACATCGGCGTCACTCCAGCCGTCAAGACCTTTAGCAAAGGGTATCTCCACACCGCCGATAACGAGCTTCCTTCCCTTGACCAGGGGATGGACGTCATAGCCTATGCCTACCCGCATCTTATTTGCCATGTTTTTGTTGCCAAGCCTCAGCTATTAATAGGTCGTGGTTGGTGGTTATCTTTATATTATCATAAGCGCCCATATAGAGCTTAACCTTATAGCCTAACGCCTCCACCAGCGAGGCATCGTCGGTTACCTCACCCTTTGCCCGCTTATAGGCTTCGGCTATTATACCAAGGCGAAACACCTGTGGCGTCTGAGCAGCCCACAGGTTTTGACGTGGTGGCGTCTCGAGCACTATTCTATCGTCTCCGGCAATCTTGACGGTATCGGTGACGGGAACGGCGGCTACTGCCGCCCCGGTTTCCTGGGCTGCCTCGAGCCCGCGCTCAATCAAGTCTTTAGTTACCAGCGGACGGGCGCCGTCATGGATTACCACCCAATCGCAGTTTTTAAGGCGCTTTAGTCCCACCGCCACCGAGTCCTGACGCCGCCTACCTCCGACACAGACCTCAATGGGCTTGGACAGCTCCTTTTCGGCTATCAACTGCCGACAGCGCTCCAGGCTTTTCTCATTCACCACCACCACAATCTGGCTAACTGATTCACAGCCGTCAAAGGCGTCAAGCACATGAGATAAAACCGGCTTTCCCCCCAGTGGAGCCAAGACTTTATCTACCCCACCCATCCGCCGGCTCTCCCCGGCGGCGGCGATTATGGCGCCTACCCTAAGATTACTTATCTACCTCACCCCCTACTTCCCCCTCTCCTTCAAAGGAGAGGGGGAAGTAGTTGTATAAGAGGGGCGAAGCCCCTCTAAAACTCCCCATAATGTATTTGTAGGCTACGCCTCCCCCATCCTCTTCCCCACCAGCCCCACCCTTATCGCCTCCCTCAGGGTGCTGACCGGGACAAGCTTAATATTTCTAGGTTTTGAAATCCCGGCGCTGGTTTTGGGCACCAGGCAGCGCTCAAAGCCCAGCCTGGCGGCTTCAGCTACCCGCCGGTCTAGCTGGGAAACGGCTCGTAGCTCGCCGCTCAACCCCACCTCCCCCATCACCACCAGTTGCGGGTCAACGGCTACATCGCGGGCGCTGGAGGCGATGGCCAGGGCAATGCCGAGGTCAGCCGCCGGCTCGCCAATCCTGAGTCCGCCGGTAACATTGGCGATAATATCCTGATTGCCCAGCTTCAAACCCGCCCTCTTGGTCAGCACCGCGGTAATCAACAGTAACCTGCCAAAGTCAACCCCATTGGCAGTGCGTCGGGGCAGGCCGAAGGCGGTGGGGGTGGTCAGGGCTTGAATCTCTACCAGCAGGGGTCGGCTGCCCTCTAATGTAGACACCACCGTTGAGCCTATGGCTTCACCCCACCTTTGCGAGAGGAAGGCTTTTGATGGGTTGCCCACCTCTATCAGCCCCTCCTCCTTCATCTCAAAGACGCCCACCTCGTTGGTGGAGCCGAAGCGGTTTTTCACCCCGCGGAGAACCCGGTAGGCGCTGAACTGCTCACCCTCAAGATAGAGCACAACGTCGACGATATGTTCCAGTACCCTGGGGCCAGCAATAGCGCCATCCTTGGTCACATGCCCGGCAATGAAGATGGGCACGGCGTTGGGCTTGGCCCAGTGCATCAGCCGCAGGGTGCACTCTCGCACCTGGGTTATGCTACCCGCCGCCGAGTCCAGCTCGGGGAGGGAAACCGCCTGGATGGAATCGATGACTACCAGAGACGGGGCTAATTGTTCTAGGTGAGCCAGGATAATATCAAGGTCAGTCTCGGCCAGGAGGTAAAGCCTCTCCCCACTTACCCCCAGCCGCTCCGCCCTGAGCCTTATCTGGGACAGTGTTTCTTCGCCGGAGACGTAAGCCACCTTGCCCCCTCCTTGAGCCACTAAAGCCGAGACCTGAAGCAGCAGGGTGGACTTGCCAATTCCGGGGTCGCCCCCGATGAGCACCATAGAGCCGGAGACCAGCCCACCCCCCAGTACCCGGTTTAGCTCAGCCAGGGGGAGGGGAAGGCGGTCAGAGACATCAGTCGCCACCTGAGATAGTTCCTGGGGTGGGTTTTCCAGAGCAGAAATATTAGTCGGAGTAGCCGCTGAGACGACAGTTTCTTGAAAGCTGTTCCACTCCTGGCAGTTAGGGCAGCGCCCCAGCCATTTCAGGCTCTCCTTGCCGCACTGCTGGCAGACAAAGATGGTTCTGGAGCCTGATTTACCTGATTTGCCCACAGCTTGACTTTACCTGATTTTAGGGGGTAATGCAAGGGGATTTGAGATATTGTCTTCTTTCCCACCCACCCGTCCTCATAAGCTTTTTGCCCCCAAAAAACCTTGTTTTTTCGGGGGTCCCGTATGCGCTTCTGAAACTTTCTTCCCCACCCCCCATACGTCAACTTACGGGGGCTTTGCCCCCGCACCCCCACAGGAGTTTCACTCCTTAAACCAACAGGAAGTTGGGGGCAAACCTCCACCCACCCCCCAGGGACTGGTGCCCTTCTTAAACACCCCCCTTAAAGATGAGGAATTTAAGGGCAAAGCCTTTTAGGGTGGGTCAGGGTGGGAAGAAAGACAACTGAAAACAGGGGGATAAGGGGGGATAGGGTAGGTAGGCTAACTTGACTTTCAAGAGAGCTTTTTGTATGCTGATTAGGGTTAATATTAGCCTTCTGGTGGTTAGAGCGGGGTGGAACCACCCGTTCCCATTCCGAACACGGAAGTGAAACGCCCTAGCGCAGACGATACTGAGGGGGCAACCCTTTGTGGAAAATATGCCACTGCCAGGAGGCTTTTTGACCTTTGACCCTTGTTGCTTTATAATTAAGGCTAGGAAATAGTAGGGCTTAAGGAGAAAAGATGACCAGCCGGTTTGAGAAATTTTCAGAGCGAGCGCGCCGTGTCCTCACTCTAGCCCAAGAAGAGGCTCAACGCTTTAACCACAATTATATTGGCACCGAGCATATTCTGCTCGGTTTAGTGCGGGAGGAGGAAGGAGTTGGCGCTAAGGTTCTGACCAACCTGGGCGCCGGCTTGAGCAAGGTGCGCTCGGCGGTGGAATTCATCATCGGGCGTGGCGAGAAACCAATTAGCGGTGAAATTGGGCTTACCCCCAGGGCCAAGCGGGTTATTGAATTGGCTATAGACGAGGCACGCCACCTGGGCCATAACTATATTGGCACCGAACACCTGCTACTAGGCTTGCTACGTGAAGGGGAGGGGGGAGCCGCTGAGGGGAGAGGAGTAGCCGCTGATGTATTAGATAGTTTTGGCATCACCCTGGAGCGAACTCGCAGTGAGGCTAATCGTGTCCTTGGTGAAGGCATATCCAGAGCCAGACCGGCCCGCAGTACCAGCCGCACCCCGGCTCTAGACCAGCTAGGTATTGACCTAACCGCCGCCGCCCGTGCCGACAAACTGGACCCGGTTATCGGGCGGCATAAGGAGATTGAGCGGGTAGTTCAGATTCTTAGCCGCCGCACCAAGAATAACCCGGCTCTCATTGGTGAGCCTGGAGTGGGCAAAACAGCCATTGTTGAGGGCTTGGCTCACCGCATTATCGCCGGGGATGTCCCTGAGACATTGGAAGGGAAAAGAATAATTACCCTGGACATGGGGGCGGTAGTGGCGGGCACGAAATACCGCGGCGAGTTTGAAGAGCGGTTAAAGAAGGTTATTGATGAGATAAAGACCGCCGGTAACTGCGTGCTCTTTATTGACGAGTTCCACACCATGGTAGGTGCCGGGGCGGCGGAGGGCGCGGTTGATGCCGCCAATATCCTCAAACCATCGCTATCACGAGGGGAACTGCAGTGCATCGGCGCTACCACCCTGGACGATTACCGTAAATATGTAGAGCGAGATGCCGCTCTGGAGCGCCGCTTCCAGCCAATCTTAGTCGAGGAGCCTTCAGTAGACGAAACGCTGGAGATATTGCGCGGCGTTAAGAAGCGGTATGAGGAGCACCACCGGCTCACTATAAGTGATGAAGCGCTGAGTGCAGCGGCAACACTATCGGCTAGATACATCCCCGACCGCTTTCTGCCCGATAAGGCTATTGACCTCATTGATGAGGCGGCGTCAAGGGTGAGGATTAGACATCGGACTATCCCCATTTCCTTGAAGGAGGCTAGGCGAGCCGAGGACAGTATGCGTAGGGACAAGGAATCGGCTCTGTCTACCCAACAGTATGAGTATGCCGCTGAACTGCGACAGCGTGAGCTTCAGATTGAAGAGAAAATAAAGAGAATGGAAGGGGAGTGGCAGGCTGAGCAGAAACAGGAGGCGCCGGTGGTAGGTGAGGAGGATATCGCTGAAGTGGTTAGCATGTGGACCGGGATTCCGGTGGTGCAGTTAGCTTCTGATGAGACCAGCCGACTACTCAATATGGAGGAGGCGCTGCATAAGCGCATTATCGGTCAGGATGAGGCGATAAATATCATCGCCAAGGCGGTAAGAAGAGCCCGGGCTGGAATCAAAGACCCCCGCCACCCCATCGGCAACTTTGTTTTCTTAGGACCTACCGGCGTCGGCAAGACCGAGCTGGTCAGAGCCCTGGCTGAGTTTATGTTTGGCAGTGAGGATACTCTAATCAGGCTTGATATGTCTGAGTTTATGGAGAAGCACACTGTGTCCCGACTGGTGGGAGCACCTCCGGGATATGTGGGCTTTGAGGAAGGCGGGCAACTAACCGAAGCGGTGAGGCGTAAATCATACTGCGCCATACTCCTGGACGAGATTGAAAAGGCCCACCCTGATGTGTTTAATATCCTATTACAGATATTTGATGACGGTCATCTGACCGATGCCAAGGGTCGGCGGGTTGACTTCCGCAACAGTATTATTGTTATGACCAGTAATATTGGCGCTGAGCTTATCAGGAAGGGGAGCACCATTGGTTTTACCTCACGCACTGATGAAGCCAAGAGCCAGCAACTGGACTACGAGAGGATGAAGGAGAAGCTGCTTGATGAACTAAAGAAGACCTTCCGTCCTGAGTTCCTCAACCGCGTTGATGGTGTGGTGGTATTCCACGCCTTGACCAAGGAGCATATCCGCAAGATAGTTGACTTGATGCTGGCCCAAGTTTCCCAGCAGCTTAAGGAGAAGGGGATAAAGCTTGAGGTAACCGATGCCGCTAAAGATTTTCTGGGTGAAAAGGGCTATGATGAGGTCTTCGGCGCTCGGCCGCTACGCCGGGTAATTCAGGATTTGGTCGAGAATAAACTTTCAGAAAGCCTGCTCCGTGGTGAGTTTAAGGTCTATGATAGGGTTTTTGAGATTGAGGCTGAGATGACTGAAATTACTCCGGTTGTCATTGAGGCTATCAAAGCAATGAAGGGTGTCCTCAGTGTAGAGAGTTCCGGAGATTTGCTGACGGTTTACTGCTCGGAGGATTTGAAATCTGATATAGAGAAGACAATCCAGGACAGCGGTGATTTTCTGGTTCATATAAAAGAGCAGAGCTATGTTTCCAAGGCTTTGGTTGATGTCGCCGATAATGAAATCGTGCTGAAAACGGATGAGAAGCCCTTACCAGGCATGGCCGCCGTGGAAGCATTGCTGGGAGATGATAAAACATAAATTACCATGGCTAACGGGCTAGCTTTTTGCATTTGCATATGAAGGGCGGTAAAATAGTGTAATACTATAACCGCCCTTTTAATTCGCCCAAAATTAGCTGCAGGATAAAAATATGGTAATAGATTGGGGTTTTGCCGGACAAATTGGTGGATTTGGCTTTGGCCTTGTCTTTGCGGTGTTAATCATTCTGGCTATAGTTATATGGCTGGTAGGGTTAATCTTAAGTAAAATCGGTGCTGGCAAGGCTGAAGCTGAAGATAAAGAGAAAGGAGAGTAGAAATTGGCACAGGAGAATGTCGAGTTCCCCATAACGGGCAAGATAACCAGCGTGAATGTTAAAGCGGGGGACGCGGTCAGCGAGGGAGATACACTCTGTCTACTGGAATCAATGAAGATGGAAAATCCGATATTGGCTCCAGTCAGCGGCACAGTTACCAAGATAGAACTTTCCGTAGGGCAGGTGGTTGAGGCGGGTGATTTGGTAGTTGTCATTGAATACTAAGCGGTTTCAAAAAAATTAAGGAACATTTAAGATGATAGACTGGAGTCTGGTAGCCGAGATTGCTGGGGGTGGCTTTGGTATTACCATCCTCGCCTTATTAATCCTGTGCGTGGTGGCCTGGATAGTGGGCATAATAGTACAAAAAACCAAAGCCAGGGCTAAAGAGGCTCCGGAAAAGGATAAATAGGTGTTTGGTCTCTATGAAACCGCCTTCGGGTCGTTAACCTGGGGCAACATTATAATGTTTCTTATCGCCGGGCTCCTTATCTACCTGGGCATTGCCAAGAAGATGGAGCCCGTTTTATTGGTGCCGATAGGCTTCGGCATCCTTATGGTCAATCTCCCCCTCGGCGGCCTGATGGTGTATACCGCTGAGGGCTTCCCCGCTGAGGTGCCGAGTCTAGGTGAGCTTATAAGAGCCATCGGCAATGGAGAGATAGGCTTACTTAACGTGCTCTACACCTACGGGATTGAATCCGAGGTAATTCCCCTGCTCATCTTCCTCGGCGTGGGTGCCATGACCGATTTCAGACCCACCATTGCCCGCCCCGTGTCCTTTCTCTTCGGCGCTACCGCCCAGTTGGGCGTCTTTATCGTCTTTATCATCGCTTACACCTCAGGGGTGTTTTCGGTAAATGAGGCCGCCTGTGTTGGCATCATCGGCGGCTCCGATGGACCGCCTACGGTCTATCTTACCGCTGCCCTGGCCCCGAAGCTTCTGGGACCGGTTACGCTGGTAGCTTATTCCTACATGGCTCTGGTGCCTATTATCCAGCCTCCGGTGATAAGGGCGCTGACGACCAAGCAAGAGCGGGCGATAGTTATGAAACCTCAGTTGCGCCAGGTCTCCAAGCTGGAGGAAATCATTTTCCCCATAATGATATTCGTTGTCGCCGCCCTGCTGGTGCCCAAGTCGGTGCCCCTTATCGGCATGTTCATGTTTGGCAACCTGTTGCGGGTCAGCGGAGTTACCGAGAGGCTGGCTCAATCAGCCAGCGGGGTATTTATCGATGTTCTCACCTTTCTCCTGGGATTGACAGTAGGGGCACTGATGCCGGCTGAGGTGTTCCTCACCGGTCAAACCCTGGCTATTATTGGTCTGGCGGTAGTAGCCTTTGCCTTCGGCACCGCCGGGGGTATATGGGCAGCCCAGCTGGCCAACCTGTTCCTGAAGGAAAAGATAAACCCGATGATAGGCGCCGCCGGGGTGTCGGCTATCCCGATGTCCGCCAGAGTGGTGCAAAAGATGGGGCAGAAGGCAAACCCAAGAAACTTCCTCTTGATGCACGCCATGGGTCCCAATATGGCGGGGGCGGTTGCCACCTCGCTTGTTGCCGGCATATTCCTGGGTATGCTCATGTAATTGTTTAGCCCCAACTTTCCCCAACTGCCTACCCCTAGTTACTTGAGGTCTTTCTTCCCACCCATCCCACCCTCATAGGCCAGTGCCTCTAAAACTCTCTTTCCCCACCCCCGCTTGTTTTTTGGGGGGGGAATAGAAAAGAGGGGCTTTCGCCCCTCTTAGACTGCCCTTTTATAAGGATTTCAACTTAGAAAACGGTCTTAGATATCTTATCTACTCCATTTATAAGGTCTTCAATTTCCTCTGGCTTAGGCTCTCGCGTTTTTTTATGGTCGCATAAATTACGTAGGGCAGCCAAATGCTGTATGAACCTCCATGTAGGTATCTCAATTACTTGAGCTTCTTTTAGCGCTTCGTTATAATCGGCAATTCCTGGTCTTTTCTGTTTAATCGTTACATTATGGCTGCGAGAGACTTGCTGTAAATGTTTTTCGAGTACAACGCCTGCAACAGCACCAGCAGCACGCGTATACCCGTTTTTCAATAATTCACGTGCTGTATCTATTTCACTATCAAATAAATCCGCTTGGAGAAGTTGCTTTATTTCAAAAAGCGAACTCTCAAACCGTCTTTCTGCAGCTTTTAGTATTTTCATTTGCTGTTGAAATTTCGGTAAAGCCGCTTTTGTATCTACTACTATAGTCTTTTCCCATCCTTTTGTTGTCTGAAGCCCAATCATGTAGTCAGACATGGTGTAGGTAAGGTAGTCAATATCCTTTCGTTTCTCAGCCTTATACAGATGCTTAAAATCATCGTATCGGCTTGGGAGAACCTGTCTTATAACATCAAGTGCTTCTGAATACCACTTTTCGTATTCACTTTTGAAATCGAGAATTGTCAAATTTTTTCCTTCTAGATACTTCTTCAGTTTTTTCTTCTCTACCCCATTATCAACTACCGCATCAACTTGCAATTCATTGGCAAGAGAGAAGAGTAGCAGTTCGCTCTGAGCAATGAGCCTTTTTAAGTCATCTTTGTATTTTTGTAGGTTCGTCATTTGGCGACACTATAAGCCAACCCGGTAAAAAAAGCAATATGAAGGAAGCCGCAGACGCCTATAGGGTGGTGGGTGGGAAAAGATAACCCAAACAAAAAGAGGCGCTCTTTCAAACGCCCCTCTTAAAAATTTAGCTAATATCAACTCTGAAGCAGGCCAAGCCCTCGACCATTAGTACCGCTTAGCTAAACACATTACTGCGCTTACACCTGCGGCCTATCAAACAAGTAGTCTACTTGCGG
>Ga0209979_1004968_pt1 | contig 10698 bp, 11 predicted proteins | sample AnhtaG_FD_183114 | JGI IMG/M metagenome (GOLD analysis project Ga0209979, IMG submission 183114) | Deep subsurface microbial communities from Anholt, Denmark to uncover new lineages of life (NeLLi) - Anholt_01485 metaG (SPAdes) (version 2) | ecosystem: Environmental > Aquatic > Marine > Oceanic...
GCAGGAATAATGATCGGCATCGGTCTCTTATGTGAAATCCAATCGGTTCCCTGGGTAATTTCTCCATTGGGGCCTAGAGTTATGGCTTCTTCTAAATCCGCTCCGGGTCCGACCTTGGCCCATCCATTTATTAGAGAATTACCCAGGTCCATAGCATTTGCCTGGTTTCCATTAGTTCCTATGGTCGCCTCATCAGCAGGGTAACCGAGAATGCCAGAATGATAGCTTGAGACCTTGTATTCCGCAGCGTGCCCGGTCATTCGCATGCTTTTGTCGGCAAAGATAGCGTAATCAAAAACTCCTTCTTCATTTATTGTTACCTTTATCTTCCTCAGGATTTCTTGAGTGTTTTTGATGACTCGACCAGTCGAGATCGCATAGGGATAGGAAGGGGGGATTTCTGCGTAGAATCCGTCAACCTTGTAATCTCCCTCGCCCAGAAGAGTCTCGAGAATCTGGGGTTCATCTTCTCCGCTATTCAGTCTTACCTTCAACTCTTCAAGCCCGGCTTCGGCAAGGTAAAAGGCCTGATTCTTATAGACCTCCCTACGGGCAAGACTATTCTCCATTACTCCGGCATTGAGAAAAGCGATTCCCGTGATGGCCAGGGCCAGCGCGAGAATGACAACTACCGGTAGTACCACTCCTTCTTGCGCCTTTAACCGAAATTCTTTCATTTCCTCTCCTTGTTAGTTTCTCGGCTCTACCACTGTTGTAAGGGTAATATCAACATTTCCCCTGGTCAAGGTCAGATTAATCTTGACTGTATTACCATCCCGAGAGACATCAAATTGGGTGCCTGCCTCACCCTCTATCACCAATTCTTCACTTCCTGCATCATTATAGTAGAAAAGTTTATTTCCCTCAAAAAAGAAGCGTTTACCGGTACCTTGGTCCACAATCAACGTATAGGGGGGAAGAACCTCGATTCTTGAGACCCGTGCGGGTCTGAGCTGACGCTGCACCATGAACATAGCATAATAGGCATCTCGCTGGAGCTTCAGTCTCTCACTTCCCTTTGTCCAAGAGCTCAGACTAAAGAGAGGAATCTGACTAGCAATCAAGGCAACTAGACCCAGCACTACTACTACTACCATTAGCTCTACCAGGGTGAACCCAGCACTCTTATTTTTCATTTCTAACACCATATTTAGTAGGGAGCAATCAGGCTCGTTAAACTTACCGTATTGCTAGTAGTATCCTGCCAGCTCACTACCACAGTTACCCTCAAGTAGTCAAAACTTCCGCCTTCACCATTCCGCTGTAATTCAGTTAACATTTCCGCATCAGAAAGATTGTCCACAGATACTCCTGTCTCTGGCGTGGGGGGCTCGGGGGGGGCATACTGAACCCACCCACTTACCTCATCTCTAATATAGTACACTTCTCCTGAGGGAGGGTTAAGGGCAATGGCATCCCAGGGGCTGCCCCGTAACTCCTCTATTCTTTGGCTCGCTACCATGATTGCCGCTCGCCGATGAGCTTCGCGGATAATATTGACTCGACCATAGAAAAAAAACATTCCTCCGCCCAGAATCACCAAAGCTACGATGAAAAGGGCTACTATTACTTCGACTAAAGTACTACCTCTCTTTGAATCGAAAAAGGCAATCTTCATTTGCCACTTCTTCAAGGAGTTGGGGAGATTCTCCCCAACTCCTCATGATTATTGTCGATTTATTATTACGTTACGGCCAATATTCATGCCAACTTCCTGCGGTCAAATTGAGGTACAACTCTATATGGGGACAGCCGCAGCAGCCGGCACCCCTAGCACTTAGAGTCACGGGCATTATCGGTAAGGATAAACCCCGTTTGCCTTTATATATTAGCTACTAATTGCTAGGGGCTTCACCATTTCACTTTAATAAGCTATGTACCATTTATCCGCCCCCATATCGTATGCAACCTCAATGCCTGACGCTTTGCCGGCCACCCCAACGGCCCAAACCCATGGTCCTACTGCTAGAGCGTCGATGGTGAACCCCCAAGCGGTGACGATATGAGGCGGTAGGGTCGCCAAAGTAGCGTCAGTCCCGAAACTACAAGTAGCACCGCCAACCGGAGCAGCAGCTGGTGGATCGGTGGCGACCAATTCGAAACCACAATGCCACCAGGTGTTAGTAACGGTATCTACTCCCAGAATTGACATAACGTCAGTGGCGGCGTCCGTTTCGTTACTCGTCCTGTCCATGCAAGTGGTCGCCCAGGTAAGAGGCTCCTCAGCCTTGAATATCAGCATGGAAGTCAGCATGCTGCCTATAGTAGCTTTTGCCTCGGAGCTGTAGGCCCTACTCATAGCAAACCTGTATATGGGGATAGCTGCTGCTGCCAGGATACCTACCACAACCACCACTACCATCAGCTCGATAAGAGTAAATCCAGCTCTCTTCTTTTTCCCTTTTCCTAAAATCCTCATTAACCACTTCATCTTTTCTGCCTCCTTTATTCTTACTTGAAATTTAATTTTAGAAATTTGTCTTTATGATGCCAGTTTACCACCTCCTTTATCTCCTGTTCAGTTCAGTTTCCTATCCCATAACTTTACCCAGATTAAAGATAGGATAGTACATTGCCAGGACAAAAAAGGCCACCAGTACCCCCAGGCCGATGATGAGAATTGGCTCCAGAGTCGCAGTTAAGGCCTTTATTCGGTAATCCAGCTCCCGGTCATAGAAGTCGGCTACTTTAGGCAACACCTCACTGATGGTTCCCGATCGCTCGCCAGTATGGACCATCCCCACCACCAAAGGAGGAAAGAAACTTTCTTTTTTCATTTCTTCGGCCAAAGTCGAACCTTGCACAACTCCCTCTCGAACCTTCCTTACCGCTTCTTTCGCCACCGCATTCTCGGAAACCAAAGCAGTACGATCAAGAGCGACCACCATGAGAACACCGCTATGGAGGAGCAGTCCCAAAGTGCGAGTTATTCTTGCTAGTAGCTCATAGTAAATCAATTTAGCCATTATAGGCACTTTTAGTTTTAGCCGATCCAGTCGCGCTCTTCCTTTAGAAGTCCGCATATGAGCAAATAGTAACACTACTAACCCCAGAATAATAATCACTTCATAAAAGACGTTTCTTACCAGAAAGTCACTCATATTCATAACAAACTGGGTCATTGGCGGAAGTGGAGCTCCGTAAGAGGCGAAAATTTCCTTGAATTGGGGAATGAGCCAGAAAACCATCACCCCCATTGCCACCAGAAAGAAGCCGCCAATGAAGACCGGATATCTTGTGGCAGTTATCATCTTTTTCCTAAACTCTATCTGCTTTTCCAAATAAATGGCTATCTCCGAGGTGACCCTGTCTAACGAGCCCGCTTCTTCCCCCACCTCTACCATTTGTACAGCCAGAGGGGAGAAGACTCCAGGGTATTCAGCAAGCGCCTCAGAGAACTTTCTTCCCCAAGCTATATATTCTTTAGTCTGTCTAATCATTCCACCAAAATACTTATTCTCAATTTGATCGCAAAGGTTCTCCAAGCACTCGGATAGATTCACCCCTGCTTCCAGCATCGTCGCCAGCTGCCGAAAAAAGACTGCCACCTCCATTGCCTTTACCCGACGGGAACTAAAGAAAGAAAAGATGTCTTGAAATACTTGCCCAATCGAAGCTTTTGGCTTGACCTCCTCTATAGAAAGCGGTGTCAGCCCCCTGCCCCGCAAGAAAGAGGCAATCTCGACCAGCGATCCTCCCTCATGGCGACTTTGAACTCTTTTTCCTTCACCGTCTATTGAGATACAGAAGAACTTTGCCATCCTAGTGCCTCATCAATAGTCACGCTCAGAACCTCCTCAATGGTGGTGGTACCTTCTAAGAGCTTATTCAAAGCGGATTCTCTGAGAGTCTTCATTCCCTGCCTGATTGCTTCAGCTCTCACAATATCCAATCCTGCTCGTTCAAAGATCAGCCGTCTTATAGCAGGAGTAATCTCAAAGAACTGAAATATAGCGGTCCGTCCATAGTAACCAGTATAGTTACACTGCGCACAACCTCCAGCCCGTACTAGCTTCAGTTCTTTTTTTCCGTTTTTATCTAGACCCAACCGATGCAGAGTTTCATTCTTCAGTATGTAATACTCCTGGCAATTAGAACACACACGACGAACTAATCTCTGAGCTATAACCAAATCAAGAGCAGAACCAATGAGGTACGGTTCAATATTGAAGTATTGTAATTGGGCAATAGCCCCTACTGCGTCATTGGTATGTAAAGTGCTAAAAACCAGATGACCAGTGAGGGCCGCTCTTATCGCAATTTGCGCTGTTTCCTTATCACGGATCTCTCCCACCAATATCACATCAGGATCCTGTCGAAGAATGGCTCGAAGGCCACTGGCAAAATCCAGACCAATTCGAGGCCTTACTTGGGTTTGATTAATCCCTTCCAAATCGTATTCAATAGGGTCTTCTATGGTCACAATATTTTGCCCGGGACGATTGACGTGTTTCAGCCCCGCATAAAGAGTAGTCGTCTTTCCGGAGCCGGTAGGTCCAGTTTCCAGCGTCATTCCATAAGGTTTTTCGAGAATTTTCTCCAGCTTTGCAAGCTGATCCCGAGCAAGGCCAAGGTTTCTCAGGCCTAATGAAATTCGCTGTTTATCTAAAAGACGCATTACCAGCTTTTCTCCGTAAAGAGTGGGGAAAGTAGAAATTCTGATGTCTATTTCTCTATGTGCAATCTTGACCGTGCAACGACCGTCCTGAGGCAGTCTTCGCTCGGCAATGTCTAAACCCGAAAGAATTTTCACCCGAGAGATAATCGCTGAATGCATAGCTTTCGGAGGAGGGGTCATATTATGCAAGACTCCATCTATCCGTATTCGAATAGAAGATTTGCCCTTACCCGGCTCTACGTGGATGTCACTTGCCCTTCGTTCCACTGCATCGAGTAACAGCAAATTGACAAACTTCACTACGGGAGGGTCATTAGCCTTAAGCTTTACCTGGGTGGGATCTTCTGTAGCTTCCATCTGGCCTAAGTTTCCGTTGACCTTAACCAGATCTAGAAGTACTGCCTCCATGTCCACAGATCCGCTATAGTTTCTCTCCACCGCTCTCATAATATCTTCTTCAGGGGCCACTACAGTCTCGATTTCACACCCACTGATAGTCCGAACTGTGTCAATAGCCACAACGTCATCTAAATCCCTCACCGCCAGAGTAAGGGTATCTCCGTTTTTACGTATAGGAATCACATAATAGCGCCTTGCTACAGTCTCCGGAACCAACTTCAATACCTCAGAATCAATATTACTTAGCGCGGATTTCTTCGTTGACGATTCTTTCTTCTGCAAAATACAACTCCTTGTCTTCTACTAAACTTCGCTCACCAAAAGATCCTACCCCCTGCCTGCCATTTTCTTCTAGTTAAAGTCAGCGTCAACAAACCGAATCAATCTCTCTTTTTACTTTCCTAATATTAAGAATAACAAATTCCAAGTTTTCTATTTCAACCTGACATGGTGTACGTTAGGGACTTGTCAAATACAGTTCGGTTTCTTACTCTCACTATAGCTGTCTCATAACTCACCATATCCCTATCAACCAATTCTTTGAGCGCCTGATCCATAGTTCGCATTCCTAATTGCATTCCCGTTTCCATAACTGTGGTCAACTGGTGAGCTTTGCCGCTGCGGATAAGGTTTCTCACCGCAGAATTGGCAATCAATAACTCTATTGCCGGCACTCTTCCCGGGCCATCTTTCCGGGGAAGAAGAAACTGAGCGATTACAGCTTCCAAAGTACCGGCAAGCTGCGCTCTTATCTGCGGCTGTTGATAGGAGGGAAACACGTCAATGATTCTATCAATTGCACCTGGAGCATCAGGAGTGTGCAGAGTAGCAAGCACCAAATGTCCGGTCTCAGCAGCAGTAACAGCAGTGCTAATCGTTTCTGGATCCCTCATTTCTCCAACTAAAATCACATCCGGGTCCTGACGGAGGCAGCGTTTCAAAGATTCAACAAACGAGAAAGTATCCGAACCTATTTCTCTTTGCTCAACGATGCTTTTTTTATGAGAATGCAAGTACTCTACAGGGTCCTCCAGAGTAATAACATGGGCGAATCGATGCTCATTTATTATTCTCACCATTGCAGCTTGAGTGGTGGACTTGCCGCACCCAGCCGGACCAGTGACTAGAACAAATCCTTTCCGTTTTAGAGCTAACTCTCCAAGAAACGAAGGCAGATTCAGTTCATCAAGAGTTGGTGCATAGTCAGGGATACGTCTAATGGCTACTCCTACTGAACCTCGCTGAAAATGCACATTTATTCGGAAACGTCCCACTCCGCTCAGTCCAAAAGAAAAATCCAATTCGTGACTCTTTTCAAATCTGCTGATTTTTTCATTGTCCATAATGGAATATATTAGAGCTTTTGTGTCTTCGGGCCCAAGCTTTTTCCCCTCATCTGCCTTCAGATCTCCATCAGTGCGAAAGATCGGAGGAGCTCCCGTGACAAGATGTAAGTCTGAGGCATTCTGCTTCATCATTTTTCGCAACAAAGAATTAAGCTCCATAATCTCCTCCCACTCAAAAAAGATTTACAGCTATTACCGCCTGATATTGTTTCTCTTCGTAAATGTAAACAACTCGTTGCTATTTTTTATTATCTGCTCTTTACCCTTGAGTAAATTATCCAAAGCCTTTCTAAGCAATACACTCTGAGGTATACCCGTGATTTGTGACAGCTCTCTTAAGGATTCCGATTGCTCCATTTTTATACTAAAAGTCCTCGTTACCACCAAAATCCCCCATAGACTCTTCTATATTTAGCTCGCTTTTTATTCTTTTCAAAGAGATGTTCTTGCATCCTGAGCAGGATACGACCCCATTTTCCCTTGGCTTCAATTTTCACCGTTTAGATGGTCCTGAAGGATTAGCGCTCTTTCTAACTGCTTCCTATTGACAAGATTCTGCTCAACGAATATTTCCCCTAGAAGTCTCCTGGTTTTCTCCTGCTCCTGAGTTTCTAGTGCCTTGGTCACCCCTCTGCTAGGAAGACAATACATACCTTTAAGAACTTCGCCTATCCTTTTGCCCTTAACAAAAGACTCCTCCAGTATGGCAAGAATCACTGCGCTTTGGCTTTTTCTTTCAACCTCTGCTTTTTGTCGCACCCTGTCCATAAGCCACTTATCCTTACTTGTGAAACAAATACTAGTCTGCATTATTATCCCTTAATATTAATAATTTTAATTGAAATTAATTATATTATAGTATAAATAATTATTTTGTCAAGTGCCACTATAGGACAAATAATCTTTATATTATTCTTTAGTAGATATTTCTACCCGATTCGCGCCCTTTTGTTTTGCCTGATACATCGCTTTATCTGCTCTCTCGAACAAAGTTTGAGATTGAGTAGCATCCCTGGGATAAGTGGCTATTCCTATACTAACTGTAAATGAGATATCTCCTTCAGAAAGGGTATTTGCCACTTTCTTTCTCATTCTCTCAGCTACGTTAAAAGCAGAAATACTATCTGTTTCTGGAAGAATAATTACTAATTCATCTCCACCGTACCGGGCGGGGATGTCCATCTTTCTTATGCACGCACCTATAATCTTACTAATCTCCTTTAAGGCTTTATCTCCAGCCAGATGACCATAAGAATCGTTGATAATTTTGAGATGGTCAAAATCAATAACGAGAAGGGATAAAGGAAGGTCGGTCCGCTCGGCTCTATGCACCTCCTCGCTCAGACGTTGGTAAAAATATCCTCTATTATAAAAACCGGTCAGTTCGTCTGTAATGGCAGCACGATGGAACTGGTCTAGATAAGTTCTATTCGTAATGGCAAGAGCAGTTTGAGAGGCAAAAATTTCAGCTATCTCAATCTCGGAACTTGAAAATTTTTCTTTCCGCCTCCTGTAAAGTGAGAGGATCCCCAGGTTTTTGTCCCTGGCTTTTAACGGTACAGTTAAGAGGGAGGAGAATTTTTTGCTTTCTTCACCATTCCAGGGATAAAGAGCTTCCTTTGAAATATTAGAAGAGCTGACAGGCCTGCATTTCAAATAACTTAATCCGGCAGTACTATTCTCATTTATGGGAAGGTCTGTTTGCCCAGACTTTCTGTGAGTACCATAGGCACTTTTGAGTACAAGAACATTCTGCTCTTCATTGGGAAGCCTTAGAGTGCCCGCATCTGCCTTGAGGAGATTGACTGCAGAACGAACAATATAGTCCAACAGCTCAGAGAGAGACTGTTCAGTCACGATTTTTTCATTGATCTCAAGAAGGGTATGGAGTTGCTTCAACTGCTTAATAATTTCCCTCTTTCTGTAAGGAACTTTCTTAACTTGTTTTCTCCGGAAAATACTTCTCAATATACTCTTCCCCATCACCACCTCAAATCCCCACGAGATGCGCCTCGCTACGCTCGGCTATTTCGTATTGCGTCGTGCGTGATACGTATTGCGTATGTTGTTCGTATCTCGTATCACACCCCCCGCCCTTTCCCCTTAAGGAGGGAGAACTTTTCCTTTTTGGACATGGTCTGTGAAAATCTGTGTCCTAATTAACCTGGTTAATTAGTTAAATGGTAAAATGGTTAATTTAAGCCATGAGCTATGAACTATGAGCTAACTTGAGCTATCTTGAACTTTGTTTTGGTTTTCCTATCAGGTATTTGGTTTTGAACTTCCTATGAGCTATCAGCTATGAGCAATGAGCTATTCTGCTATGAGCTAATTTAAGAACCAATTTTGCTTTTCGATCCTAGCCTGTTTCCCTTTAAGAATTCAAACTCTATCTCCGAGTCTGGCGGTAAAATGTCTAATTTGACCAGACGGAAGTTTTCTAAATCATGGACTGCTTTTTTTAATTTATCCAAGGAAAAATTGCTTCCCAGGCATCCCTCAAGAACTTTTGGACTGAGCCTTCCGGTTCCTCTTATTTCATCAGCGCAGATTACGAGAAGCAGATATAGTCTAACCTCCTCCCAGGATAGCCTTTTCCATAAGTTTTCTTGAGTCAGTTTTTTTAAGAGCTCACGTTTATTTATCTTCATTATTTATAATAGTGTAAGATAAATAATTATGGTTGTCAAGGGCAAAGTAGGATAAATAATCTTCCTAAGGTAGCAATCTCGCTATTCACTTGCCGAATCTGACTCCGCCCAACTCTTCTACCATTTGACATCGCCACTCAAATAGACTACCATCATCAACAAGAGGTTAAAGATGAGACTAGGATTGAAAAGGCTCTTTTGCATAATCCGGACCTTTGTCCTTTTGGGCTGGTAGCTCAGGGAGAAAAGATTGAGGAAAGAGAAGAGGTCGGATAATCCTCACCTAGCCTACTAACGTCAAAGTAAACTGATGCGCGATGCCTTTGAGAAGGAAGAGTCTCTAGCCTGGTAAATAATCCTATCCCTTGATATCCGTTCTGACCTCATTATTCTTGAAAATATTCCCCAGCTTGGTCGGGTTAGAATCGTCCTGGATTAAGATGTCGACGCTATTGTTGCTAAATGTATTGTATTGAATAATTGGCGAGGAGAAGTCTTCACACCCTATACCTACCTCACTACTTTCGATAATATTGTAACTTATCATAGGAAAGGAATAATCGTAGCAAGATATACTCCAAAGCTTGTTTCTCTCAATTACGTTGCCGATTATTCTGGGTGAAGACAGGTCAAAAGTCATAATTCCTACACCGTTATTAGCAATTGCGCTATTGACTATCCAGGGCAAGGAAGAGCCAGTAAAGACCAGGGCAACGTCAGCATATCTTATCTCAGTATATTCAATAAGCGATGCTACATTCAAACCCTCAAATATGATTCCGCCCCACCACGCTGGGATCGACCTGTTTGCATCAAGATCCAAACCACCTATGACTACCCTGTTATTTTCTTTTCCCTGGATTATCAAATCTCCCCTGACTATTAGATTTGACTTGTGGAGCCAAAGCTCATTGAGAACTGCAGTCTCCACATCATTATCACTACTATTAGGTGTGAAGGTTATGGTTGTCCCAGCCCTGACAGTTAAGGTTATTCCCTCAGGTATTACCACATCTCCGGTAACATGAACCTCTCCGCTCCAGACCTCATCATGGGAAAGAGTGCCGGAGGTAGTGATAGCACCGTCCGTCTGAGAGGATGCTACTTGGGACAACAGAAAGAAACTGACAAGAAGAATTGTGACGATGTAGTTTTTCCTTACCTTGATCAATTTAGACCTTTCTTGCAAAAAATCTCTTTTTAGGATCTTATTTCAACAACTTCTCCTGGTAGGTTAAATACTTGAATAGTAATTTGAGCCGGCTGGGTGACATCTTATCTTCTTCTGCCTCAATACTGAAAACCACCTTGTTTTACCCTCTCCTTCTCTTGGATCAGTTCCATAGATACTTCTCTTTCAAGACTTTAGAGGCTGAGTAATGGTTTTATACTTTGCTATTTTTGCTCTAAAGGCTCGTTAAATTCCCAGAGATAATCTAACCTCTCCTGATAAACTTTAATTATCTCTTCCTCATCTATAAATTCCAAAAGGTTTTCCTCATTTCTTTCCTCAGCTGATTCACTCCAGTTATAAGAACCGGTAAATAATATTCTTCCATCTATAATAGCTATCTTATTGTGCATTATTCCTGTATGCCTATCTTGTATAACAGTTATACCCTTATTCAAAAAGAATTTGTATTTTGAATTTTTACCTTTCGATTGACTCTTATCCATTAAAATA
>Ga0209979_1004971_pt1 | contig 10689 bp, 9 predicted proteins | sample AnhtaG_FD_183114 | JGI IMG/M metagenome (GOLD analysis project Ga0209979, IMG submission 183114) | Deep subsurface microbial communities from Anholt, Denmark to uncover new lineages of life (NeLLi) - Anholt_01485 metaG (SPAdes) (version 2) | ecosystem: Environmental > Aquatic > Marine > Oceanic >...
GTGACAGTCGTTGGGACGAAACATCAGCGTGCCTCCTATATTGACAAGTGAAGACGAACCAAGGGTACCCAATTATAGCACGCTTTCTTTCCAACAGGAAGATACCACACCTTTTTTCAGGGGAGTCAATATTTATTCCATTTGTCAGTACTCTTTTCATGGCCTTACTCTTAGGACTTTTTACAGCAACGAACCTCTTCCTATTCCGATTCATATTAGCAGTTCTAGCTGGAATTACTTTTTATTTTATAACTACTTATATTCTTGACAAACTCCTAAAGCAAAAAATTTGGTACGATCTAAAGACGGTAATATCAGGAATCTTAAAATGAAAACAAAAATAATTCAACATATTAAAAAAGTCGTCAATAGTGGCCTTTGCACCGGATGTGGAACCTGTGTAGGACTCTGTCCTGAAAAGGCATTAAAAATGGAAGTGACGCGTGAAGGTAGATATATTCCCAAGATGGCAAGTAATAATTGTCGAGAATGCTATCTATGCAGGGAGGTATGCCCTGCCATTAATGAGAATTTCAAAGAGCTTAATCAATTTATCTTTAATAAGAAGCCAGATAACAGGCTTATGGGAAACTTTATTGACTGTTATAAAGGGTATTCGGCTAATTCAACAATTCGATGGAGTGCTACATCTGGGGGATTGATAACCTCTTTATTACTCTTTCTTTTAAAAAAGCAATTAATTGATGGTGCTCTTTTGACAAGAATAAATAAGGATAATCCATTAAAAGCTGAGCCTTTTATAGCACGAACAGAACATGATATACTCTCGGCTATGGGCTCAAAGTATGTTCCGGTACCATTAAATCAACTACTTAATCAAATCTTATCTGAAGAAGGCAAATTTGCTGTAGTGGGGCTTCCTTGCCATATACAAGGAATACGAAGAGCGGAATTCAAGATAAGAGCGCTTCGGAATAAGATAGTTTATCATTTTGGATTGGTTTGCTCACGTACCATGAACTTTCATGGAGTAGACTATCTGCTAGACAAAATGGGTATTTCTCCCAATGAAATTGTTGAATTAAAGTATAGAGGAAATGGTTGGCCCAGTGGGATTAAAGTATTACTGAAAGATGGTCAACAAAAATACCTTCCAATGCTGGGTTCATGGTGGAGTGAAATTTTTGGTGGGTATTTTTTTAGTCATCATTATTGTACATTATGCAGTGATTTGCTAAATGAAATGTCAGATATAAGTTTTGCTGATGCCTACCTACCAAATACTATGAAGAATGATAAGATTGGTACATCAATTGCGATAGCGAGAACGCGCGGAGGAGAAGAATTGATAAAAGCAGCAGCATCGAATAATGAAATAGAAGTTTTTGCTCTCAGTCCAGAAGATGTGATTCAGTCGCAGTTATTTATGACCATTTTTAAAAAGCGTAACATCAAAGCCAGAGTGAGATTCTTAAAAGTATTTGGAAAAACTATACCAACAACTCTGAAAGAGAACACAGATATATTCTTGAATCCTACTTTGTTGGATTATATTGCAGTACCGATACCCTATATAAATCTCTTCATATCAAAAAATAAACTTTTGAGATACATTTTAGAACACATACCATTGAAAATCCTTGCTTTTTATAGACAAAAATTTAAACAATTATTGCTTCATAATGCTGAAGAAACTATTAAAAAGTATAAACGGGGGTTAAAAGTATGACAGATAATACAATTAAGATTGTTATTACGAATTCACACGCCAATAATAGAGGAGACGAAGCAGCTCAGAGGAGTATGATAAACTCTTTTAGAAGGTTAGTGCCGAATGCAAGCATTACAGTGCTAACTGTGTCTCCAGACGGGCTTGATCTACAGGAAGACGTGCGTAAAATCAGGACCTTCTCGGCTTCGAAAAAGTCAGCGCTGTTCATTATTGTGTGGACAATATTCAGATCTTTTGGCATTAGACTGCCTACTTTCAATTTACGACCAACAGTATTTGAAGCAATAGAGGAAATGGCTAATGCTGACGTAATTATTTCCGCCCCTGGTGGACCATACTTTGGAGATTTGTACGCGTCCCATGAGATACAGGAGCATTTATTTCATATATGTCTGTCAAAGATCTTGATAAAGGCAGTAATGATATATGCCCCATCAATGGGGCCGTTTAAGTCATATTGGCGTAACAAGATCCGCAGATATATATTGAACACAGTGGAGATTATAACGTTACGAGATAGTATTTCTAAAGAGTACTTGCGTAAATTAGGATTGGACCGTCCTTTGGTACATCTTGCTAGCGATTCAGCTTTTCAGGATGTCGTTAGTCTTAGTAAGAATAAAGTGGGTGATATAATGAATGCTGAAGGTATTGTTAGCCTTCAAGGCAACGACCGAAGCAAGGGGGCTCTGGTCGGTATAAGTCCTGCAGGTGCAAGATGGAACTATCGAGGATCAGCAAATCCAGAGGAGGACCAAAAGCGGTATAATCATATAGTGGCCAAGGCAGTGGATTATCTGGTCACAACATATTGAGCCACGGTCGTTTTTTTCCCCCAGTTATATGGTATGAGCGATGATGTGCCGCTTATACGTAATATTGTACAGCCAGTTCACAGAAGGGATAACGTTAGGATTCTCTCATCAAAGTGGGACTCAGAGGTTCAACAGGCTATCATTTCGCAAATGGACCTTGTTGTTGCGGGGCGCTATCACCCAGCAATCTTTGCGTTAAAGGGGAAAGTTCCGACCGTTTGCTTGGCTTACGAGCATAAATCTGTTGGTGTAATGCGTGCCGTCGGGCTGGATAGGTTTGTCATTAAAGTTGGGGACCTTTCTTGTGAGTTGCTTATTGACAGAATCGATGCAGCATGGAGAGAGAGACAAGAGATAAGGGAGTTATTGAACAAGCAGGTCGACATGATCAGGAAGCGCGCCTTGGAAAATACAATATTTGCTGTTGGGCTCCTGAATTGTGCGCTACGACATTCTACTAAGCGAGAAGAAATCGAGAAGGAGATAGGCGAATTGATGATAGAGTTCCAGCAAGGCAAACTTCCTCTGCTGTATAACCTCGAGGTGGAGGAGTGAAAATCTCAATCTTAACCCCTGACCTATCTCATAACTGCCTTGGCAGAGCCTATTTGTTAGCCAGGGTGCTCCAAAGGAAATACCAAGTAGAAATCGTCGGGCCCGCCTTCCAAAACAAGGTTTGGGAACCGCTTGCCGGACAAGATGAAGTCAAACTACGCATTGTGCCAGGGTATCCGCTATTTTACCAAAGTGTTTCGCAGATGAAAGCAATACGAGATAAGATAACCGGAGACGTGATCTATGCCAGCAAGCCACTTTTGACAAGTTATGGGGTTGGGCTGATAGAGAAGTTCTTTTACCAAAAGCCTCTGATTCTTGATATTGATGATTGGCAAATGGGCTTTCAGAAGGAAGCCTTGAGAGGGCTTTCATTACTAAGGAAGCTAAAAAGATTTGCTTCTTCAATGCTTTATTTCCATTCACCAAGTTCCTACTGGAATAGCCTTTTAGGTGAAAGATTAGTAGGTCTTGCGGATGAAATTACTGTTTCCAATAATTTTCTGAAAGATAGATTCGGCGGAACGATCGTTTGGCATGGACAGGATATCAATGCCTTTGATCCAAAAAAGTTCGACGGGAATCATCTAAGGAATAAATTCGGGATACCCGAAGATAGAAAGGTGGTGATGTTTTTTGGCACCCCTAGGCCATATAAAGGCATTGAGGACTTAGTTGAGGCTATCAGCTTGCTAAAGGATAATCGTATATTATTGATATTGGTAGGGTTGGGTGAGGATAGTTACTCTGGTAAAGTGAAAGCATCGGTTTGCAATAAGCTAAGCGACAAAAGGGTGCGATTATTTGGATTGCAGCCCTTCAAAAAGGTCCCTGAATTTTTAGCGATCAGCGACCTCATTGTGATACCTCAAAGGAAAAATCTTGCGACAATCGGGCAGGTCCCAGCGAAAGTTTTCGATGCCATGGCTATGGCAAAACCGATCATAGCGACAAGGGTTTGTGATCTGTCAGAGATCCTGGATGGCTGTGGCTGGATTGTAGACCCTGAAAAGCCCAAGCAGCTTGCAGAAGCGATACAATATGTCTTTGATCATCCTGATAAGGCGGAAGAATTGGGCTGGAGAGCTCGAGAAAAATGCATACAGAGGTATAGTTGGGATGCTATGGAAAAGATTTTGCTGGGCATCTTTCGTAAATATGAGTGATAGGGGGCCTGGCTCGCATGCGACAAGCGCTTGGCTGCCTGATCGAGCATCCCGATCTTTAGCCGGAGATGGAGCGGGCTGAGCGGAGGTTTGTGGAAGAGCATTATGACATCAAGAAACCGAATCGGCGGCTGGTGGAGATCTATGAGGCTCTGCTGGCGGGGCAGCTAAAGCGGCTTGAAATGTCATATCCAGCTTTGACGGAACGAGGGTAGAGAGGCGATGGGCAAGAATAGGAACCCAACGGTGAGCGTGATCATCCCCACCTACAACCGGGCGCACCTGGTGGGCCGGGCAATCCGGAGTGTTTTGAATCAAACCTGCCAGGATTTCGAACTCATAGTGGTTGATGATGGTTCCACTGATAACACCTGGCAAATCCTGCAGAGTTATGCCGCCAGCGAGCCGCGGATCGTGCTGGTGCGGAATGAGACCAATGTAGGAGTGGCCACATCGCTGAACAAAGGCTTGGGGCTTGCACAAGGCGAGTACATCGCGCCGATGGACGCGGATGATGTCAGCTTATCTGGGCGGCTGGCCGCCCAGATGTCATTTTTGGATGAGTATCCTGAGGTTGGGGTGGTCGGGTGCGCTGTGCAGATAATCAACGCGCGCGGATCTCTTATGAGAGTGGTGCGTCCCCCAACCATGCACGGCCTGATTCTGTGGGCCCTGTGCTTTTCTACACCACTCGCACATCCGACCGTGGTCTTTAGGAGAGCCGTCGTCGAGCATGTCGGTGGATATGATGATGCCCTTTTGGCTAACCAAGACCGCGACCTCTGGCAACGATTGAGCTCAGTTACCCGCTTTGCCAACCTGCCAGACGTGTACTTTTTGTACGGGTGGCATCCCCACACCGTCTCCCATCGCCATGCTGATGTGCAGGTACGCAACAGCGCCAAGGCGGGCCAGCGCATGATGGCTAGAATTCTTGCATACGAGGTTCCATTTGAGATATGTTACAATTTCAGACTCGGCCGGTTTGAGACAGTGGATGATGCCCTACAGGCTGCACGTGTAATCCACTCGCTGTACGATGCTTTCATGGCCAAGGAGTCCCTGTCCATACTGGACAAGCGCGCCATACGCCAGGACGCAGCCCGGCGGCTCATTAGCCTGGCTTGGCGTTGGATGTACAAGGCTAGGATGCGGCGAGAGTTCCTCGCACTGGCCTGTCGGCTAAACCCGTTGCTTGTGGCGAAACTCATCGTGGTTACGGCGGTGCACAGAGCTTGGCGCGTCATTGCATGTCCATGCCAATAAAGGGTATGCCGGTGATGAGCGCCTTACGGGGAGAATTCACAGGATGTTGACTCACGCGATGAGCATTTTCTTATCTTTACCACACGGTGAGAGGGGTTACTATCTCTAGTATTGTACTGTCCACCTTCGCCCTCGCTGGCGGCTGATCGAAGGAATCTCAAAACTTCTTGCTCGTGCGTCATAGCACGCGAGTAATGTTGGAAAGTGAGAAATGAACGAATACTTCACTGCAAGAGAATCTTGTCCCTGTTGTAAATCTACAGACAGTACAACTCTGTATGAAGTGGGTTACACCGAGTCCCCGATGAAGGAGTATTTGGACTCCTTTTATTCTCCTCAGGGGGGTGTTGAATATGAGTATTTGGAGGGAAGTTATTACACCCTAAACATATGCAACAACTGTGGGTTAATATATCAGAAAGAGATACCCGGTGATTTCTTGGCACTTAGACTTTACGACAAGTGGATTGACCCGGCGAAAGTGTTTGAGCGGAACAAGGACTATGATGTTAGATATTTCATCAGGCGTGCACATGAGATAGTGGAAGTGATCCAGCATTTCAGCACTATACCTAGCAGGCTAGCATTTTTAGATTTCGGGATGGGGTTAGGACATTGGTGCCGTCTTGCTCAGGGGTTTGGCTGTGATGTGTATGGAACTGAGCTATCGCAAGCACGAATTGAGTATGCCAAAGCATCAGGAATTAAGGTGATAAGTTGGGAAGAGATACCAAATTACCGGTTCGATTTTGTCAATACAGAGCAAGTTTTTGAGCATCTTTCTGAGCCTATGGAAACTCTCGTTCATCTCAAACGTGCTTTGAAACCAGGAGGGATGATTAAGATCAGTGTGCCTAATGGTTGGGACATCAAAAGGAGATTGAAAACTGAGGACTGGACAGCACCCAAAGGCTCCAGAAATTCCCTTAATCCTGTGGCTCCTCTTGAGCACATAAACTGTTTCAATCATGATGTGATAGTCAAGATGGCGAGTAGAGTAGAGCTGAAATTAGCAGTATTCCCTTTTCGTCTGATAAAAACAGGGTTTGCAGTATCTTTGAAAGATAGCGTCAAGGCTATCGCAAAGTCATATTACGACTTCTTGACACGCAAGAGGAGCACCTATCTGTTCTTCAGGAACCCAGCATAAGACGGCATTGCCCTGCAATTATAGTGAAAATGATGAAGAAGGGGCGTCTGCTACTGTACTCGAGTTCTAGCATGCTGAATGCCCGAACTAGATAGTGATAAAAACAGTGAACAAGAAGAATACCCCGGCAGTCAGTGTGATCATCCCTACCTACAACCGGCCCCACCTGGTGGGTCGAGCGATCCGGGTGCTCAAGCAGACCTACCAGCACTTTGAACGCATAGTGGTTGATGGTGCTTCTGCTGACAGCACAGGGAGAGAGCGAAGTGCGTCAGTTCACGCAGGGTTCTAGAGATAAAAATGCAGAAATGAATGTAGCCTATCTTATCTTTGATGAAATACCTTGGCACCCGGTCATAAAAGGGCAAGTTATCGAGTTAATTAAGAAGATAAAACCTAAGGCCAAGATAGATAATTATTATCTGGTCTCCTTCCTACGTTTAAATCGGATTCTTACGGGCAGGGAAGAAACATTTCATATTAAACGTGAATTGGAAGAATCCGGGATCAATTTAATCTTGATACCTGTTCCCTATTTGGGATTCGCAGCAAGATGGTACTTGCTGCCAATTGTTTTGTTGGTCACTTTACCTATTTTACTTTACCTTATTTTGATTAAAAAGATCGGCCTGTTGCACTGTAGGTCTTATCTGATCACCATATCGGCCCTAGTCGTGAAAAAGATATTGGGTACGAAATTTATATTCGATCCCAGATCAGACTTCCCTGAGGAGAACATAACTGTCGGTAGATGGGCTGAAACCTCGCTTAATTTCAAAATATTGAAGTTTCTCGAAAAGCTCTTCCTAAGGAACTCTGATGCAACCATTGCCATTGCAGACACTTATGATGAACACTTTCGAAAAATATTTCAGGACTCAAGGCTGTACAAGATCCCCAATAATGTTGACGTGGAAAAGTTCGTAAGGGATGATTCGTTTCGAGATGCATATAGAGATGAAAATGGAATCGGTAGGAAGATCGTATTTTGTTATGAGGGATCACTGGGACACCATTGGCACAGCCCTGAAATTTATGCTCAATACATAATGAAGATGAGAGGGTTGCAAATAGATCATATGTTTTTATTTGTAATTCCTAAATTGGATGTCACCTACCTGAAAGAAACGTTTGATAAATATGGCATTGGCTCCGCTGAATACTTGGTAGAGCTTGCTGGCTTCGATGAGGTTCCAAAGTACCTCTCCGTGGCGGATTTCGGATTAGAATTCATGGAGAGGTACAAAATAGCGATGGGGATAAAATTTGTGGAGTATCTAGCGATGGGTTTACCTGTGATCATCAATTCGCAAGTGGGGGGTGCCAGGACGGTCATCGAAGAGTATGGGGTAGGAACAATTCTTGATTTGGGTCAGAATAACTTCTTGGAACAACTGAATGAATTGATAGAAAACAAGGATGACATTGCTAACAAGAGTCGTTCAGTAGCTGAAAGATTATTCTCTAATGAAGAAGTTTCAAAGAAGTATGCAGACCTGTATGAGCGGATGCTCTTATAATGTCCGCAAAAAGGTTTTGATGAGGTATCTTGTAGACCTTTCTATCTCCATTGTCAGTTTCAACACAATCGATTTGCTTAGTAATTGCCTAGCTTCTATTTTTGAGCATACTACAGACATCAGTTTTGAGGTTTTGGTTGTCGATAACGCGTCTCAAGATGGCACCCCTGGGATGGTGATGAGGAACTATCCTCAAGTGAAGTTGATAGTCAATCAGAAAAATCTTGGTTTTGCTGCGGCAAATAATCAAGCATTACGGGAGAGTGTGGGAAGATATGTTTTATTGCTTAATTCAGATACTATTGTGTTACCTAATGCTTTAACTAAGCTGGTCAATTTTATGGACGCAGAACCCGACATAGGTGCCTTGGGATGCAAGTTATTGAACCCTGATGGATCATTGCAGAGGTCTTGCCGAAGCTTTCCTACGCTGCAAACAGAGTTTTTTGGAAAGAGCGGTTTGAACAGGCTGTTTCCCAAAAGCCGATTGTTCGGCAAGTACAAAATGACATATTGGGATTTCGATGATCTCCAGGAGGTAGACCAACCAAGCGGAGCTTGCCTTTTGGTACGTCGGGATGCAATTGATGAGGTGGACTTAATGGATGAGACATTCTTTATGTATTGGGAAGATGTTGATTGGTGCTATCGAATAAAGCAAGCGAATTGGAAGATCTACTATACTCCTGCTGTGGAGATCATCCATCTAGGCGGGCAGAGCAGCAAGAAGGCCAGGAGCGATATGTTAGTCGCCAGACAAAAGAGCCAATACCATTTTTTCCGAAAGCATTATAGGTGTTTTTCTGCACAGGTACTGAGATTAATGACTTTGTTAGAGATGCCAGGGAAATTCGTCTTGTGGACGCTTATATTTTTCTTTAAAAACGACCGGCGTATGGAAGCGAAGGAAAGATTAGTCGCCTATCGAGAGATTTTTCGGCTCAGCCTATTTGATCGAAACTACGTGGGGATATAGCGTGAGGATTCTATTCATCGTCCCCTATCCCATTCAAGGGCCCAGCTCGCGGCAACGAGTCTGGCAATATATCCCACACTTAGAAGCGGCTGGAATCCAATGCACCGTTCGCCCCTTCGTTTGCTGCTCGAGATTCTATAAGGTGTTATACAAGCCTAGAAGATACTTGGAAAAAGCGTCCTACTTCCTCGTTAGCACAGCCAATAGAATTCTAGATCTTCTGCGAGCACTCAGGCATGATCTAATATTCATCCAACGCGAGGCCTTCCCCTATGGACCACCAATCTTCGAGAAGCTGCTCGCTAGACTGGGCAAGCCGATCATTTACGATTTCGACGATGCTATCTACCTGCCTCAAGCTAGCAAGGCTAATAAGCTTTTTATCTTCTTAAAAAATTCTCAGAAGACGAAGGAGATTATTAGATTGAGCCAGCAAGTGATCGTAGGGAATGACCACCTTAAAGAATATGCGATCAGGTATAGTGAAAATGTGACAATGATACCAACAGCGATAGATACAGACCGGTACCTTATTAGCGAGCCTCGTAGCAGTGATATTGTTACGCTAGGCTGGATAGGCAGTCATAGTACCCTTCCCTACCTGAATCTAGTGGAAACGGCCCTACGTCAACTCAGCAAGCGTTATGATATCCTCTTGAGAATCGTGGGGGGAGAATATCACCTTGAGGGGGTGCAAGTAGATAACCGAACCTGGAGTCTGCAGGATGAAGTCAGCCATTTACAGAGCTTTGATATTGGTCTGATGCCTCTTCTTGACAATGAGCGGGCGAGGGGTAAATGCGGGTTTAAAGCTCTGCAATATATGGCAGTGGGTGTGCCCTGTGTTTGCTCGCCAGTGGGCGTGAATAGAGAAATCGTGCAGGATGGCTACAACGGTTACCTGGCTGGCAATGAAGACGAATGGATCGAGAAATTCTCCATCCTGATCGAGAGCCCTGATCTTAGGTGCAAGCTGGGCTTAAGAGGTAGAGCTACGGTGGAGGAGAGATATTCAATAAAGGCCAATCTTCCTAAACTGCTAACCGTATTGAAAACGGCTGCACAGCATCCGCTTTGAGATAGCAACCTATCTAACCACGGGCGGGAACAGGTGGAGAAACACCTCAGCGTGGAGAGGATGGTGCAACAGACGGAAGCCCTTTACGAGGAGCTGGTCAGGGAGAAGATGGGGCTGGAGTAGGCGGAGGAGGAAGGGTGGCAACCTATCAAGTCACGGGCGGGGCGGGCTTCATCGGCTCTAACATCGTCGCTGAGCTGGTGCGGCGAGGGGAGCGAGTGCGGGTCCTTGATAACTTTGCTACTGGTAAGAGAGAGAACATCGCTCCCTTTCTGAGCCAGGTGGATCTGATTGAGGGGGATTTGAGGCACCTAGAGACAATGCGACAAGCTGTCGAGGGTGCGGACTACGTGCTGCACCAGGGGGCCCTGCCTTCTGTACAACGCTCCATCGAGGACCCATTGACCACCAATGAGGTGAACGCCCGGGGAACGCTCAACCTTCTCATCGCCGCCCGAGACGCCGGAGTC
>Ga0209979_1004972_pt1 | contig 10689 bp, 7 predicted proteins | sample AnhtaG_FD_183114 | JGI IMG/M metagenome (GOLD analysis project Ga0209979, IMG submission 183114) | Deep subsurface microbial communities from Anholt, Denmark to uncover new lineages of life (NeLLi) - Anholt_01485 metaG (SPAdes) (version 2) | ecosystem: Environmental > Aquatic > Marine > Oceanic >...
GCCCGGCACGTGGATGATAGTGGCCAGACTCAGGCTCCCCGCAGCAATCCACAGCCCTGCCAGGAGCAACAAACACTTCTTCATGCTAAATCCTCCTCGAAAAAGGTGGGTTAGTTAAAACTTAGGCGGTTTGGCCCTCACCTCCGCCGGTAATGAGCAACTTCAGAATACACTTCCTGTGGGGGAAGAGTCAGAAGAATCAATAAGTTAAAGATCAACCCCCACTTCCCTTATGGATATACTATATATAAGCCGACCAAAGCCAAATGTCAAGCTTAAAACCGGGCGCCAAGCACCGCAAAGGTTGCCTAACTGCTTACATTCTCCGCCGCTTAGCTCCCGTATGTCTTCCAAAACGGATGGCACCATAGGATCCGAGATCCTTTGACAACCTCTTGAGGGTCGCGAACCAGGTGCCTCGAATATTGTCAGGCGAGCGATCGCAACCTTCGGTTTCAGATTTCCCTGTGCTTGCACCCTTAAGACATGATACCTCTGTGCTGATACTGATGACGCCGTTCTATCTCTTACGGGCCGCAGACCTGCCTGAACACCCGCATGAAGTTGCCGCCCAAGATCTTTTCGATATCCTCATCGGAATAGCCACGTCTTACAAGCTCCTTGGTGATATTGGGCACCCTCGAACAATCGGACAAACCCCTGGGCAGGCCAAATACCCCGTCGAAATCCGAGCCCAGGCCGACATGATCGGGGCCCACCAGATTCACGATATGATCGATATGGTCAACGATCGTGGTGACGCTGACCTCAATTTCAGCGAGCTCTCTATCCATCATTTCGAAGATAGGCCGCATGGCTTGATGTCTCTTCTGGCGGTCCTCCGGGTATAAGGCTCTGATCGAATCGATCACAGTTCTGTGAGCCTTGAAGAGTGAGTCCGACCGTCGGTTCCATTCGGAGGAGAGATACCCGCTGAAAAAGTTTATGCCGATCACCCCACCGTTTTCCGCAATGGCTTTGATCTGCTCATCTGTCAGGTTTCTGTCGTGGGGGCAGATGCTATGGACGCAGGAATGAGATGCGATGACGGGATCCTCGGTTACCTTTAATACCTGTCCAACCGCCGAGATGGAGGCGTGCGAGATGTCAATAATCATCCCCAGTTCGTTCATCTTCCTAACGACCTCCCGCCCGAAATCGGCGAGGCTATAGAATGCCGGTGTTGTATCCGCCGACGATATGCACCACTCGTTGGAGGCGGTGTGCGTTAGTGTCATGTATCTTACACCACGGTCATAGAAATGCTCCAGGTTATCTAAGCTGTTGGCGATGGCGACGCCGTTTTCTATTCCAATAAAGGCGGCTATCCTCTCACTTTGTATGATCCTTTCAGCCTCCGAAGCGGTCCTGCAAATGGCAATCTTTTCGGCGTTGCGGGTAAGTTGAGCCTCAAGCGAATCGATTATTTCATCTGTTTCCGGACGGCACTGCTCCACCGGTGTTTCGGTAGACAGAAAACAGGCGAATACCTGAAGGTCGATACCGCCCTCAATAAGGCGAGGGATATCCATGTGCCCGGTGGTATCTCGTTTAGAGAAATCGAATCCCCTTTTCATGCGAAGAACGGAATCGCTATGCATGTCGGCGACAAGTGCCCTTTCGTGTAGTTCCATATAATCCCGATCTAAACCACTACAGTTTAAAAGACCTGCCGTGAAGAGAAGCGGAAATAAGAAATACCGTTTCATAGTACAATCTATACAAGAAATGCGTCTGCAAATCAAGGGATGAAATAGAATAAGGATAAGCTTACATAGTCGGCTGGAGGTGGTGTCCGGTGCCGACATTTGACGCTGCAGCAAATAGGGATGCAAAACAAAAAGGGCCGGGACAATATCCCAGCCCGTTTTCTGTTTATCAGAGAAGCGGCACTATCTTAGCAGCGTCATCCGCCTGGTGAAAACCTTGTCTCCTGTGCTCAGTTTGTAGAAATAGATCCCGCTGGAGTAACTCGATGCGTCCCAACTTATGGTGTGCTCCCCTGCTTCTTGCCGGCTCTCGACCAGAGTCTCAATTCGCTCTCCTAAGAGGTTGTAAATGTCGATACGGACGTCCGTCGGTGCGGGAAGTGTATAGCAAATCTCAGTAGCGGCGTTGAACGGGTTTGGATAGTTCTGCCAAAGCATTGAGCGAAACGGCACCGCCGCAACATCGTCGCCATCGACCGAGGTCATCCCCACATTCATGACTACCGGTATATCCACGTGAACGCTTTCGGGGTCATTGTTGTAAAGATCGATGGAGGCGAAATAGGTTCCGTCGGGGTGATCACCAGCCGAACAGTTGAGGCTGATATCCCAGGAGTTCTCCGGCCGGATTCTGCCGTGATCATTGTCGGCTTCAAGCCAATCAAGCTCCCCGGGAGGCTCGGCGAGGCAGAACCTCACCGCTTTCTCCCCATAAGTGAAAATCTCCTTGTAAGAGACCTCTAATCCAACAGTCCCGTTGCCGTTCTCCATTCCTATCGAAGCCTCATCAATCCGGCCCTCCGGTCCCATCTCCCTGTATTGGTAGACTACCGTATCCGGTGCAACCAGCTGTATCTGGAAGGTGAATACTCCCTCCCCCCAGCTATCGTAGACATCCACCCAGGAGATAATGGCGCTGTCGGCATTGTTCGTGTAGTAATAGACATCACCGCCGGCGCCTGGATCGAGGTCAGTCCAGAATGGAGCCAAGAGGTCGTTGGGCGCGCCTCCGAACGGTATGGGTCTGTTATAGCTGCTGGTAGAGGTGCCGTCGGAGAAAGAGGCCCACCCGTTGGAGCAAATGGAGATACTGTTGAAGCTGTTGCCGTAGAAATCGAACTCAAACCCCAGATCGATCGGTCCGGAATTGCCATCGTCGGGGTTTCCACCGAAGTCCACGATTTCGCCTATTCCGTTTATGTCGATCCAATTATATTCCGGTCCCAGCGGATTGTCCGAGTCAAACCAGTAGTATCCGAACTCATCCTGGAAAGTGGGTTGGAGTAATCTGATGCGGTAATAGAGGTCTCCAGCGCCGAGATTTCCCAGCCACAGTATTCGACTGGCCTCGCCGCCGGAAGGGACATAGAAGATAATTGCCTTGGGTTCATAAGTCAGCTCCGGCAGTCGACTGGTATAGATCGGCTGCTGGGTGTTTGAGCCTATGCTGCAGGAACCGTACGGCATGTAGAAGTAACCCTGATCGCCCCAACCGGGGCCCCAGCTGTTCTTCACTATCCAGCCACCACCTCCGCAGAGGTTATCATCCCAACCCACGATGACTACGGCGTGATTCGGGCTACCCATAGGACCTTGATGACAGTTCCAACTGAACCCGCCACGAACGACAAAAGTGGTCGACACCGGTCCGGTCAAGAGGGCGTTTTTGATCTCGTTGACGTCGTTGGGTATGTCCCTCTCGCGATCGACCTTTACCATTCCGACGCAAGTGTCCTGGCCACAGGGGTAGCCGTGCCTGGCCCGATAGGGGTAGCAGGTTTCCTCATCGGCGCCGTAATACCTGTAGAGCAGGTAGACAGCATCCATCCAGCCACCGCCACAATCGTATCCTTGCGTGTTGCAATCTATCACCTGCTGTTCGGATAGATCCCACTCTACACTATCTGCGATCAAGACTGCCGACTCAACTGCGCCGACGCCGGCAAAGTCCCAGCACGAACCGCAGCTTCCCTGATCCTTGACCGGAGTAACACCCTTCATCTCGCGCCAATCGAAGCGATCCTCGGGATTGAGCAAGACCGGGGAGGGTTGATTATCTAACTGTTCAAAACGTCTCTTGACCTCGTCAGGAATAATGAGACCCAGGTATTTCATCCTTTCCTCGAGCGTCATCTCCTTTTTGGGCGTTGTTCCTTCTGATCCATCAGCAAGGGTCAACTGGGTGAATAAGGCGAGCGCAAAAGCAACCGTGAGCAGGAAAACAAAGCGTTTCATGACTTCTCCTTGGGGTCTATGTTGATAAGTCAAATCTTCCTTCTGTCCCTGACAGAAAACCATTCGGGAAAACGATATGTTTCGTGATCCTTGCCCCCAGAGGTCTCCCTGTGGGTCAAGTTATCTACCTTTCTATGTTTGTCAACGCGACGGTCAAGTCTCATCGGAGACATCAAAAACGGGTCAGGACTGTATCCCAACCCGTTTTCTGTTTATCAGAGAAGCGGCACTATCTCAGCAGCGTCATTCGCTTAGCGGAGACTCTATCTCCTGCTATTAGCTTGTAGAAGTAAACGCCGCTGGAGTAGCCGGAAGCATCCCAGGTTACCCAGTGCACCCCCGGCTCTTGGGGTTCATTGACCAGAGTCTCTATGCGCTGTCCTGAGAGGTTGTAAATCTCCAGACGGACATTCGCTCGCTCCGGCAGGTTATAGCGGATCTCGGTTGTGGGGTTGAACGGGTTCGGGTAGTTCTGCTTGAGAGAGTGAGAAAGTGCGACCGTCTCCACCCCACCAACAGAGGTCACTCCCACGTTCATAACGACCGGGATATCCACGTGAATGCTGTCGGGATCGTTGGTGTAGAGGTTAATGATCCCCCAATATTTCCCGTCCGAATGATCCCCTGCAGAGCAGGTGATGGTGATGTCCCAGGAGCCTCCCTCCCAGATGGTGCCGTGGTCGTTGTCGCTTTCAAGCCAATCAAACTCCCCCGGCGGGTTGCCCAGGTAGAACTCCACTGCTTTCTCGCCGTAAGTGTAAATCTCGTTACGAGAAACCTGTAATCCCACGGTGCCGGTGCTGTTCTCCATCCCGATGGTGGCCCTGTCGACGTAACCCTCCGGCCCCATCGACTCATACTGGTAGACTATCGTATCTGGAGCAACTAACACTATCTGAAAAGTGAATATCCCCTCCCCCGACTTGTCGTATACCTCCTCCCAGGAGATAATCGCGCTGTCGACACTGTTGGTGTAATAATAGACATCGCCGCCAGCGCCGGGGTTTAAGTCGACCCAGAACGGAGCCAAAAGATCGTTGGGTGCAGATGTGTGCGGTATAGGTAGGTCATAGCTGTTGACGGAAGTGCCGTCGGTGAACGAGGCCCAGCCGTTGGAGCAGATGCAGATGGTGCTGAAGGTGTTCCCGTAGTGCTGAAAATCAAACCCCAGACCCATCGGCCCGGTGTTGCCGTTGTCAGGATTTCCTTGGGCGAAGTCCACCACCTGGCCCACGTCGGTGACGTCAAGCCAGTCGTATTCCGGTCCTTCGGGATTATCGGAATCAAGCCAGTAGTATCCGAAGGAATCCTGAAAGGCGGCCTGGAACAACCTGATGCGGTAGTGCAGGTCTCCGTCGCCGGTATTGCCAATCGTCAGGGTCTGACTGGCCTCTCCGCCGGAGGGAAGGTTGAAGGTCATTGCCGCCGGCTGGTAAGTCAGCTGCGGCAGACGACTCACATAAGTCGGCTGCTCGGTGTAGAGGCCTATGCCACATGAACCGTAAGGGAGATGGAAAAAGCCCTCGTCGCCCCACATACCCCAACTGTTCTTTATGATCCAGGCGCCATCTGTGCACAGGGTATCATCCCAACCCACGATAAGCACCAGGTGGTTTATGGCACCAGTCCGATGTGGATAACAGTTCCAATAGAAATCAGGGGCAGCATAATAACAGGATGACACCGGCCGGTCCAGGAGGGCATTCTTGATGGCACTGACACTGTTTTGAATCTCGCGATAACCATCTATCGTCACCATCACCACGCAGCTATCTTGTTCGCAAGGCATGGGGCTCGTTGCCCGGTAAGGATAGCAGTCTTCCTGAACTTCGCCGTAACTCGTGACGTGATTGTAAACCGTAGACGAATGTCCGCCATTACAACCCTGCCCCCGCACGTTGCAATCCATTATCTGCTGTTCGGACAGATCCCATTCAACCGTATCCGCAATTAAGACTGCCGACTCAATTGCTCCCGTAGCCCCAAAGTCCCAGCAGGACCCGCAGGATCCCTGGTCTTTGGGTGGGGTGACGCCTCCCCTTTCGCGCCAATCGAAACGTATGTCGGGGTTAAGCAATACCGGCGGTGGCTGTCTATCCAGCTCCTCAAAACGCCTCTTGACATCTTCAGGGATGATGAGACCCAGGTGTTGCAACCTCTCCTCGAGGGTCATCTCCTTTTGTGGCGCAGTCCCTTGTGATCCATCAGCAAAGGCCAACTGGGTGAATACAGCAAGCGCAAATACTACTATTAAAAGAAAAGCAAAGCGTCTCATGATTCCTCCTCGGATTTAGCGCTTTCTTTCTGTTTGCTGGTTTTTCACGATACTAATATAATACAAAAAACCTGTTTATCAAAGAGAAATATCCCCAAAAGCCCCTCGATTCAGATTTCCCAAGGATTGCACGATCCAACTCACTCTGAGTGTCAATACGAAAACAGCCCGGGAGGGCGTCCCGGCCCGTAACGCTTCTCAACTCCTCCTTTGCCACGAAATATAAACGAATCAAAACCTGATTTCAAACAGTTTTTCTGCATTTCACCTGGAGAGTGTTTAACAGAACGCTGATCAATTATCCAACATATTTTATCGGCAAGATTCTCTTTTCCCAATAGCAGAAATGAGAAGATTTATCGGAGCGGCAGAGGACCAACCTTATGGGGGCTTACATAACCTTCTCCTTACAGCTTTTGCATTCTTTCAGGCTTTTCGTCTTCTGCTTAATCCGTTTAATCTGTCCCTACGGATCCGTATGGACTGTGAATCTTACTTCACCAGCAACATCCTCTTGGTCTCGGTAAAATCTCCCGCGGTCAACTTATAGAAATAGAATGTGTGGACAGAAGGTCTAAGAACACTCTCTGAGGGTTTAACAGAAGAAGAAATGACCTTTTATCTCAAAGCTGACAGTCTGATATCGATGAAGCACTCGAGGCGTCCTTGAAATTGAACAGGGACGAGAGAAGGTTCTGGGAGACTTTTGAGAAGCGAGTGGATGTTGCCTTAAGATGAGGAATTCAACGTGCCTGTGACGTTCAAAATACCTGTCCCGGCCAAGGATGCGCAGAGATGCAGGGCTCGGTGGGGGTCAACTCTTCTTGCAGACTCAAGACATCTGAGGGATACCGGAAGACCCTTGGCCATAGATATAGCGTTGCAGAGAGACAGGACTGCGCCGATTCTTTCTGCTAAGCAAGACAAAGACTATGAGAAGTCTGACTATAAATGCCGAGACCGGGTGCATATTCCCGTTGCGGTTCCCATGAAACGAAGCAATCTCATAGTCGTGAATGGCCACAACATAGGAATCTCGGACAACATCTTCATCCTGTTCCTGCATCTTCTGCTGGAGTTGAAGAAGAAAAAAGGCGGATGGTCGATATACAGACCTTGATACAGAAGCGCGTTGTCAGCGATCCTGATGACCACCGCATCTACAGCAACCTCAGGAGAAGACTGCAGGGAAGCTTGGTCAACAAGAATGGGCAAGATTTCATCCAGAATGACGGCTCGAAGAGATACCGCATTTCTGCCCATCCAGACTTCATCACGCATAAAAGGGGAAAGCTCCTCAAGCATCCAGACGAGCGCGTTAGAAGAATTGCTGAGAAACTACCCAAGCACTGAAAGGGTATTGCTTTCTGAGCGATTTGCGACCATATTGTGACCGCGGGTCGGCAAGAAGGACAAAAATCGACGAAGACAGGCACAAATAGGAATAAAACCTAAGTCGTTGAGATTCTGTATGTTGCGCTGTAATTCGCTGTGGCTGAAGAAGTTGTCGAAAATAGGGGTAGGAGAATCCCAGCCTCTCCGCTGGTCTTAAGAACCTATCCAAGCTTGACTTGAACAATGTCGTATCTTCCTCCACAATTGCTGAATGTGAGAGCGTGAATTCCGGAGTTAATCATATACCTGATTTGTGTAGCACAAGACTTTAAGTCGTTTCTTGTAGAAATACTTAGCTTGAATAGAGCACGAATTTACGTGGATGTTCAAGAGTTATTCCAGTTAGAGATGTCAATATTCGCATGAGACATTCACTACAAGTAGGATTTAGCTTCGGCTTAACCTCGGGGATAATCACAACCCTCGGGCTAATGGTGGGGTTACACTCCGGCACCCACTCGAAGCTTGTGGTAATTGGTGGCGTATTGACAATAGCGATAGCTGATGCATTTTCAGACGCACTGGGCATACATGTTTCTGAAGAGTCTGAGAACAGGCACACCACAAAAGAGATCTGGGAGTCGACAATCTGCACTTTTGCGACTAAATTCATTTTCGCGGTGACATTTGTCATTCCGATCTTGCTTTTTGAGCTCACAACTGCGATCATCGTGAGTATCGTCTGGGGGCTATCTCTATTGGGAGTTTTCAGCTTCTATATTGCCAAAAGCCAAAAAGAGAAACCCTTGAAAGTGATTGCGGAACACTTGCTGATCGCACTGGTGGTCATAATTACAACTCATTATGTCGGTGACTGGATTGCAAAAGCATTGAGCTGAGGCCACGCCGCCGTTGTGCTCGTGCAACTGCCGGTGAAAGGAGAACCAAAGACTTGACAGGTACCGCATATTCGCCAACTTCTTTTGTCCGCAATGCGTTAAGCGAAATCAAAAGAAAGCCTCAATATGAAAACATCTAAGTATTAACCTATTGATTAAGTTATGGACAAGCAGGAGCAAAAGATGAAGAAATTACCAGAAGTAGATTTTAGTTTCGAGAAACTGTACGGGATGCTTGTTGCACCGATTGAATCGAAGCTATTGTTGACGGGCATCGAGCTGAAAGTGTTCAATCATCTAAGCGAACCTAAGTCAGCTGAAGCTGTAGCGGAGGCAATCGATGCCCATCTGATGAACACGAGGCTGTTCTTAGATGGCTTGGCGGCGTGTGACTTGCTGGAGAAAAAGGACGGGCTGTACCTAAATGCACCCATCACACAGACCTTTCTGGTGGAAGGTAGCCCAACCTACTTGGGACAGTTTCTTTCCAATCAGTTGCCATGGCATAAGCCACTCCTCGATAATCTCTCCACGCTGGTTATGGAAGGTCCTCCCCCTCAGCCAGAAATGGATGCCGAATCTGAAGAGGTATTGGCTCAGATGGCTACCACCATGGCCAACTATGAGAGGTCTGGGATGGCACAACACCTGGCGAAGATTATCGAGAAACTTCCAGAGTTCTCGTCATTTCGGAAAATGCTTGATCTGGGTGGCGGTCCGGGGCTTATCGGTATCGCCATTGTGGCTGCGCATCCAAGTATGAGAGGTGTTGTCTTCGATCGGCCAGCAATCGTTAAAGTTGCGGAGAAATTCATCAAAGAGTATGAGATGGAAGATCGGATGGAAGTTATGGGAGGCGATCTCAACAATGATCCTATTGGCGAGGGATACGACCTTATCTTGGCTTGTGCGGTACTGAATTTTTCCAAACATGACATTGATTCGATTATGAAAAAGATTCATGATGCCCTCAATCCTGGCGGCGTGTTCATAAGCATCGCCGATGGTTTAACTCACGAAATGACAAAGCCTGAAATCATGAAAATTGGGTGGTTGTCTATGCAACTGGTGGGGCAAGATATGGCATTTGAACAGGGTTTTGTCGCCAATTCCATACTCCGTGTCGGGTTCAAGTCCGTCCATAGCTGCACCTTGAACACATCTATGGGCCCGGTGGACCTCGACATCGGGCGGAAGGCATAGAGAGAATAGGGATGGTTTAAATCATCCCCTTCGTTTGCACTATCGTTTAGCGGCGGATAAAAGAGAAATCGGCTGGATGCTTGGGAGAGAGAAACATGTTAGGAGATAAACCTAAAGATATTGAAAGTACAAAAAACAGGTGGGATGAGCATGCCAATAAATATGATGAATGGTACGAGACTTTCGAGGGCGCTGTTGAACACCACGTGGACTGGGAGCTTTTGAAAGGACATCTCCCTCAAAGCAGAGATGCAAAGATATTAGATGCCGGCGGTGGCACCGGGAGGATAACCCTGCCTTTGGCGAAGATGGGATACTCCGTCACTCTGTGTGACATATCTCCCGCAATGCTGGATGTGGCAAGGCAGAAACTGCGCAAAGAGGGGGTGTTAGATCAAGTGGAGATCTTGGAGTGTGATGTCCACAGACTTCGTTTTGCCGACCAGAGCTTCGATTTTGTCCTCTGCTGGGATGGGATGATCGAGGCTGCAGAAGAGCTTATACGAGTGACAAAGCGGGGAGGAAGGATTTCAATATTTCTAATGAACAAATGCGGTGCCGCTATCAGCAAGTTTCGCGAGGACCCCAATTCTGCTCTTGCTTTACTTAGACCAAAATCGAATTATGTCTACGATGGTGAAGAGAAACACATGGCTGTCAGCGCAGAAGAAGCAAGAAAGCTGTTTGAAGCAGAGGGGATCAGAGTTATTGACATTTATGCTGTTTGTGGCTGGCTGGATGTGCTTTTTATTCCCAAAGAAGTCCGAAAATCTCGCAATTGGAATGAGAAAATCTTCAGGCAGGCGACGGAGATGCTACTGAGATTGAGCGAGGAACCTTCGGTTAAAGGATTGTCAAGGCACCTGGTTTTATATGGAGAAAGAACTTAGGAAGAGATGCTAGGTAAGAGACACGAAATCTTAAACCACGGACGACTATTGGGAAATTCCTGGACATCCATGCAATATTTGCAGATAAAATTAGGTAGGGGAAATGAGCAATAGAACTGAAGAGAGACGTCATCACTCTAATT
>Ga0209979_1004973_pt1 | contig 10689 bp, 10 predicted proteins | sample AnhtaG_FD_183114 | JGI IMG/M metagenome (GOLD analysis project Ga0209979, IMG submission 183114) | Deep subsurface microbial communities from Anholt, Denmark to uncover new lineages of life (NeLLi) - Anholt_01485 metaG (SPAdes) (version 2) | ecosystem: Environmental > Aquatic > Marine > Oceanic...
GGAGTTATTCCTATAAGCGATAAAAATGAAATCTCCAAAAAAGAAGCGTTAACTCAGATTGCTAATCAATTAAACAAATTAATAGATAAAACCAAAGGTTCAAAAGTTAAAATTTTGCTAGAAACTACCGCTGGGCAAGGTAAGGGTTTAGGCAATAAATTTCATCATTTAACTACGATTATTGATAAAATTATAGATAAAAGCAGGATTGGAGTTTGTTTTGACACTGCCCATTCATTCGCAGCAGGCTACGACTTTACTACCAAAAAAAAATATGACGAAATATGGAACGAATTTGACGATATTATTGGATTGAAATATTTATTTGCTTTTCATTTGAATGACACTGAAAAAGATTTAGGTTCTAGAGTTGATCGTCATACTCACATAGGACAAGGAAAAATCGGCAAAGAACCTTTTGGATTCTTGGTAAACGATGATAAATTTAGAGATCTTCCCGGAATTATAGAGACTCCAAAAGGGAAAGATATGAAAGAAGATGTAATGAATCTTGCAACTCTTAGATCTTTGATAAAAAAATAAAGTCTATTGTTAATCTTGAACAGTAAACCATACTTGACTCGTATCGTCAACTAAGCCATTGTAGTTTACTGTTAATTCTTCACCTTTCTTAATGTCTTGAAGAGCCGTGTATTCAATTGCTTTATTCTTATAATCATATAAATACTGCAAATTGGGAACGTAGGAATGGTTGATGAACTGACTAACGCTAAGTGCGATTGCGTTTTTAAAAGCTGGTTTATGTTTTGGGTCTTCCCAAATATAGCAATAATTGTATAATTGAGTTTTTTTAATTTTTATATAATCTTTATTAGGTATTAAAACTACATTTGCTATGTCGATTACTGTTTCTTTTTTAATATCCTTCTTCGCAAAGGCACCTTTTCCTTTTATTTCAGATATAAATTTAACTTCTATAAATTCATGCATAAAATCACTGATAAAATGATTCTTTTCTTTTATTCGATTGATGCGTGGCGCTTATCAATGTCATCTTCGGTTATTCCTAACAGAACCATTAATGAGGCTCCAATAGAATCTAAAATGGAAAGTGTAGAAATATCGAATAAAGAGGTAAACGGAGCTAAAGAATCTTGTGAAATCGCTTTCTCTTTACTTTTTCCTTCAACTTTAATAACCAAGTCAGATAATGTTGCGATCTTACTATTAGTATTCCCTGTTAATAAAGCTACTTTTCCTCCAATTTCTCTTGCTTCTTCGGCTATAGCTTTAGGTGAAGTTGTTTCGCCGCTTCCACTTACCAAAATCAATAGATCCACTTTACTGTAGCGATATGTAACTGCGTCAGAAACAAAACAAGATTTAATACCTAGATGCATTAATCTTTGAGCAAAACATCGTCCAATAAATCCAGATCGACCAGCGCCATATATAAAAATCCTTCCATTATTTGAATCAACTTCAACGATCAAATTAATTAGCTTTAAAATTTGATCTACATCAATAGAACTAGAATTTTTTTTTACTTGACCTGCGATTTCTAAAAGAGTATTTAGAAATCTTTCCCGTAATAGTTTTGAATTTGAACTGTTCATTTCTATCTTTCCTCCTTTGATAATTCGGGGTTAACACAACTTCTCCATTGATCTACGGTTTCTTTAGGCCCTAACCCTATCAAAAGATCTCCCACTTCAAAAATGAAATCTGATTTAAAGCTGTAAATCCATTTATTTTCTCTTTTTAAAGCTATGATGTGAAATCCTCGTTTATATTTTTGATTTTGTAATTGATTATACGTTTTATCTTTAAAATAAGAATCTGCTGAAATTGTTTCTCGGACGACTATTTCTGAAGTTTCTTTTATGGCTTTTTGAAGAATAACATGGGGTTCAAAGCCTTCTAAAATATTTTCGGCTAAATGAGCAGCTGCATCCGCTATCAATTCACAGGAGAAAATTATTCTAAGTATTCCTGTTAAGATTTTTGGATTATCAATTAATTGTGTTAAATCTAAAAGATCCTTTTCAAAAATTATATTCATTCCATCCATCAATGACTCCATCTCTAAAACATCTTCAGCTACATCGTAACTGTTAAAGAACAACGCTGCTAAGGCTAATTCTATCATTGTCTCTGAAATATCTGTTATTGACACGTAATCTTTTTTGAGTTTCTTTATCTCTTCGTAAAATTCAGGATTTTCAAGATCAAAATCCGAGTCTTCTTTTGTCTCCCCTAAGTGAAAAGAAAAATCTTCAGAATCAAAAGTTAACTTCTTTAATTCTTTGATTGGTTCAATTTCCCCTTTAATTATTAATATATCCCCTGTTCGAATTTCGTTATCTTTTTCAAATAACCAATCATCCCCTCTTTTTATCGCGATTAAATCTACTCCGTACTTAGACCTGAAGTGTACTTCTTTACGTTTCATTCCTATAAACTCACAAGCGTCATTGACAACAATTTTTACTATAGGTTCAGGGACTTCGTCCCAAAACAATTGTGTGAAGCTTGAAATATCACTATTAATATATACAACTCGGGCGATATCTGCAAGAGCATCGGAGATTTTGTCAATAGAATAACCCATAACAACAATAGGTTCTAAAGCTTTTGCTTCTTTAAAACCACCAGTTTGAGTTTGAATAATTTGCAAATTTAAGAGAAATGTTAATTCATGGATTCTTTTTTCAATTTTAGACGTCTCGTCTGCTATTTCCTTACTACTAAACTTTATAGCGCTGTAAGCAAGATCAATCATCAAGTCGATCTTCTGTTTCATCTCTTTTAAAATGTCCTTTAGTGATATAGGTTGGTATTGAAATTTCTTTCTTTTTTCATGCTTTTTAATTGTTTTCTCACTCTCGTTTAGATAATTACACAAATATTTGGATAAAGATTATTATAAAAAAGGGTGTTAAGAAATCCGCTAACGATGTCACCATTGGAATTAAGAAATTATTTGGGTCTTTTCCTTTTCTAAATATTAATATGGAACCCATAAATAAAAATACGAACATTAGTCCAAATAGAATTAAAATAGTAATAATAAAAATTGATATAATCAACAAGGGATTAACGATTTGTACTCCAGTTACACTTCCCAATATGTATCCTAAGCTTATCAATGCAGCAAGGCTTAATAAAATTGTTATAAACAGCCCATAAAAATCTTGTTTTAATCGATCAGAGACTTGAATTTTTGGAGACAGCGTACCTATATATAGATGAGAAGTAAGACGAGATACCAGAACAGTTGATATATCACCTATTAAAGAATTTAAGGACGGTAGAACTAATAATATAATAGGAAAACTAGACAACACTCTTTCGTTATTAGATAGAAGAGTTCCAGAAAAGAGTCCTATAATCGAACTAATTAGAACTACTATTACTGATTCCTTGAAGATTTTTTTGAAGTAATCCAAATTTACGGCACCCCCAACATAATTATTGTTACATAGAAGCAAATCACCATAAAGAAGTCGTCAATCGCTGTCATTACAGGATTTACAATATTATTTGGATCGAGCCCACGTCTAAATGCTAAGAAATTTAGCAATGTTGAACAAGGAATTGAAATCGCTAAAGTTAAGGCGATAGAAACCATAGGAATTACGATCAATAAACCAAGATGAAAAATATAAAGCCTAATTAGTAAGAAATTAATGAGGATGCTGAAAACTCCAATTGCTAATGCTGTTAATAACGATAATGATAATGTAGCTAATACATTTTCAAACCATGATTTCTTATTAAATTCGCCGATAATGAAGTCTCTTGAAGTTCGAGCTATAAATGGCCCACTTAAATTGCCCCTAAGAGAAAGTAAAGCCGGTATAATTAGAATTAATAGAAGAAAGCTCTTAAATGAGACTATTAAAAGAGAGAGTATGATTCCCGCAAGGATATCGCCCACAATGGAAACCATTTCAGATGGAAACGTTTCTTTAACGATTCTACCTTTAGTATCTCGAGCTTCCATATGTCATCATCATCATCAGATGAACTTATAATTAAATTTTCGTTCATTCTCTTACTAATTTATTAAGGCTCGAATTTATTTAAAAATTGCTAATTAAAATGAAAAGATTAATTAACCATTTAAAATCAATTAAATTCTTCAATTCTTTTGGTTTGGATAAAGAAAATAGATGATTTTTTTTAAATAAAATTAGATGCACCTAAAAAGAAAATGTAAAAATATAAGATAAAAAAAATAATTCACGAAATTAATCGTTGGATTTAATTAATTTCAACCAATTTGAATCGATTTTGTTAAGTGCAGCTTCAATTTCTTTTCTTACAGCCCAGTCATCGTCCCATAACGAGTTTGCTAAAGGATTTAACGCCTTTTTATCCCCTAGTTGTCCTAAGGCTCTAGCAGCTGCAATTCTAATTTTAGGATCGCTGTCTTCAAGCATCTCTATAAATGGAGAAATATCGCTAATGTTTTCGAATTTTCCTAATGCTAAAGCAATCCAACTTTTAATAAAAAGATCTTCATCGTCAATTAAAGGTAAAAGAGCTTCTAGGCTATCTTCACTTCCTAATTTGATTAAGAGCTTAACTGCTGCTCTTTTAGTTTTCCAATTTGAAGAACTCAAGAAAGATTTCACCTCATTAACATAAATTTGATTCTCTTTTTTGGATAAAGCGTCAATAGTTACGTCTCGCACTCTATTATCAGGATCATTTAAAAGATCTAATAGTAATGAAACTTGCTGTTTGTTACCTAATTTTCCTGTTAATTTTGCACATAGACTTCTTATTTTCCATTCCTTAGCCTTAAGACCTTCAAGTACTTGATCTGGAACCTCATCTTTCGAAATCTGAATAAGTGAATTATAAGCTAATTTTCTGGTTTTATTATCACTACTCTTGAAGGAATTAATCATATAGTCTACAGAGTTCTTATCTTCAAGTAAACCTAAAAGCTTAATTGCTTCCTTCCTCTCTATCATATTTTTGCTATTTGCCACGGCATATATTTTTTCATAAGAATCGATGTTCACGAAAATTTGCTTTAACGATTGAATAGATAACCTACGTACATCTTCATTCTTATTTTTTAATAATCTAAGAAGGGGATCAATTGCTCGTTTGCTATTAATTGAACCTAAAGCTTTTATACTCGCTTTCTTAACTTCTACATCTGTATCATCTAATAAATTTATTATTAATCTTGCATCATTGACTTGAAGCAATTTTTCTAAAGCTTGAACGGCATTGCGTTTGACTTCAGGATCATTTTTATGAAGCAGTTCTTTTAAGTAATTAGTTGAATCGTCGCATCGGATTTTACCCAAGATGATTGGAATTGATTTTCTAACGTATATATTCCCTTTATCGAAAAAGTTTATAATCTCACTTACATCTCCTAATTTTCCTATATTCACAATTGATTTAATTACATCGTCTTTTATTTCTAAAGAGGGATTACTGAGCATTTCTAACAAAGGTTTAAGTGCAGAGAGGATTTTAATTTTACCTAACGCAACCACTGCTGTTTTTCTAGCCTCTATAAAATTATCTGTAAGAGCTTCAATTAATATTGGACTTGAAGCTTCTGGTACATTATTTGCTATAACATTGATAATTGTTGCTCGTACTTCACCGTCAGACTCATTTTTATAATGGGTAGCAAAAAAACTTAAATTATTTTTATCAATTAAATTTTCAATTGAATCTATCAAATCTACTTTTTTTTCTGGAACGGTTGCTTTAAGATAGTTTTCCTTAAATTCTTGAAATCCCATTTTTCCAATTCTGCATCCTTTCTTTTCAATAAACAATGATTCTAAGTATAGAATCGAGTTCATATTTTTATTTTTAAGTAAATAGAAAGATAGAAATTGCATGGATTAAAATTAGATTCTCTCATATCGTATTGAATTTTTATATTGAAATTTATTCCTTATGAGTCTAGATTCAAAATTTAATTATGCTCATTAACATTTATAATAAAATAACAAAACAGATTTTGGTAATTTAATTATGTTGGAGAAGCTAGCAATTAGTACAAAAAATCTTTCGAAATATTACGGAAAATTGTGTGCTGTGCATAGTCTAAGTTTGAAAATTCCTCTCGGTCAAATTTATGGATTGCTTGGTCCAAATGGAGCCGGCAAAACTACTACTGTAAGACTATTAAATTCTATAATAACACCTTCATCTGGCAACGCTGAAGTTTTAGGATATAATATTAAGTCTCAAAAACATCAAGTCAAATTAAACTGCGGATTATTATCAGAGTCACCAACTTTATACGAAAAATTGACTGCCAGAGAATTTTTAGAATTTGTAGGCGATTTGTATAGCGTACCTAAGAGCTTAATACACAAACGAATTGATAAATTCTTAAAACTATTTGATTTAGAAAATAGAGAGAATGACCTTTTAGAAGGATATTCTAGGGGAATGAAACAAAAAGTTTGTCTATCTGCTACTCTGATACATGATCCAAAAATTCTTTTTTTAGATGAGCCTACAGCAAATTTGGATCCTATTTCCGCACGGATTGTAAAGAATATTATATTAGATCTGGTAAAAAAGGCTAATAAAACAGTTTTTATTTGCACTCACTTACTCGATATTGCTAAAGAACTGTGTGATGTTATTGGAATTATTAATAAAGGTGTTTTATTGATTGAAGGTAGCCCTAAAGAAGTTATAACATCTGTAAATGCCAATAATTTAGAGGACGCATATTTAAAAATACTAAATCCCTCACAGAATGGTCCATCGAATAAAGACTATCTCTCATGGAGATAATTAAATTATTAATTTAAAAAGGTAAACCAAAAATTACAAGTTAGGAAAATGGGTCTTTGGAAAATATTGGTAAAAAATGAACTTAGAATAAGAACAGCGAGGTTTAAATCTCATAGAAAGCTTTTTTTTATTACCATCTTTGCTATTTTTCTTTTCTGGGCGATTTATTTAGGACCTGTTTTCTTTAACGCAGTTTTTCCAGATATTTTAGCAGCCTTTTCGGGAGTTCTCGAACTTGTATTGCATTTTGTCCTAGAATATTTTTTAATGACAGTTTTTGTTATGTTTATACTATACCCCCTTTTTACACTTTTTAGAAAATCTGAAATAGGTATAAAAGATGTGATATTATCGTCTCCTGTAAAGTCAGGAGACATTTTCCTCGGTGAATTTTTTGCACAACTACCCTTCATCTTTTTAATAGTTTTAGCAGTTGGACCAGCAGCGGTAAGTTTATTATCTCTAGTCAACCCGCAATTAACTATTTTGAATTACTTTACAATTTATTTAGTTATTTTTTTACTGATGACCTTTAGTCTACTAATTGGTACTATTCTTGCATCCTGGATTGAACTCAAATTTTCATCAAATAAAAGGATAAGTTCTTCAAGTAATTCTTTTCTTTTACTACTTTCGTTTATGGTAATTATATCGTTTTATATTTTCCATTACGCATTTAATCTTGCTTATAACAATCCAGGTTTTAAAAATTGGTTATCAATCTTTCCTTCTTTTTGGTATTCAAATATAATTTTATACGTTATCAATCCAATACTTATTAAGACGTACGTTACAAATATTTGGTTAAGCACTATTTTAGCGATAGGAATTCCCCTAATATTATTCTTCTTTTCATATAGAAAAGCCGAAAATTTTTATAGTTATGAACCTCAACATGAAAAAAATTTGATTATTAAAGATCGCGAAGGAATATTTTTTAAATTAGTGGAGAAAATGACATTAAAAAAGTATAGGATCGTTGTAATGGTTCAATTCAAAAATTTTTTGAGAAAAAAGGAAAATGTTACAAAATTGATTTATTCTATTGCTTTTACAGGCATATTAGGTTTATTTATATTTTTATCCTTAGACAACCCTTTGACTTCAATTAAAGATTATCTATTAGGTGAACTCGTTTCTATACCTGTTAAATATTTTGATATATTAGTTATGAGTATTATTTCCTGGATGGGTGGCTTAATTTTTGGAATGATGATGGGGATTAGCTCGATATTTAATTCTAAAGACATTTTATATCTTTATAAAAAATCAACTAAGGGGGTAAACATATCAATTTTTTCTTTTTTGTATCTAATGACACATCTATTATTGATTTATGGCGTAGTCTTAACTATTTTTTTCGCTATATTATTCTCATTAAATATCACTGTTGTAGGGATTTTTTTTAGCACTTATATTATTTATTGTTTTATAATTGTTGTCCAATTAGTAGGTTTGCAATGCATCAGACCGTTTTATGGTGAAAGGGGAAAGCAGATATACTTTAAAATTTACTTTATTGGTGTTTTGCAAGTAGTTTCATTACTAATCTCGTTATTCATTACCATTCCTCTTTTTCCAATAGTACTCGATTATTCATTAGGGTTTATGTATATTCTCTTTACAAACATGGGTATTTCAGCGACAATTGCTGCTGTCATGCTTCTTTTTGGTCTTTTTAAGCTAAATCGAACTGATTAATTTTCCTCGTTGTTTTTTCTTAAATTAACATAGTTTTTTAAGAATTTATTGAGGAAACTAATTATTAATGGAACAAAAAGTATAAGCACTCCAATCGGATTTAAAAAGATAAAAGTTATAACTGAAATAATAATTTCTAAAGGACTCATAAAAAAAAGAGAGATTACGATAAAAATCAAAATCACCAAACCAAATATCATGAAAAAAAAATCTGCTTTTATCGAAACTAAAAGAATCAGGAGGATAAGCAGAAAAATGAGAGCATTAAAAAAATCCATAAATTTTAGCCAAAGTAGTTTTTTTAAAAATCTGAGGAGGCAAATAGCAATTAATAATAAAATAAAAAAAAATTAAAGTTTTTAGATCTGAATATTCTTCTTTTGTTTTATGTAAATTATCGAAAGAATGGTTACAATCGAGACACCAATAATAGTGGCGATTTCAAATCCGGGTATTAAATCATCACTTGGTACTAATAGAATGGATGCAATTGTAAGACCGCCGTATACTAATGAACCTTCTTCGAAAACACCAATACTGTTCCATTTAAGATTAAATACTACATCACCTAACGTACCTACATCGAATGGCGCTCCAGTACTATTAAACATTACCTCTAAATAGGTAGATAATAGCGTAATCTTGAATCCATTTCCTTGAGCTTGAACGGTTAAATTTCCCGCGGTATATGGGTCAGCTGCAATTAAGGATGTAAAACTGGCTGACATCATAGTATAATTAAACCCCGTAGCCATTATTAAAGGGATTCCACCAAATGCAGACATAATAGTTGATTCGTTTAAACTATTAGGGTCGTAAATTCCCATCATTGTATTATTTGCTTGCATAGTCCAATTATTATTTCCTGCAGAAGTAAGGATATCGACAGTTAAAGCCGTTCCAAATATTCCTGGTCCGACTTCCACCTCATCAGAGACGCTTTTGACAACAAGTTTTACGCCGGCCCCCGCAAAAGAACCAAAATCCATTCCGGTGCTATTTTCATATAATTCTAAAAGCATACTATATGCAATTGTCCAATTTTCTAGACCAAAAAGCGCAATACCCGTTGTATTAACATTTGCCATATTAACTGAAGGGACCCATACATATTCGTCTCCTGTTGCCACTCCAATATAACTACCAGGAGCTGCCGTAGAAGTATTAACAAACGACAAAAGGATCAGTGTGCTAAATAACGCGATAGCTACTTTTTCTTTTCTTTTCATTTTTATCACATAATTAATTAAACTTTATTGTATAAGAAAAAAAGTCTTTGTAAAATACATAACAATAGAGCTATATAAACTTACCATAGTAATTAATTAAACACAAAAAATACTGAGTTAAATGAAGTGAACTTGCTTTTATGTATTATAAAAGAAAAGTAAAAAAAATAGAAATTTACGAGCTAAGGAGCTGAAAGAGAATCGAAGCGTGAGGGATATAGAATTGATCACGCACTTTAATCACGACAGTATGAAAGTACTCAGCTAAACCTAAGAAACCTCGAATAACTGATTCGTCTTCCTCAAATTTAAACACTATCTTAGCAATAGCAGCGCCAGAGCTGAAGTTAGCTTTTTCATAGACTCTTTCGTCAATTAAGGGGATTTTAAGCTCATTAACAATTTCATATACTCGCTTGATGAAGAGTTCTCTCTTGGGAATATTAATACACCTATTATATTGAATACTAATTATTAAAATTACAAATGAAATATGATATATAATATATTAGATTTGGAACATTTAATAGTTTATTTTTAACATTGAAAAATTTTTAAACATCGAATTTAATTTAGTTAAAACTATGATACAAATATTATACCAAAATAAAAATATAAATTAATAAACTACTACTATATTACTACTATAGCTATATAGTATTCTTTTAAAAAATATGATTAAATTTTTGGAGTAAATGAACTACCTTGGTTTCGAAAGAATATAAGAAGATTGAGAGAGTCGTTAATTTTATGAAAAAGGGTTTAACCTCTTTAAGCGACGACTTGGAAGAGACGGTTAAAGGGATTAACGATTTTAAAAAATCATTAAATAAAGCCTTGAAAGATTTGAAAGATGTTTCTCTTGAACAAGGAGTGAAAACTGTTAGTACATCCTCTAAGAAAGTAGTAGCACCTGTGGATGGTACGGCTAAAACTGCAGCGGCGAGCACTTTATTTAGTTTATTAAGTGGTAGTCCTGCTCCAGCACAAGAAATGCCTCCAG
>Ga0209979_1004974_pt1 | contig 10688 bp, 11 predicted proteins | sample AnhtaG_FD_183114 | JGI IMG/M metagenome (GOLD analysis project Ga0209979, IMG submission 183114) | Deep subsurface microbial communities from Anholt, Denmark to uncover new lineages of life (NeLLi) - Anholt_01485 metaG (SPAdes) (version 2) | ecosystem: Environmental > Aquatic > Marine > Oceanic...
CCTTCGCGCCCCCTCCGGAGGCTTCGACAGCAATGGCGGCATCCTATCCATTCTACCGCTTACCGGACAGTCCCCTCCAACTCTCTCTTCAGCGATTCCAGCTTTCCCCGCGTGCTCCCGTCGATGAACTGGTCGCCGATGCGTGCCACCAGCCCGCCGATGATCCCCGGCTCTTCCCGCGCCTCCACCACCACCTGCTTGCCGGTGAACTCCCCCAGCCGTGCCGCCACCGCCTCCACCTGCGGGGCCGTCAGGGGCACCGCTGTGCTGACCACGGCGTGGGCCACACCCCGGTGCTCGTCCACCAGCTCCTGGAAGGCCAGCGCGATCTGAGGCGTCAGCCCCAGGCGCCCCCGGCTCACAAGAAGCCGCACCAGGTTCCAGGCCAGCGCGCCTATTCCCGCCAATACCTGCTCCAGCACCCGCTCCTTCTCCGCCTCGGGCACCCTGGCGCTCTCGAAGAAAGCCACCGCGCCGGGCTCCGCCAGCACCTGGGCCAGAGCGCGCAGGTCGTCGGCCCAGCGGTCCAGCTCGTCACGCTCCAGAGCCAGCTCGAAGGCCGCCTCCCCATACCGGCGGGCGGCAGCGGGGATGAACTCCACCGGGGTCAGGACTCCTTGAAGCTGGACTCGGCCAGCACCTCATCGATGAGCCGCTGGTGTGCCCGCCGGTCGAGGGATTGGCCGATCACCTTCTCGGCGGCACTGATAGAGAGGTCGGCGAACTCCTTGCGCAGCTCCGCGATGGCGCTGTCCCGCTCCAGCTCGATCTCTCTGCGAGCGCGGGACAGCAGCGCCTCCGTCTCCTGCCGGGCAGCCTGGCGCGCCTCCTCCTGGATGCGGTTGGCGATCTCCTGGCCCTGGCCCACCAGGGTCTGCCCCTCCGTACGGGCCTCCTCCAGCCGCCCTCGCACCTCCCGCTCCGTCTCCGCCGCCTGCTCCTTCGATGCCTCCGCCGTCTCCATGCTCTCGCGCACCCGGCGCGCCCGCTCGTCCAGCATGCGCATCACCGGCCCGTACAACAGCAGACGCAGCAACACCAGCAGAATGAAGAAGTTGATGAGCTGCGCCAATACGCCCGGTACGTTGATTCCTAGCGCATCCACTGCACCCCTCCCCAAACAGCCGCGAAGGGACGCCACACCACAGCCACCGCCCTCATCCCGGACCCTCCGCGCCCCGCTAGAACACGAAGCCGATCATCACCGCCACCACCAGCGCGTAGATCGCGATAGCCTCGGCGAAGGCGATACCCAGGATCATATTGGTCTGGATGGCTGGCTGCGCCTCCGGATTTCGTCCCAGCGCCTCCATGGCCTTACCCACCAGCCAGCCGATAGCCACTGCCGGGCCCAGGGCTCCCGCCCCGACCGCGAATCCCGCGCCCATGAACCGAAGCCCCTCGTCGCCTATCTGTAGCAGGGGGAACAAACTTATTGGGTCCATCTTTCCTCCCCTAGCAAATCTCGACTCTCCTAGTCACCTGGCCGGTCCGCCTGCCCTGCTCCTCCCGCATCACTGCCCTTGCTTGCCCCCTTCCCCTTCCTCCTGCGGGTGCACCGCCGAGACCGCAATGACCCCGAACACCAGCGTCAGCATCGCAAAGATGAAGGCCTGAATGAGCCCCACGAATATCTCCAGCGCATACACCGCCTGGAGCACCACCAGAGGGGCCAGGAAGACCACCACCAAAAATAGCATCTCCCCGGCGAAGATGTTCCCGAAGAGACGAAAACTGAAGCTCACCAGCCGGATCGCCTCCGTAAAAAGCTCCAGGATGCCCACGAACACATCGATGATCCCGTCTAAAAACCTGCCCCGCAGCAGCCGCCCCACGTTCAGGAACTTGCTCCCGTAGCGGAAAAATCCGTGCGCGCTGATGCCCCACCACTCCACGAAAATGGCCGAGGCGATGGCCAGGGCCAGCGTGGCGTTCAGATCCGTGTTCACGCTGCGCAGGAAGGGAATCAGCACCCCCACCGATTCGCCCTCCTCCACCTCGCCCTCCGTGGCCTCCCGGATCGCCGCCTCCTTCTCCGCCACGCTGGCGTCCTCCCCCACCTCAAACTCGATGACCGTCGGCTCGCCCGGCGGCCACCCCGGAGCCGAGGGCATCACCAGCTTCATCCCTCCCGCCTCCCGGAAGACCATGCCCTCCTCGTGGAACTCCTCCGCGGTCGCGCTCACCTCCTCCACCTTGCCTACCGTAGTGAAGAAGGGGAAGAGGCCGAACCAGTTCGACACCACCACGTACAGGAAAATGGTGGCGATAACCGGAAAGAAACGTCGCGCATGCCTGGGACCCGCGCTCATCTCCACCAGGCGATAAAGGAACTCCAGCACCCACTCCATCAGGTTCTGGAGGCCCCGCGGGACCAGACCCATACGCCGGGTAGCCAGGTAGGAGAACACCACCAGAAACACAACCACGATCCACGACGTGACCATGGTGTTGGTGATGGGCACCGGCCCCACCTCGAACAGCGTCTCCGCCTTCAGCTCGATGATGGGCTTGGGGGAGCGCAGGGACAGGAAGCCGAACAGGATCAGGGCGAGGACGCCGACAACAATGGCGATGGTGCGTGCTCTGCGCACTACTGGTCCTTCCCCCTGCGCTGGCCGAAGCTCCCTATGGCCTCCACGAGCATGCGATAGCCGCCGTAAAAGGCGGCGACCAGACCCAACAGAAGACCGAGCAGGGTGAACAGGGGAGCTAGATCCGTGGCTCTATCCAGCAATACACCGCCTACCACTCCGCCCACGATGCATGCTGCGACATACCAGCCGATACCGATAAGCCGGACGGTTGGCGGCAGGCGATCCATGCCAACTCCCATCGGCGTCTCAGCCGCCGACCGGGAGAAGGCTATCACAGAAAGCAGCCCCGATCAACCCTGTGTACTCGTCCAGTACATCCCGTACACCTACCGCCTTTCTGTTTGTGTCGCGAGCCCTGACGACCGGGCGCTAAGGCCCAACAGTCGGTTTGCTAAGCTGATGGCGGTGGTCGACGGCAGGCAGGAACTGATGGCCGTGTACGAATACCTGCGGGAGCAGTCGAAGCGCAACTGGGTGCGGGAGATGGCGCCGGACTTCTTCACCAGCGGCGAGGCCGCCGAGGGGATGACCGCTTTCACCGAGAAGAGGGAGCCCGAATTCTCCCGCTTCCGGCGCTAGGTGCGGCTCCCCTTGACGGGTCCGCAGAGGGGCCGATACGCTAGCGGTAGTCGGGATGTAGCTCGGTCAGGATAGAGCGCTTGGTTTGGGACCAAGAGGTCGGCGGTTCGAATCCGCAGACCCCGACCAGATTCGCTATACGGTCTACTGCCCGCACAGTCTCGCCCAAGGATGCGACCTGTAGCAGAATACATGGGCCTGATCCGCGCCCGATCTACCACAGCCGCCGAGCGTTCTGAAACGGCCTGTGTAGGAGGAACGCCGCTCCTGCTGCTCCTGACAACGGACCTGCTCCCGACTGCTCGAAGGGAATCTCCCCAAGGAGAACCATATTATGCGAACTCTTCTGATAAACCCTCCCTACCCTCTCACAGAGTCCCCCACCATGCCCCTTGGCCTCAGCTACATCGCGGCTGTACTCGAAAACAATGGGTTTGAGGTCAAAGTTCTCGACCTTCTGGTCAGCCAATATTCAGAGGAGAAGCTGTACCGCGATATGGCCGAGTTTGGGCCAGAGGTTGTGGGGGTGACCGCAGTGACCATGAATTACCCCACATCTTCGAACATACTCAGGGTGTGCAAGAGATTCGACGAGAACGTTATCACTGTGATCGGCGGCCCTCACGTGACCTTCTGTGCCGAGCAAACACTTAGGGAGGCTCCATGGATTGACATTGTGGTGCGGGGGGAGGGGGAATACACCATGCTCGACATCGTTAGCGGCAAGAAGCTTCCGGAGATAGAGGGTCTCGTCTTCAGGAAAGAGGACGGCATGGTGATGAGCAGCAGCCGGCCTTGGATTGAGAACCTGGACGAGCTTCCGTTTCCGGCCAGACACCTGTTCCCGCTATCAAAATACCGCGCTTTCAGCGCCGGGGGCGGCCTTATTACTGGCAGAGGCTGCCCCTTCAATTGCATCTTTTGTTCGGGACATAGGATGACGGGCAGGAGGGTTCGGCTGCGCAACCCAAAGTTGGTGGTACATGAGATGCAGCTCGTTCAGGAGATGGGGTTTAAGGAGATTCACATTGAGGATGATCTTCTCACCTTAAACCATGCGCATGTCTATGCTATCTGCGACGAGATACTGAACAGGGGTCTCAAGATCAGGTGGAACGCCTTCTCCAGGGTGGACACAGTCAACAGAGAACTCCTGAGGAAGATGAAGCAGGCAGGCTGCTTCGGTCTGGTCTATGGCGTAGAGAGTGGAAACCAAGAGATATTGGATAGGGCCAAGAAGAAGATCACTTTGGAAAAGGTAAGGCAGGCGGTGGCCCTGACAAAGGAGATGGGCATGACGGCTTTCGCCTCCTTTATTCTGGGGCTGCCCGGCGAGACCATGGACACCATGAGGCAGAGCTATGACTTCGCTAGACAACTGGGTACCCCTTGTGGCTTTCATGTGCTGGCTCCTTTCCCCGGAACCGAGGTAAGGGAGAAAGCTAAGGAATATGGCATTAGCGTCCTGACCGACGAGTGGTCAAAATACGATGCCAACCGGGCGGTCACCGCCACCCCAGATGCTGGCCCCAGAGAGGTGACGGAAATCCTGCGCCAGTACTACAATGATATAAGGCGCTATATCAGCTATCAGAAGGCTCAGGCACGAGAGGGTAATTTGAGCGATGCGGAAATGCGCCAGGTAAGGTTGAGGAGCGAGCGACGCTTTGTCTGGGGCCTGCTTAAGAACGATTGTATTGAGAGCCTTGGGCCAGTGGAAATAGGGGAGAGCCCGACCAAAGACCTGGCACTGAGGCTGGCGCAGTGTCTCTCGCTGCCCCCCCACCAGGCTGAGGAACAGGTGATGCGGCTGGAGGCCGAAGGGTTGCTGGTCCCCCAGGTGGTGGACAGGCATGTCCTGTGGAGCTGGAGCAGGCCTTTCTAGAATGAGCTGTAGCAGGGGTAGGGGTGAAGCTGAGTCAGGGTAGAGCGCTTGGTTTGGGACCAAGAGGTGGGCGGTTCGAATCCGCCCACCCCGACCAGACACTAGATACGAATCTGCCAGCGATTCCGTCCTTCGCTGTGTAGGCAGTCACCCTCTTCCGGGTCCGAGTCAGCGGCCGGACTTCATCTACTCTTACCGCTCTCTCTGCACCAGGTTGAAAACCTTCCGCGCGCCCCGCATCACGCCGGGCACGCTGCCCCCCGACTCGCTCTGGGCGCCGATGAACCATAGCCCCTTGAAAGGCGTGCGATGAGGCGCCCCACTTTTGCCCATCACCGGGCAGTGCCCGCCGAAAGAGTGGTGGTCCAGCATGTAGGTGATCTGGCCAAAGTCCACCGGCGTCAGGGAAGCGACCACCCGCGCGTGCTCCCTGAGGCCGGGGATGATCTTCTCTGCCTCGTGGAGCAGTTTGTCGACCATTTCCTGGCGGCGCGCCTGCCAGCCGCCCTCCAGCTTGTTGGGGGCGATGGTGTAGATGGTAATTGCGTGCTGTCCGGGGGGAGCCATGCTGGGCGAGTGGAACGAGGGGATATAGATGAGGAACCCATCCTTGCCCTCGTGATACTCGGCGCGCCGCGTGCGCGCTGCCCCTTCCTCGATGTCGTAAGTGCCATAGTAGTAGTTCAGGGCAACGTCCTGATACGGGCTGGGATCCATGTCCACGCCCAGGTGCACCATGAACACCGACTCCATCAGCGGCACATCGTCCACAGTGGCTGCGAAGTCGGGGGGCAGCGCCTCGCGCCCAACCAGATTGAAGAAGCACTCTCTGGCGCCGCCGCTGATAAGCACCAGGTCCGCCTCCTTGCACTCGCCATCGGCCAGTTCGACACCTCGCACGCGCTCACCCTCAAGCAGGACTCGGCGCACCGGGCGGCTGGTATGCAGACGTCCACCGCTCTCGCGGATGACGCCAGCCACCGCCTCGACCAGGTTGCCGTAGCCGCCGACCACATACTGGAAGGTAATGCGCGGCCCGATAGCCGATACCTTTGCCGGCAGACGGCTATCGAAGGCGGGTTCCTGATTGACAGCGGGAATGCCTAACCCGGCGAACTCCGATGGGCAGACCACCATGTCAGCCAGTATACCCAGGAAGAACGCCTTTAGCCTGGGATCGGTGAAAAAGTGATCCATTACCTGCTGTGCGTTCCATGTCTGGTATTGCTTGACGCGAGTGAACAGCAGCGCCATCCGCAGCTTGAGGGGCAGGGCGCGCAGCGGGTTTGCCTCCTGCGCCTGCCGGTCGAGGGTCATCAGGTCCAGCATGGTGTCGTAGAACCGATAGTAGCGGTCGAGCCCCTCAGCTTCATGCGGAAAGATTTCCTTGAGCGCTTCCCGCCGCCAGTAGGGACCGAGGTATTCCGGTGGACGGAACACGCGATAGTCTGGAAAAGCGATGCCCCGATCAGCACGCACCAGTTCCACCCGATCGGCGCAGCCCAATTCGGACAGGATGTTGCCTACCGGTTCGCCTGGCGCAAAGCCTTCCACCATCAGCGGTCCCAAGTCCCAGGCAAACCCCTCCTTGCGCAGCGTCGCGGTGACGCCGCCGATTTGGTCGGCCTGTTCAAATACGTCCACCTCGCAACCGTCACGGGCAAGATAAGCCGCCGCTGTTAGGCCAGCCATCCCGGATCCCACAATGACTGCTCTTGTCATCGCTCACCTCCTTGTCCGTTTTCGCGATGGCCGAGCTGCATCAGGATCAAAGCAGCCATTTCAGCGCGGGTCAAGCACTTTCCCAGGTGTGAGGTGCCAAGATTCCATCCGTATGTGGACCGCTGACGTGCTGAGCTGCCGGGGCCAGGCTTGAGGCATGATGCCCTCACGGACATCCAGCGCTGTGGGTTCGGTGTTGACCGAGGGCAACCTGAAGATGTATAAGACCAGCACTTTCTACTCTGCCGCGTGGCAGCGGGCTAGCGCACGATGGCTTGTGGGAGGGAGGTTTCGATGTACGCGCGGAAAGCATGGCTCGTTCTGATTGCGGCCCTGACTTTGACGCTGGGACTGGCAGCGTGCGGCGACGAGTGCGAGGAGGGGGTGCGGGGCTCCGGGAACGTCGTCACCGAAGAGATGGCGTTCGCCGACTTCACCGCCGTTTATGTGGAGAACGCGTTTGTGGTGGAGATCATCCAGTCGGACTCCTTCAGCGTCACCATACGGGTTGACGACAACATCCTGGATTCGGTCGAGGTGTCCAAGGAGGGCGATACCCTGAGAATACGCCTCGGGCGAGGCGTGAGCCTCAGGGGGGATGTGACTCTGGAGGCAATGATCACGATGCCCGACCTCGAGGGCCTGGAGCTAAGTGGCGCTTCCAGAGCAAGCGTCTCGGGCTTCCGATCATCTCGTGAGCTCGACATCGACTTGTCGGGCGCGAGCGCCCTGGACGGTGACCTGGAGGCAGGCAGCATCGACATCGACGCGTCGGGTGCCAGCACGGTTGCATTGGAGGGCTCTGCTGGAGGGCTGACCATGGTGGGGTCCGGCGCGAGCACATTGAACCTAGCCGACTTCACCGTCTATACAGCTGAGGTCACACTCAGCGGCGCCAGTAAAGCGACGCTGCACGTGCAGGAGAGCATCGATCCCGTCGATGTCAGTGGCGCCTCAACGCTCCGCTACCTGGGCGACCCCAGCCTGGGCAACGTGAGTACGTCCGGCGCATCAACGGTGGACAAGATAGGGGACTAGCGCACCTTACGCCCGCTAGAGGCACTCCCAGAGACCCAGGGCCTTGCGCCCGCTGGGACGGTGGAGGTAGCGTGTGCGTGGCACGATCGGCAGGGGAGAGTTCTAGTGCCGTTGCGCTATCAGCCGACGTCGGAATCGCTGGAGCAGCACCTCGTCCCCGATTGGTTCCACGACGCCAAACTCGGGATCTTCATCCACTGGGGGCTGTACTCCGTGCCGGCCTGGGCGCCGAGGAGCGAGACCTTCGTAGACCTGGTCCCGAAGCGCGGTTACGAATATCATTTCAAGCACAACTCGTACGCTGAGTGGTACTGGAACACCATCTCGATCGAGGGCAGCCCGTCCCATCAGCACCACCTGAAGGCCTACGGCGAAGGCTTTTCCTACCATGACTTCATCCCCCTGTTTCGGGAGGCGACGCAGGGTTGGGCTCCGGAGATTTGGGCCTCGCTGTTCGAATTCGCCGGCGCGCGTTACGTCGTTCTGACGACGAAACATCACGACGGCTTCCTGCTTTGGCCGAGCGAGCACCCTAACCCCTTCAAGGACGGCTACCAATCCGAACGGGACCTCGCCGGCGAGCTCACGGACGCCGTTCGGGCACACGGGATGCGCATGGGCCTGTACTACTCGGGCGGGTTAGACTGGACTTTTCAGGGGCTCGGCATAAGCAATCTCAACGAGTTCATTCAGGCAGTTCCGCGGAGCGAAGAGTATGCGCGCTACGCTGACACCCACTGGCGTGAGCTCATCGAGCGGTACGAGCCGTCTATCCTGTGGAACGACATCGGCTATCCGGCGGCTGCCAACGCCCCGCAGCTCTTCGCCGATTTCTACAACCGAGTTCCGGACGGTGTCATCAACGATCGCTTCCAGATTGTCCCCGGGAGGCGGGGGCCCCGCGCTGTCCACTTCGATTTCCGCACACCGGAATACAAGGTGCTCGACAGCATCGAGGAGCGAAAATGGGAGTCGACCCGAGGCATGGGAAACTCCTTCGGCTTCAACCGCAACGAAACGGACGAGGATCTGATCTCGACCGAGGCGCTCGTCCATATGCTGGTCGACGTCGTCAGCAAGAACGGGAACCTGCTCCTCAACGTCGGGCCCACGGCGGACGGGACTATCCCCTGGTCCCAGGCCGAGCGGCTACTGGGTCTGGGCTGGTGGCTCCGGACCAACGGCGACGCCATCTACGGCACACGGCCCTGGCAAGCCGCGACCGGCGAGACCGCCGACGGCATCGAGGTACGTTTCACACAGAAGGGCGACGCTGTCTACGCGGTCCTGCTCGGTATGCCGGAAGACGGTCCCGTCGTGATCCGAGGTATCGAACTGCACCCGGGCTCTGGCGTGGAGCTGCTAGGGTTCCGCTCGCCCCTCTCCTGGGAGCAACGCAGCGAGGGAGTGGCGATTACCCTGCGGGGACCCGCCACGGGCGCTCCGGCGTATGGCTTCCGCATCTCGCCGGCCCCCAGGCTCAGCACGCCGTAGGCGCGTCAGCAGAGGCAACTCTGTGCGTTGCTAACATAACATTTCGTTAACAAGCTCGAAATTTCCTCCAAGTCCCTACTTGCCCGTAAGCTTGTCGGTTGCTAGAATAACGGCATCGTTTGAGAGAAACGCATGTTTCTCAGTATGATCGCTCTGGGGAGCTAGCAAGTTAGGGGGTTATCCATGCCAGCCCGCAAGCAACCAGCCCGCAAGCAACCAGCCCGCAAGCAGCCAGCCCGCAAGCAGCCAGCCCGCAAGCAGGCCGTCCTTAAGCCGCCCGACTATATGCCCGTCTACAAGCGGCTCTTGCCCTGGACCCTGATCACAGAGCTCTACTGGCTGAGCTATAAGCTGCTGGAGCGCCGACTGTTTCCGACGGGAGTCTCCGTGTCACAGGCCCGTGTGCTCGGCCTGCTCTACTTCTCCAACAAGCCCGTCAAGCCCAGCCGCCTGGCCACTCTGCTCTTCCAGGAGACCCAGAGCATCACCGGCATCCTGCAGCGCACCGAGACCAAGGGCTGGGTCCGCCGGCAGCCTGACCCCGAGGACCGGCGCGCTGTGGGCCTGGAGCTGACGGACAAGGGTCGCGACCTGGCCAAGCGGGTGATTGCCATCTCTGAGGAGCTCTATCGCGAGGTCTTCGGCCCCCTCACCGCCCAGGAGCGCGGGAGCCTGGAGAGCATCCTTGGCAAGCTGCGCTCGCACGGCTTTACCCTCCCCGAGACGGACGCCAAGCTGCGTCGGGCCCGCTTCTACGACCTCTGGAAGGCCTAGCGGCCGCCTAGCGGTCCTTCACTTGCTGCGTGGTCTTGACCTGCAGAGCGCGGTCGACGCGCCGCGGCGGGTCAGCGCGGGACGATGGCTGCATCGCATAGGAAGCCTGTGGGGTGCCAATATTCCATCCCTCTCTTGGCAGGCCAAGCAGCCACCACTCGTACCCGCGCCCAGATGCCTCAGCATGTGAACCCTCCAGATACTGATGAGGTCTTGCCATTCCATGACCCCACCAGGAGGGGGCATCGTAGCTGTGACTCAATAGGCCCATTGACAAGGGCAGGAGGGCGAGGCATGATCTGGGCGTCCGACGCAAGGCATAGTATACGTACAAGGAGGGATCCGATGCCTCTCAGTCGCCTGTCTTCACTGTTTCTCCTGCTGGCGCTACCCGCTCTGGTCTTGTTCACCGTAGCCTGCGAAGAGGAAGAGGAGGAGGCACCTGCCGGCACTGTCACCCCCGCGGAAGCAGCAGCGGCCGTCTCCGAGCTGGAGGACGGCGTCCTCCAGGTGGGGGCCGACATCGCCTACGCGCCCATGGAGTTCTTCGAGGAAGGCACCGAGAACGCCATGGGGCTCGACATCGACCTGGCGAGAGC
>Ga0209979_1004975_pt1 | contig 10688 bp, 13 predicted proteins | sample AnhtaG_FD_183114 | JGI IMG/M metagenome (GOLD analysis project Ga0209979, IMG submission 183114) | Deep subsurface microbial communities from Anholt, Denmark to uncover new lineages of life (NeLLi) - Anholt_01485 metaG (SPAdes) (version 2) | ecosystem: Environmental > Aquatic > Marine > Oceanic...
TCTCGCAGCCGGCGATGGCCGGCACCTCATCGTCCAGCAGGGATACGAGGGCGCGAATTAGACGGGACTTGGCCTGCCCCCGCTCGCCCAGGAAGATAATGTCCTGGCCGGAGAGGATGGCGTTCTCCAGGTGGGGGACCACGGTATCATCAAAGCCAATAATCCCCGGGAAAAGCCTCTCGTTGGAGCGGATCTTCTCGATGAGGTTCCTGCGCATCTCCTCCTTGACGCTGCAGACATGGTAGCCAGAGCTGCGCAGCTCACCAATGGTTGTCGGTTTCTTGCTGGTCATGGTGCTTCCTTATCGGCTCCTCGCGCCTCGTCCCCTTGCCCTTCCTGGGCCAGGAAGCGAGCCACCTCATCCCTGGCGAACGTGGACAGGGCCATGCTGCGGCCGTCACGTTGTTCTATTATAACCCCCGCATCCTTTGGTGTAACCGTGCCCACTCGCACGGCAGCTATGCCTGCCTCCTCCAGGGCGGCCAGGAGACGGTCGCTGTCCTGCGGCGGTAGGGCTATGAGCAGGGCGCCGGAAGCCAGCAGCCCCAGCGGGTCCAGCCCCGCTGCCCGGCACACGGCGCGAGTGGCCGGCAGCACGGGTACGGCCGCCTCTTCGAGCCGCATTCCCACGCCGGAGGCCTCGGCCATCTCATAGAGGGCGGTGGCCAGGCCTCCTTCGGTGGGGTCGTGCATGGCGTGGACGGAGGTCTTCTCCACTGCCAGCAGGGCCTCCCTGACCACGCTGATGCCCGGCTGGAAGATGTAGCCCCTGGCCGTCTCCAGCACATCGGCGGCCACGCCCTTCCGGCGCAGGGCGTCCGCCGCCTCGCGGGCGAGCACCGCCGTGCCTTCGATGGCGATGCCCTTGGTGAGGATCAGGTGGTCGCCCGGCTGGGCTCCCGACCCCCGCACGAGGCGGTCGCGTTCCACCTCCCCCAGCATCGCCCCCACCACGATCGGCCGGTCGAGGCGATAGGTGATCTCGAAGTGACCGCCGACGAGCTCCACCCCCATCTGGCGGCAGGCGTCGAGGATCTGGTCGAATATGCCCTCCGCCAGCGACTGGCCGGCCCCCTGGGGCAGGAGGACGGTGGCCAGGAACCAGGCCGGCCTGGCCCCCATGCAGGCCACGTCGTTGGCGTTGATGTGGACGGCGTACCAGCCGATGAGGTCGGTGGCGAAGGTTATGGGGTCGCTCTTGGCCACCAGCAGCCGCGGGCCCATGTCGATGACGGCGGCGTCCTGGCCCACGGCCGGCCCCACGACCACGCGCGGGTCGCGGCAGCCGATGCGGGCCAGCAGTTGGCCTAGGACTTGGTTGGGAAGCTTGCCGATATCCACTGCTTCTGGATCACCACCGTTTCTCTGAGGCCTTGGCTGGGATCATAATATCCGGTTGGCTGGTGTCAAGCCAGGCGGCCTAGTTGTCTTCCATCTCGGCTGTTCCCTTGCCAGCCCTCACGGCTGCGAGTAGGATGAGGACGCGAGCGGTGGCGATTTTTGAGTTACCAGGTTGAAATGGGAAATCCCAGTTCTGATCGAGGAAGGGGGCGTTCATGGCGACGGTAACTGTGGCCCACCACCCTGAGTTGACTCCAGAGCGTGCAATGGAGGTCTTCCAAAGGCACCTTGCTGGCAAGTATGATGTTTACAAGATGAGGGCCTTTGGCACAAGAGATTTTTTTGTGAAGGAAAGTGCATCGATGGGGGTTTCGGTTAAGCTGAAACAGGAGGCGAACGCCACCACTTTCGTCTTCACGTGGGGAGTGCCCTCGCCAATCCTCAGGCTTCTCTGGGTAGACGTGTTTACACAGCTGTTCCGAACGGGGAGACGCGAGGCGATGGAAGAGGAGGTAAGGTCGTTCATAGAGAATGCGAGCGAGTTCAACTAGGCGGCGTAGTCAGCCGGGGTGGCGGATCATCTCCCCCCGGCTTCAGAACCGGTTCCCCGAACCGCTGGCCCCTTAGCCGCGCGCCAACGCCCTGGCGTGGTTCGCGGTGGCGATGGAGTGCCCGTAGGTGGCCGAACGCGAACGGAGGCTATCATGGCGAAGGCATTGTGGCCCACCATCCTGCTTGTTGTGGTGGCTGTGGGAATTGCGGCACTAGCGTGTGAGGCAGAGTTGCACCCAAGCCTCACTGATCTTGAGGTCGGCGATTGCGTCGAGTGGCCGGGCGGCTCCGCAGACGTAGAGAAGTTGAAGCATGTAGATTGCAGTGAGCCGGATGCGATCCGCGTGATAGCTGTGTTCGAGGTCGCAGGCTCTGGCGCGTGGCCTGGCAAAACTGCGATAGATGCCGAAGCAGACCTGCGATGTCCCTCGGAGACCTCGTACGTTCTGGGGCCTAGTAAGGACTCTTGGGAAAAGGCTGGTAATAGAAGGGTCGCCTGCTTCGAAAGAGTTCGCTAAGGGAGATTCGACTGCCTCGCCAGCCCTCCCGCCTGCGTCTGCCTTGAGTGAACGTGCTAGGAGCACGAGGCCATCTGGGGGGAGCAGACATGAAGCTACTCGCGGCCAGCGTCGTAGTAATCCTATTCTGTCTCCTGGCTGTTGCCTGCGAGTCCAAGCTCGACCCGAGCTTCGACCTGAAGGTCGGCGACTGCATTGAGCCGGCGGGGTTGGAGGAACAGTACTCAGTCAAGCACGTCAGCTGCTCGGCACCTGGGGCGCTTCGAGTGGTGGCTGTGTTTGACGCGAGCTACAAGGATTGGCCTGGGCAGGCCGTGATAGAGGCCGAGGCCGATCGCCGCTGCCCAGGGTCGGCGGCCAGCTACTTTGTCCCCACGAAGAAGTCGTGGGAGCAAGGTGGTGACAGAGAGATTGTATGCCTAGTCGAAGCATACTAAGGAGCAGCAGTCGTGACGGTTCCGCTCATCATCGGCGCGCTCGTCGGGGTGGTGGCGGTGGGGTGGCCGTAGCTTCTTCCCTTGCCAGCCCTCGCGGCTGCGGGTAGGATGAGGGCATAAGGTGCATTATGGCGGCTAGCCGACAAGATGCAGTAGTACACGCCGTCACGGCTCGCGCAGACGCGCGCGCCCTCACACCCACTGTTTGGCTCACCTACTCATTCGCCCCTGAATGGTTCCATGATGCGCTCCGTGAGGCCCAAACAGGACATGACCACGACTCACGTCGCCGTGAGATTCTCTTTGCCGTCTGCTTCGCGGAAAGCTACCTGTTCGAGTGCGTGCGGGATGAGGTTCTAAAACGCGACTATGACGGACTCCTCGAATACTTCCCGGTGCCCCACAAGGGGAGGGGGGTGAGGCGGCGCTGGAAGGAAGTCCTCAAGCAGCTCCTCGAGAACGGCAAGATTAGGGAAGCGCCTGACCTCGGTGGGCGTCACGAGCAGGAATGGAAGCGACTCGTAGACTACCGGGACGGGCTGGTGCACGCCAGAGCGAGTCGTCCTCAAACGACCGCCCGTCCTAATGAGAGGATGCCCGTGCCTTCCAAGACAGACCTCGATCGACTGGCCGCTGGCTGGGCCTTGAGGATCGTGATTGACCGGGTGCGGCGTCTGCACGAGGCGGTGAATACGCCTGTCCCCGAATGGCTTGTTGACCCCTGATATCGTGAGCCGCTTATCGCCTCCTTGCCCGCCCTCGCGGCTGCGAGTAGGATGGGGAGTGCTGCGAGGCTCTGCCCTGAGGCGGGGCGCTCTTAGGAGTGCGGACGGACATGGCAAACCCCGAGCACGTGGAGGTAGTGCGCAAGGGCGCAGAGGCCATTGCCGAGTGGCGACGGTCGAATCCTGGGGTGCGGCTTGACCTCTCCGGAGCTGACCTCAGGCGAGCCTACCTCCCCGAAGCCGACCTCATTGGGGCCTCCCTCGCGCAGGCCAACATGTTTCAGGCCGTTCTCGGTCTGGCCAAGCTTTCCGGTGCTGACCTTTCCGAAGCGTTTCTCTCGTTCTCCTCGCTCGGAGGGGCCAACCTCTCCGGAGCTAACCTCTTCAGAGCCTCCTTGTTCGGGGCCATGGCTTTTGCCACAAACCTGTCAGGAGCCAACCTGACGGAGGCGGATCTGACCATGGCCAACCTCATGTTTGCTGACCTCGCCGGCGCCAAAATCGTGAAGGCTAACCTCAGCGGAACGAACCTGGTAAGCGCCGAACTGCGCTCCGCTGACTTGACGGGGGCGACCCTTGGACGCAACTCCTTTGGTTTCACTGACTTGAGCCGAGTCGTTGGTCTGGCAAGCGTTACCCACGAGATTGGCAGCAGCGTCGGGGTGCATACGCTGATCGAGTCGGTACGCAGCGCAGGGGGGCAATTGACGCCTGACTTGCTGGTCTTCTTTCGCGCCGCGGGAGTTCCGGCTGAGTTGCTGGAGGCGTTACCAGGGATCGTGGCGGAGGTGAAGTACTATAGTTGTTTCATTGCATACGGACAGCCCGATGCAGAATTCGCTTGCAGGCTCTACGAAGACCTGAAGGCAAGGGGTGTCTCTTGCTGGCTGTACGAAATGCACGCGACGCCAGGCGAGCGCACGTGGACGGAGATCGTCCGGAAACGGCGGGAGGCCGACAAGGTCGTGGTGCTCTGCTCCGCCGATGCGCTGGTGCGAGTCGGCGTCCTCAAAGAGATCGAGGAACAAGTAGACGAAGATCCTGACAAGATCGTGCCGATCTCGCTGGATGACCTGTGGAAGGCATCCGGCTTCAGGGTCATGCGCGCAGAGCGTGACCTAAAGCCCTATTTGCTGGAGCGGAACTACGCGGACTTCGCCAACTTAGACTACGACGAAGCGCTTCAGCGGCTGCTGACGGGGCTGAGGCGAGAAACCGAGCAGAAGGAGGAGTAGGCCGTCCTCCTGCTGGTGGCTAACGCCCCGTGCAAACGTTGACACCTATCAGAACCTGCTGCTAAACTCAGGCGAATGGACGAAGCCCCGGTCTGAATGTAGCTTGCTCTTGCTGGTGGTGGAAGCCCGGCAAGGCGGTGGAGGGAGATCGAAGAGCTACTACTAGACTTTGTCGAGTACGTCTACGACCTCATCGAGTGGCCAGGGGTGGTCGCCCTGATGGCCATCGAGAGCGCGTGTATCCCTCTCCCCAGCGAGATCATCATGCCCCTGGCCGGCTGGTTCCTGGTGGACGCCCGCGGGCTGGGGGTGGAGTGGCTGCTGCTGGCTGCCTTTTGCGGCGCCCTGGGCAACCTGATCGGCTCTCTGATAGCCTACGCCGTCGGGGCCTGGGGCGGACGACCCCTCCTCCTGCGCTACGGGCGCTACTTCCTCATCACCCGCCACGAAGTCGAGCAGGCCGAGCGCTGGTTCGCCCGCTACGGCGATCGGGCGGTGTTCATCTCGCGGATGCTGCCGGTAATCCGCACCTTCATCAGCCTGCCGGCGGGGATCGCCCGCATGAATGTCTGGCGGTTCAGCATCCTGACCTTCGTCGGGTCCTTCCCCTGGTCGCTGGGCCTGGCCTGGTCGGGCTTCCTCCTGGGCGAGAACTGGGAGCGGATCAGGGAGTGGATGCGTCCAGCGGACATACCCATCCTGATAGTCCTGGCAGCGCTGGTGGCCTGGTACATATATCGGCGGGTGCGCACTGTTCTGCGGGACGTCGAGCCCCAGGCGTCGGGGAGTGAGGAGTAGCGGTCGACTATGCGAACCCTGATAGCGTTCCTGGCGTTGGCTATTCTGGCGGCCCTTGTCGTCGGCTGCAATGGGGAAGGGGAGGTCAGCCCCACGCCCACTGGCGTCGCCACGCCGCCGCTCACCGGTGTGCCGACGGAGGGGCTGCGGCTGTTGTACAAGGAGTTCGGCAGCGAGGCCGACGTGATCTGGCTGGCGGCGGCAAGCGAGCCCCAGAGGCGGGCGAAAGTGGCTGAGGTGGAGCACGCCCCCGACATGGGCATATCGGCCAGCCTTTCCCCCGACGGCGAGCGTATCGCCTACCTGGCCCTGGCTGCGGCTGGCGGAGACCCGGCCCTGGATGCCCAGGCCTGGCTGCTGGACATGGATAGCGGCAAGACAGAGCTATTGGCCAGCGATCTGGACGGGGCCAGCAAGCCCGTCTGGTCGCCGGATGGAAGCTCCATCGTCGTGCGCCGAAACGGGCCGCAGGCCCAGATCGGCCAGACCGTTTCCCTGCTGAAGGTGGACGTGAGCGACGGCAGCGAGACAATCCTGATGCAAGCCGATGATGTGCTGGGGCTGTTTCCCATAGGGTATTCTCCCGATGGCACCTCTCTCTACTTCGCTCAGATCGTCCTTAGCGGCACTCACTTCGGGGCTGTGGCCGCGGCAGGGGGCAGTCCTCGATTGCTGGTTCAGGCCAGCGACGAGCCAGCCCGCGACTGGCACCTCTCCTCCGATGGCTCCCGCATTACCTTTCTGGCACGCCAGCCCACGGACGATCGGATAGGTATCCGGGCCTTCGTAGCCGACCTTGTCGAAGGTGCGGAGCCGCGGCCCCTGTCCGATTTCTCGGAGGCTCTGGGAGCTGGCGATCACTTCAACCCCGTGTGGCACCCGGATGGGGAGCGTATCACCGTGGGGCGGACGCCCGCCGACGGGGCCAGTGCGGCGGCGCTTGTCTCCCTGGAGGGAGGGGAGCTGGGGGAGGTCACACCTGGGCCCGATCAGGGCTTTGACGTGCCAGCGGGCTGGTCGCCCGAGGGCGACTATCTGGCTGTGCGCTCCTTCGAGGGGAGTTCGGCCGCCCAACCCGGCCGGGAGCATCTGGTGATCATCGAGCTGGGTAAGGGGCGGCAGACAGTGGTCAATAGAGGCAACCTGGAATTCATTGGGTGGCTGGCCGGTGATTCCCAGTAGGCTGCGTTTCACAGTTGTCCTGTTGTCCTTGAGCCTGGCTTTGTTGCTACAGGCCGATGGCCTGTCGCCGCCGGCGCGGGCTGGCGACTTCGATCTGTGCGCTGCCACGGGCAGCCCCATGGGGCCGTTTAGCGTCATCTCCTACGACCCTGAGGACTATCGCAGCGTCTATACTCAGACCTTCGAGCTGGTGGCTGTCGATGGCCTCTTCCCCGGCGACCTCTATTTCGGCCTGCCTCCCCTGGAGACAGGCCCGCGGTTGCCCCGCACTCCGGTGTCGCCGACGCCGACGGAGACGGCCACCGCTACGCCCGAAGGCTCGCCGACGCCGACGGAGACGGCCACCGCTACGCCGGAGGGCTCGCCGACGCCGACGGAGACGGCCACCGCTACGCCGGAGGGCTCGCCGACACCGACGGAGACGGCTACCGTTACGCCCGAAGGCTCGCCGACGCCGACGGAGACGGTCAGCGCTGCGCTCGAAGGCTCGCCGACGCCGACGGAGACGGTCAGCGCTGCGCTCGCAGGCTCGTCGGCGGCGGAGGAGACAGCGACCGCTACGCCCGAGGGCTCGCCGACGCCGACGGAGACGGCCACCGCTACGTCCGAGGGCTCGCCGACGCCGACGGAGGAGACAGCGACCACTACGCCCGAGGGCTCGCCGACCGCTACAGGCACCCCTTCTCCTACCCCTTCGCCGACGCCCTTCCCGCCAATCGGCCCCGGCCTCAGCGAGCCATACGTTCCCCCCACTATCCTCAAGGCCATCGGCTGGGTCGAGAGCTCGTGGTCGCAGGCGGCCTTCTCAGTCCCGTACGGGGGCATCGGCCCGGCCCTCATCTCGCGTGACTGCGGCTATGGCATCATGCAGGTCACCACCGGCATGCAGAACACCACCGGCGAACCGACGCGGGAGCAGCTTATGACGGCCGCCCATTTCGCTTACAACATCGCGCGCGGCACGCGCATCTTGGTGGACAAATGGAACCTGGCCACCGAATTCCGTCCCATTGTGGCCGACCGCAACCCCGAGGTCATCGAGGACTGGTACTACGCCATCTGGGGCTACAACGGCTTCGTCTTTGTGAACCACCCTCTCAACCCTCGCTTTCCCGCCTGGCCACGCACCCCTTATAGCTGTGGCCCCTTCGACGACGGCTTCGGCCACGACCGCTCCCAGTATCCATATCAGGAGCTTGTCTTGGGCTGCATGGCTCATCCTCCCGAGCCAGAAGGCGGCCCCCTCTGGCAGGCCCTGGAGGTCACCCTGCCGGACCTGTCGCACAGGGACTTCGCCGAGGCCCTAAAGCTGAGCAATTTCGCCTGCGATTCTCCCAACTACTGCTACGACGACATGGACATGCCGCGGCCCGCCGACTACCACGTGGACCCGACGGAGGTGGGCAGTGACCGCTCGGCGATAGTGGGGTCGCCTGCGCTGGAGGTGAGCACCCTCAGCGTCGAGTTGACTGCTCGCCCTGAGGGCTTGAGCCAATCCGCCGAAGTGACGATCTCCAACGCTCGCAGCGGCCTCCTGGTCTGGACGGCCACCCCTTCGGCTTCGTGGCTCCAGCTATCGCTGAGGCAGGGGCTGGCCTTGAGCCAGGATCTGGGGGGAGACCCATCTACCCTGACCATTCAGGCCAACCTGGCAGGCATGCCCAAGGGCAAATACGTGGGCACCATAACCCTGGAGGTGCCCTATGCCGGTAGCAACCCCAAGAGCATCACCGTGACTGTCAGTGTTCGCGCTCAGTCCTTTGTGCCGGGCATCACCAAGAGCTAGGGGATGCCCCGCGGGGCCATGATATACTGAAGCACGGAGTTGCAGATGTTGGTCAGGATGATCGCTGCTGTCCGTTGTAATCACGCCCTGGAGCATGCCACCGTATCGATTCTGCTGGGAAGGGTGGGACAGCACACGCGGTTGGTGGGGCGGGCTTCCCTCGACGGCTTCTACATCTACGGCAACGTCCCGGCCGAGAAGATCAGCGAGTGCGCCGCCGAGGGGCTGGTTCGCCTCAAGCAAGGCGAATCGCATCTGGCCATATCGCCTCTCTGCGGCACGAACCTGGCGGTGACTGGCATCCTGGCCGGGCTGGCATCTTTGCTAGCTTTGGGCAATCGGCGGCGATTGGAACGCCTGCCCAACGTCCTTGCGGCCGCTATACTGGCAGTAGTCAGTGCCCAGCCCCTGGGCCGCCTGATTCAGAAGCATGTCACTACATCTGACGATGTCGATGGCCTGGAGATCGTGGGTGTGACCCCTGCGGGAAGGGGCCTGGTCCCTCTGCACAAGGTGAAGACGGTCTATCGGCGGACCTAGGCGGCGGGCCTGGTCAGCATCGTCCAGGTTGACGCTAACAAAGGCCGGTTACTAGATTGAAGGGGGCTTGCCTAGCGGCAGGCCAGTGCCCCCGTAGCTCAAGCGGACAGAGCAGCTGCCTTCTAAGCATTGAAGCGTAAGCGCTGTGCCCCGTATCGTGGGGACAGGAGCGAAAAGGCTCTAGTTATCCGCTATTCAACAGCCCCTTCAGTCGCCCATTCACCCAGCGGTCGAGGCGCTTCACCCAGCGGTCCACGACCGGCGTGAACAAGAGCCCCAGGAGCCCGAGCGTGGCGGGGACTAGGATGGGGAGGATGTCGGTCATGGCTGCCGTGACCTCACGTTGACCTTCGTTCTGGGCATCTCAGCCCCTCTTATATGCCTTCTGCGACACCCTTGTCAAATACCTTGCCAGCCCTCGCGGCTGCGAGTAGGATGGGCCTGAGATCTGTGAGCCTAGCCCTCGATGGGTTGGTGATTCGTAGTGGTCGAGAATCCTGAGGCGCTCATCGTTGACTTTTGCGAAGCCGCCTGTCGAGCTGGGCTCCGGTGCAGGATCGGGACAGTCACCCACGAAGCACAACCTGCCCCCCACAAACCACATACCCTCCCAAGAGGCCATTGTGCCGTCTACGTTTTCTCGCTTTCTGCATCTCATGGGAGGGGCTGCCCAGCAGGCCCACACCGCGTACTGAAAGTGGGGAAGGTTGGCCCGAACAGTAACGCCCGCTTCCAATCTCACCATTACAGTCCTGGCAGGGCACCCAGTACCCTCGCTGCTTCGCTTCTTGGGTCCCAGATTCTCTGGCCTTATGTCGGTGTCACAGAACTGCTAGATACACAGGTCGCCTCCTGGATCAGGGAGAATACCGATCGCGACAATTTCTACTTGAGCGCGGCTGATACCGACCTACTTGGGCATCTTGAGAGATACATCAAGGGGAGGCTTGGCCCTATCTTTGAGGGCGGCTAACCGGATGCCCTCGGTTACCAGGGCTTCTTTCGACACCCAGGCATGTTCATGAGCAATAGGGACCTGCTATTCCGGCTGGGCCTTGGGTCGCTTGAAGAAGAACATGTAGCTAGACACGCTGGAAGTGCCTGGGCCGCCCGCCCATGACTCTCCCCCATGGCTGCTGGTGAAGGGCTGCACAGACACCAGTTCCCATCCCTCTTGGCCGGCTTTTCTCGACTTCTTCCCGCCCCTCCCATCGGCCTTGCACGAAGGTTACCCCCTTCTCTTTGTGCTTGCAGGTTGGCACCCACTGCACCTGCAGCCACTTGTATTCCCACTCTTGCAACTGTTTCCCCCTTGGCACACGCACCGAGAAAGCCACTACTCGAAAGGTGGCTCTCCTTCTGTTGTGGCAGGGCGAGATTCGACGAAGCCCTTGTCGACACCCTCGCACCGTGCGAGCCGGCTCTAGACGAAGGTGGTCACTGCGAAGTTGAGGCATTCCACGTCCTCATCCCAGAGACCTTCAGCCTCGTAGATCCGGAGCACCTCTGCCCTCGCTACCTCATTGAGCCTCTCCACGTCGAAATACGACGGCGTAGAGGCCTTCCCAAGCTTA
>Ga0209979_1004978_pt1 | contig 10677 bp, 7 predicted proteins | sample AnhtaG_FD_183114 | JGI IMG/M metagenome (GOLD analysis project Ga0209979, IMG submission 183114) | Deep subsurface microbial communities from Anholt, Denmark to uncover new lineages of life (NeLLi) - Anholt_01485 metaG (SPAdes) (version 2) | ecosystem: Environmental > Aquatic > Marine > Oceanic >...
GGCGATTACGGCAACTGTATGGGGGTGCCCACTGTCGGGGGTGAGACCTACTTCCACCCCAGCTATAACGGAAACATCTTGGTCAATGCCTTCACCCTCGGCATAGCTCCCAAGGACAGGATATTCCTCGGGAGAGCCTCGGGGGTGGGCAACCCGGTGATCTATGTGGGCTCCAACACAGGCAGGGATGGCATCCATGGAGCCGGTTTGCTGGCTTCGGCGGAGTTTGATGAGACCTCCGAGGAGAAGCGCCCTACCGTTCAGGTGGGTGACCCCTTTATGGAAAAGCTCTTGTTAGAAGCCTGCTTGGAGCTGACGAAGACCGGCTACTTGGTAGGAATTCAGGATATGGGAGCGGCTGGCTTGAGCTCCTCCTCCTTTGAGATGGCAGGTAGGGGGGGAACCGGTATTATAATGGAGCTCTCCCGGGTCCCCTGTCGAGAACCGGGTATGACCCCCTACGAGCTGATGCTCTCAGAATCACAGGAGCGGATGCTCCTAGTAGCGGCTAAAGGGACCGAAGAGAAGGTCAAGCAGATATTTGAGAAATGGGATTTAGAGGCGGTGGTCATCGGTGTGGTAACCGGCGATGGCACGGTCACCATTCTCAAAAATGGAAAGCTAGTAGCCCAGCTTCCCGCCAAGCCCCTTTCCACCTCTGCTCCCTTCTATCTCCGACCCATGCGGGAACCCGGCTATCAAAAAGAGATAGCACAAATTGATCCAGCATCCATCCACATCCCCTCCGACATGAATGAAGTTTTAAAGAAGTTGCTTTCTCATCCAAACATCGCCAGCAAGGAGTGGGTCTACCGCCAGTATGACCACACAGTGCGGAGCAACACCGTCCTTGTGCCGGGTTCCGATGCCGCTGTGATACGCCTCAAAGGAACTCCCAAAGCCCTGGGACTGACCGTGGATGGCAACAGCCGTTATTGCTACCTCCACCCCCAGCGAGGGGGGATGCTTGTGGTGGCGGAGGCAGCCCGAAACCTCTCCTGCTGTGGGGCTACCCCCCTGGCTCTGACCGACTGCCTGAACTTCGGCAATCCCGAGAAACCCGAGATAATGTGGCAATTCGACCAGTGTATCAAAGGGATGAGCCAAGCCTGTCGGGCGTTGGGTATCCCGGTGGTTAGTGGAAATGTCAGCTTTTACAACGAGACCTTTGGTTCCCCCATCTACCCCACTCCCACAGTGGGGATGGTGGGACTCCTTGACGATTGCCGGAAGCACTGTACCCAATGGTTTAAAGGGGACGGGGATGTTATAATATTAATGGGGGATACCAAGGATGAACTGGGGGCGAGTGAGTATCTCTCGCTAGTCCATAAACTCGAAAAGGGAGAACCACCAACCCTTGACCTATCCTTGGAGAAGAGGGTGCAAGAGAGTTGCCAGGAGCTGATCCGGAGGGGGCTGGCTCACTCTGCCCATGATTGCTCCGAGGGGGGACTGGCGGTTGCCCTAGCTGAGTGTTGTTTTCACCCCTGGCGGGGCATGGGTGCCAGGGTGGAGTTAAAAAAGGGGAGCATAAGAGAAGACGCCCTCCTGTTTGGGGAATCGCAGTCCCGTATTCTGGTCTCCGTTCCCAGAAAAAGGCTTAAGGAGGTCGAAAAGCTGATGGGAAAAAAGTCTATCCCCTGGGAGGTTATAGGAGGAGTGGGGGGTGATGTGTTAAGGGTTACCCTTGGGAGTGAGGTTCTGATTGATCTCCCCATAAGGGAGCTACACTACCTCTGGAGGACGGCTCTGGAGCGGCTTCTCTTCAGCAGGGAGGGAGCTTTATAATTATGAAGGGCCCGGATGAAGATAGGTTTCAGCACCATTGTGGTCTATTTGGCATCTTCGACCATAATGAGCCGGCGCACCTGACCTTTCTGGGGCTCTATGCCCTCCAGCATCGGGGGCAGGAGGGCGCCGGAATAGTCACCTCTGATGGTTGCAAGCTCCGACTGGAGAAGGAGATGGGGCAGGTTGCGGAGGTCTTCAACCCGGTGAACCTATCCCGTCTTAAAGGGAGGTCAGCCATAGGGCATGTCCGCTACTCCACTGCCGGGGAAACCGGACTGGTCAACACTCAGCCCCTCTTGATTGACAGTTACTGGGGACAGATTGCCTTAGCGCACAATGGTAATCTTGTCAACGCCCAGACCCTCCGCAGCGAACTGGTGCGCCAGGGGTCAGCCTTTAGTACTACTAGCGACAGCGAGGTCATCCTCCACCTTACTGTGAGGTCTTCCAGGAAGTCCTTTCACGATGCCTTAGTAGAAGCCCTGCTGAAAATACGGGGCGCTTTCTCCCTGTCGCTGTTGACGGCAAAGGAGATGATGGCTATCAGAGACCCCTTCGGATTTCGTCCCCTGGTTTTGGGGAAGCTGGGGAACTCTAAGGTGGTTGCCTCCGAAACCTGCGCTCTCGACCTGATCGGGGCTAAATTTATAAGGGAAATACAACCGGGAGAGATATTGGTCATCAACCAAGATGGTCTGCAGTCCCTTTTTCCTTTCCCCAAGAGAAAGCCTGCCCATTGCATCTTTGAGCTTGTATATTTCGCCCGCCCCGATAGCATCGTCTTCGGTGAGAGTGTCTATCTGTTTCGTAACTGCCTGGGGAAACGACTGGCCAAGGAATCTTATGTAGATGCCGATATTGTGGTCCCGGTCCCCGACTCCGGGGTCAATGCCGCCCTGGGCTACGCTTCAGAAGCCAAGATTCCCTTCGATTTCGGTCTTATAAGAAACCACTATGTAGGACGAACCTTTATTGAGCCAAGACAATCCATAAGAGACCTGGGGGTGAAGGTCAAGCTCAACCCGGTGCGCAGTCTGATTCGGGGGAAGAGGGTGGTGCTGGTGGACGATTCCATTGTTCGGGCAACTACCAGCCAGAAGATCGTCGCCATGATACGCCGCGCCGGAGCCAAGGAAGTCCACCTGCGGATCAGCAGCCCTCCCATCATTTCTCCCTGCTTCTATGGGATAGATACCCCCACCAAGGCGGAGCTGATCGCCTCCTCCCATTCGGTGGACGAGATCTGCCAGTTTATCAGGGCTGATAGCCTTAAATACATCAGCCTGAAAGGGATGCTCAGCTGTGTAGAGGGTGGAGAAGAGCGGTTCTGCACCGCTTGCTTTACCGACAAGTATCCGGTAGACTTCCCCTGGGAGAGGTTTCCTCAGCTCCAGCTCTTTGAAAGGAAAAAGTAGGGAGGCTCTTATGGCGAGCAAGAAACGAGTGGCAATTCTCATCTCGGGTAGAGGTTCCAACATGGTGGCTATCGCCCGGGCAGTTAAGCAGGGGAAAATACCCCAAGCAGAAATAGCGGTGGTCATAAGCAATGTCTCCGATGCCCCGGGACTTAAGAAGGCGCAACTGATGGGCTTAGAGACCCTTTGTATAAACCGTGAGGACTTCTCCACCCGTGAGGATTTCGACCGCCGGATAGTGGAGGAACTGCAAAAAAGGAGGGTCGACCTGGTCTGTTTAGCCGGCTTTATGAGGATTCTTAGCCCTTATTTTGTCAGCCAGTATCGGAATCGGATAATGAACATCCATCCCGCTCTCCTCCCCTCCTTCCCCGGGATGGAAGCTCAAAAGGACGCCCTGGGGCATGGGGTCAAATACACCGGGTGCACCGTCCACTTCGTCAACGAGCAGGTTGATGCCGGTCCTATAATAATACAGAAGGTAGTGCCGGTGCAGGACGATGACGATGCGGAGATTCTCTCTGCCCGCATCCTGAAGCAAGAGCATAAGATCTACCCCGAGGCGGTTAAGCTCTTCACCGAGGGGAGGCTCCAGGTCAAGGGGAGAAGGGTCTTCTGGAAGAAGGAGCCTTAGCCAGCTGTTAATTTAAAAGGAGATGGGGATAAGCCAATGACCATAGACCCCAAAGATATGAGCCTGGAGAAGCAGTTTGAGTATCTGAAAAAGGGAGCGGTGGAGATAATCCAGGAGGATGAGCTGAAGGAGCGGCTGAAGAGGTCGCAGGAGACCGGGGTTCCTTTGCAGGTAAAGGTGGGCTTCGACCCCACCGCCCCCGACTTACATCTGGGACATACGGTTATCCTCAGAAAGATGAGGCATTTTCAGGACCTGGGACATACCGTCATATTCCTCATCGGAGACTTCACTGGGATGATAGGTGACCCCTCTGGTCTGTCCAAAACCCGCAAGGAGATGACCCGCGAGAAGGTTCTGGCTAACGCCGAGACCTATAAGATGCAGGTATTCAAAATCCTGGACCCCGAGCGCACGGTAATAGATTTCAACAGCCGATGGCTGGGAAAGTTGGGTGCTGAGGGCTTCATTCGGCTGGCAGCTAAATACACTGTCGCCCGCGTACTGGAGCGCGACGACTTCGCCAACAGGCTGAAAAACAACCAGCCCATCGCCATCCACGAAATCCTCTACCCCTTAGCCCAGGCTTACGACTCGGTAGCTCTACGGGCAGATGTGGAGATGGGGGGCACCGACCAGAGGTTCAACCTCCTGGTAGGGAGGGATGTCCAGCGGGCATACGGGCAGCCTCCCCAAGTGGTGCTTATCACCCCTCTGCTGGAAGGACTCGATGGGAAGGATAAGATGAGCAAGAGCCTGGGGAATTACATCGGCATTTATGAGCCTCCTGGAGAGATGTTCGGCAAGATAATGTCCATATCCGATGAACTAATGTTCCGCTACTATGAGCTGTGCACCAACACTCCCCTCCGCCAGATTGACGCTATGAAGAAGGATGTTAAGGAGGGAAAGGTGAATCCCAGGGAGCTCAAGGCTCAGTTGGCAAAGCTCATTATCATTGATTTCTATGACCCATCTCAGGCAGAGAAAGCCGCCCGAGAGTTCGACCGGGTGTTCAAACTCAAAGAGACACCCGCTACCGTGGAGGAAAAAGGCATCCCTTCCAGCCGTCAGCCCATCTGGTTACCGAAACTCCTCACTTGGCTGGGAATGACCGCCTCTAACAGCGAAGCCCGGCGGTTGATCCTGCAAGGAGGGGTCTATATCAACGGGGATAAGGTAACCAACCCCGAGCTGGAACTCGACCTATCTGTTTCCCGCCAATACCTCCTCAAGGTAGGAAAGAGGAGGTTTATGAAGGTTATCGTCACCTGAAGGCTAACCAGAGGTTGAGGAGGGGGGGCGATACGATGGCTGGCGGTCGAACTCATCGGCAATCTCCCCTACCACTTCCTCTAAGATATCCTCCAGAGTCAGCAACCCCACCATCTTTCCTTTTCTGTTGACTACAAAGGCTGTCTCTATGTGCCTGGCTTGAAGAAGCTTGAGGAGCTTGTCTATTTTGGTCTCCTCCGGCACCGAGAAACTCTCCCTGATAAACCGGGAGAGGCTTCCTCCTTCTTGGAGGGCGGAGGCAGGGGCACGAACGAGATCTTTGGCATGAACAATCCCTAGGAGATTGTTTTTCTTCCCCTTATAGACAGGTATGCGGGAGAAGCCACTGCTATGGATGAGCTGACCCACTTCCCTCAGGCTGGCTTCCTCGCCGACCATGGCCACCTGGGACAAGGGGGTCATAATCTCACCAGCCCTGGTAGCCGACAGACTTAGGAGCTGGTAGACCATTCGGCTCTCATCAGGGGTCACATCCTGAGGCGGCTCGGTGGAGATAACCAGCTTCAACTCCTCCTTGGTGATGTAAGGGTATCTCTTTCCCCGTGAAAAGGTCAGCAGAGAGATTAGCACCCCAGCTACCAGAGAGGCAATATATACCACAGGGTAGAAGAGGAATCGGAAGAGATGGAGGGGATATATCACTATCAGAGCCATCCTGGTTGCCCGCTGTCGGTAGAGGGTCTTGGGGATGACCTCCCCCAGGATGAGGGTTAAGGGGAGTATCATCAGGAAAGCCAGCCCCGTATACCTCTTTCCCCACAACTGAGCAACGATCTCATTGGTAGCAAAGGTGGCGGCTACCGTGCAGAGGTTGGTCCCCGCCAGGGTGGTGCTCAGCAACCTCTGAGGCTTTCTCATCAGCCTGAGAACCCTTTTCGCCGAAAGGGACTTTTCCTCAGCCAGGTGCAACAATCGGGCTCTGCTGGCTGATACCAGAGCTATCTCCGAACCGGAGAAGAAGCCCTCCAGAGCTAGGCACCCTACTATTACAAGCAAAAGAAGCCACAGGGACAAAAGTTAATCTCCTGCTTCCGTTGGGTCTTTCCGTCTTACCCTTACTGTTAAAATTCGGGAACCGGTCATCTTGGTTATCTGATAGATAAAAGCCTCATCCTCAACCCTCTCCCCTTGGCGGGGAACCCTCTCCATCAGCTCCAGCAGATAGCCAGCCAGGGTATAGGTGTGTTTTGCCTGCAGGTCAACTCCCATCCTGCGGTTGAACTCCCGGAGGGGTATCTGAGCTCTGAACTGATAGAGGTTCTTTCTCAGTTTCCGGGCATAGGTGGTCGGCACATCGAACTCATCCTCTATCTCCCCCACCATCTCCTCCAGGAGGTCCTCCAGAGTAACCATCCCCGCCGTTCCCCCATACTCGTCGAGGACAATGGCTATGGTGGTCTGCCTCTGCTGCATCTGCCGAATAAGACTGAGTAGCCTCTGATGAGCAGGAACAAACATCACCGGCTTTATAAGCTGAGAGAGACTTTGGGGCGAAAGGAGGCGGAATCGGAGGCTCAGAAGGTCTTTAACATATAGGATGCCAACGATGTCGTCAAGGCTCTCCCTATATACGGGAAGGCGGGAGAACTTCGTCTTCTTGGCAAAGCTGAGAGCTTTTACTAAGGGGTAGTCGTAAGGTATGGCTATCATCTCGGTTCTGGGGACCATTATCTCCCTCACCTGGGCATCGTTCAGCCTGAAAATTCCTTTGATTATGTGCAGCTCATCGGGGCGCAAACTCCTCTCCTTTGCTCCCATCTGCAGCATCGCTTTAAAGTCCTCTTCGGTGAAGGTGAGGCTGCCCAAATACCCCTCTTTTGGTCCTTTTCTGGTGAGGATCCCGGTCAGGGAATGAATGGCTTTAACAACAGGACGGACAGCTGAAGCGAACAACCACAGAAAATATGCCGTCCGGCGAGAAAACTGCTCCGGGTAGTTGATGGCAATGGTCTTGGGGGTGATTTCCCCCAGCACTAAGAGGAGGAAGGTCATCACCCCGATGCCGATTAACATCCCCACTTGCTCCGCTCCCCCCCACAGCTCCCGCCGCAAGCTGGCTGCCAGGTTGGAAGAGGCGACATTGACCATCTCGTTGCCCACCAGAATGGTGATGAGGGTGAGTTTGGGGTCTTCTAGGAACCTTTCTACCAGATGAGCCCAGGTGAACCCTTCACCTGAGAGGCGGCGAACCCTCCACCTTCGCAAGGAAAAAAAGGCTGTCTCCGAGCCGGCAAAGGTAGCCGAAAGGATGAGAAGAGCGGCTAGTAAAAATATCTTAAGCCCAATGGCAATATACACAGGAGCAAACTCCCGATTTTATGAAAGGCATCCTGGAGTCTCTTCTTATGCCATCCATTAAATCCTCGCTCAGTATAAGAAAAGACCTAATTAGCAATTATACCATAAAAGGGAAGGAGCTTTTTAAGGAGATTGTATGTTACAGCATAAACCGCTCTTTTAAGAGGTGGGAATTAACTGCTCTTGGAGGAGGCTTTTCCTCCGGCACCCTTCCAGTTGAGGGCACCTTCCGACCAGGCGACGAACACTGCGCAGGTGGAATCACCGGTGACATTGAGCACCGTGCGGCACATATCGAGTATCCGCTCCACCCCCATAACAAGGGCTATCCCCTCCACTGGTATCCCTATGGTGGTAAGCACAATGGTGAGGGTTATCATCCCGATACCCGGCACCCCGGCACAGCCTATAGATGCCAGAGTAGCAGTCAGCACAACCATAAGCTGGCTGGCAATGCTGAGGTCGATGCCGTAGACCTGGGCAATGAAGAGGGCAGAGACCCCGTGATAGATGGCGGTGCCATGCATATTGATGGTCGCCCCTAAGGGGAGCACAAAGCTGGCAATATCTCTGGAAACCTTAAGCTCCTCCTCGGTGGTTTTCAAATTAATGGGAAGGGTAGCGTTGCTGGAGCAGGTGCTGAAAGCGACCAGCTGCACCGGACGGATAATCTTGAAAAACTTCAGAGGGCTTATCCCACCCATCAGCTTCACCGACAGCGAGTACACCACTATCATAAAGAGAAACAGTGCCAAAATGGTAACCAGCACATATTTGAGCAGGGTGAGCAAGACCTCATAGCCAAACCTTCCAGCAACCCCAGCCATCAGGGCGAAGACGCCGTAAGGTGCCAGCTTCATCACTATATCGACCAGGACTATCATGGTGTCATTTATACTTTCCAGAAGACCTACCAACCGCCGCCGCCTCTGGGAACTTATCATGGTCATAGCTATCCCTGTCAGGATGCAGAAGGTTATGATGGGAAGCATATCGCTCTCTGCCATTGCTTTGATGGGATTGCTGGGGATCAGGGAGAGGAATATATCCCATAGCCCCGGTTTTTCCATTGCTTTGGTGAGCTGTTCCTCACTAACCCCTTTATATTCAGACAACAACTTTGCCTTCACCCCTGGGTCCAGCCCTACCCCCGGCTGGAAGGTATTAGCCAGCAAGAGCCCGAAGGAGACCGCCAAAGCTGTGGCTATGAGATAATAAGCTACCGTCTTCAAGCCCACCCGCCCCAGCTTCTTTATATCTCCTAAACTGGCGGTGCCCAGGGTCAGAGAGGCTACCACCAGAGGGACCACCAGCATGACAATGAGCTTGATGAAAGCCCGACCAAACGGCTCGATGTAGAGGGCTTTAGCCCCCAGGAGTGGCCCGACAATAACACCCAGTGCCAGACCGATGGCGATCTTGGTGTAGATTTTCATCCTGCCCCTTCTATCCTTCGGTTAATTCTACCATAACACCATCTCTCAAAAAGGTTGCTCTCCATCAACGCTCTCTACCTTTTTAAAAATAGAAGGTGGCAATAAGGGTGTAAAGGAGCGCCCCTATGATGGCAGCAACTGTTGCCAGGGGCAACTGGGTCAGCACATGGTCCATCAGGTCGGATCCGGTAGCCAGGGAGGAGAGGATGCTGGTATCTGAGATGGGTGAGCACTGGTCCCCATAGACCGCCCCTCCAATTACCGCGGCAAAACAGAGCAACACATAGAAGGGGTCGGGATTGACCGAATAGGCAAGGGGCATAGCGATAGGGAACACCACCGCATAAGTCCCCCAGGAGGATCCCGCCGAAAAGGCGATAAACATGCAAATAGCCATAAAGATAGCGGGCAGAAGAGCGGGGATGATAATGGAGCTGGTGGCGGATATTATATAACTGGCAGCCCCCAGCGATTCCGATACTCTCCCCAGGGTCACGGCAAACCCCAGAATTATGGCGCCTACGGTCACCCCTTTGCACCCAGCCACAAATCCCTCAATCACCGCCTTCAACTTCATCCCTTTATAAAGAGCCACCACCATGGCTGATAAAACAGTTAAGAAAAAAGCTTCGGAGATGAACAACTTCCCCACAATAATCTTGGGTGCAATAGCTACCCCTAACAAGACCCCGATGGGGATGAGGAAGTCCTCATTTCCAGAGCGATACCCCTCAGGGATGTTGAGAACGGTAAGCTCCTTTGATAAAAGGGGGCTCGCCCCATCCCTATCAAGCTTGCCGGTCTCCTTCGCCCTCTTCATAGCCTTTGCCATCTTTCTCCCATACCAGGGGAGCTTCTCCAGGGAGATGAGGAGGCAGAAGAGCAGAGCAAACCAAGGGTAGAAGTTGAAGGGGATGGCTTTAAAAAAGAAGTTAATGCCGGAGTCGATAGTAGGGAAAAGGGGGATGGTGCCTACTACCAGCCCTCCCACATAGATGGGCCACACATTGAAGGGGATGAGGGTAGCATCCGGGGAGCCGGTGGAATCGATTATATAGGAGAGCTCCTCGTGGCTGACCCGATTCTCGTCGCATATGGGCCTTACCGTGGAACCGGTTAAAATGGTGCCGATGGTTCCCCCCTGATGGAAGAGAAGCCCCATAAGGAAGGCAAATAACTTGGCACTGCGACGCCCTTTCACTATCCGCCTGCCAGCCCAGCGGGTAAAGTAGAGGGCACCGCCGGTCTTCGTCCACAACCCTATCAATCCCCCCAAGCACCACAGATATACCAGCAGTATCTGTCCATAGTTTGGGCTTCCAATGGCGGGGATTAGATAGTGCTGGACTATGTTATATTTTTGGCTGATTATACCCCCGGCTAACACACCGAGGAAGAGGGAAGGGATAACCTCCTTGGTGGCAAAACAAAACACCAGGGTCAACATCGCTGGTACTATCGACCAGAAGCCGTAGTTTTTCTCTGCCTGATTAAAGACAACCAGGTCGGTATATTCCCTTACCAGAAAGACGGCCACCAGCAGAACGAAAAAGCTACCCCACTTCAACCATTTCGGCATTAGACCAACCTGACCAACGCTCTGACTGTTCTTAGAAGATAAACTTTAAAAAAGGAACTCTCTCAGGAGCTTTTTAACATAAGAAGGAAACCTCATGGGCGACTCTTCTATCGCAATAAGACAACCTTTCGGCCCAAGGCTGGCTTTTTTCTTCCCTTCTATTAAGTAAGAGCAATTTAAACTATAGCTCTCTTTTTATATAGTAGAAGGCTTAGTTGTCCCTTC
>Ga0209979_1004980_pt1 | contig 10672 bp, 5 predicted proteins | sample AnhtaG_FD_183114 | JGI IMG/M metagenome (GOLD analysis project Ga0209979, IMG submission 183114) | Deep subsurface microbial communities from Anholt, Denmark to uncover new lineages of life (NeLLi) - Anholt_01485 metaG (SPAdes) (version 2) | ecosystem: Environmental > Aquatic > Marine > Oceanic >...
AATCATCCTTGTTTTCCCTTTTATGGTTAAAGTATGACCAGACTAATGTTAACGCCATTACAAAGGTTTTACCTGAGCCTGTTGCCATCTTGAAGGCATAAAGGGGATACTGGTCATAAGAGGGGTCATAGCCCTGAATGGGACCTGCTCCAAAATCCCTTGCCATGTCTATAAAGTTTCTCTTTTTCATTACTTCATAAACATAAATAAACGTTTCAATCGCTTCCCTTTGACAGAACCAGAATTCAAAAGGTTCACCATCTACAATATGGCCTTCACTAAACCAGAATTGCAACAAACGGCGGGTGGTGTCCGTAATGTTGAAGTATCCTTCTTCTCGCCAAGTGAAAACTGCCTTGCGTAGTTCATTAACCAAGTATGCCTTACTTGGTCGTCTTTTTTCAGGCTGTAAAAGTTCAGTGGATTTCATCGTTTGGCACCTTGCATCCGGGGTATGGATAATACAAATTCCGTTTCCGTTGCATTTAATTCAATTTCTTTGTTTAATTTCTCTTTTATTGTTTTAATCATTCTATAAATCCCACTGCCAATATCTGTTACCATCCCAATCTTGTAAAGCAGATTATAAAGAGTTAGATTTCGAGGCACATGACAACCTGCTATTTTCATGCTTTCTATAGTAACTGTATTAGGTAACCTTCCTGGCGTTCTGATTTCTATTCTATCCTCAAATATGAATAATCTTATTGAAGCATTAATTGTATAATCTCGATGAGCTACTGCGTTTACAATTCCCTCTCTTAAAACTTTTTCAGGAATTTCAGGGTATAATTCTGATTCAAAACCTTTTATTTTGTGCTCTTCCTTTATATATAACTTCAGAAATTTTAATGAATCTTCTAACATATCCGGAATTTTTCCTTGTAAATCTTTTTTATCAGATGGAGGAATAGAAACATCCATACCAGGGAGGTAAGCGGCTATAATCTTTGCGTATGGAATAAATTGCTGAGGGTTTTTCCCAAAAAATAATATCCCAGCAAGTGTAGGTTTCTTCTTATTTGTAATAACTTTAAGATTTTTAAGATAATTTTCGATTAAACTTTCTTCTGGAGAAATATCTAAATATTTTTCCAGAAAATATTTAAAGTAATCCATATCAAGGCTACCAAGTGAGGCTTTAGAGATAGGGATCTCGTCATAATAGATGCTTTCGCTTGTTTGATAAAGCCTCCTAACTTCTTGCCATGCGGCTTGTCTGCATCTATTCCCTGACCTAATATAATAAAGACCACTTTTTGTTCGATAAGGTCTTTGCTCCCCTTTAGGAATATTAATAATTAAAACAATTTTACCATCCATATCCACTGTTTCTTGGAGAATACTAATAGGAGGTTCACATCTATTGAATGCAACATCATCAATCTTTCTTACTGCTTCATCAAAATCTTCAACTCCTACAATATCACCTGAGTTGCTAATACCGATTATTAATTGCCCACCATCTGTATTTGCAAAACAGACAATGGACTTTGCTAGAGTTTCATTATCAGGTAAACTTTCCTTGAACTCGGTATGTAAATTTTCACCTTTTAATATTCCTTCCTGTAGTTCCAATTTATCCATTAAACTTCTCCATATTTTTCTGCTCTTATTCTGAATGCTTCTTCTCCGCCTTCCATAATATTTTTTACATCTGCTCTAATATCTTCTTTATCAATAGAGCCTTTGTTATTAATAACGCACCTTTCATTTTTAGTCTCTAAAACAAGAACCAATTCAGAGTCTCCCAAGACAGGGATGTTCGCATTATGTGTAGCAATAAATAATTGTCTTTTCCCCTTTATTTCTCTAAGGATTTTCACTACGTCCTCATATATAAAACGGTTATCAAGGTCCTCTTCAGGCTGGTCAAGGACAACAATCCTATCCTCTTGAGCAAATAGAAGCAATAATAAGGCAGTAGCTTTTTGACCAATAGAAAGTTTATCAATTAATTTATATTCTTCATTCACTTTCAAATATATTTCAATCTTGTCCTCGGGGAAAAGAGTCTCAAGCTCATAAAGTCTTTCGGAATCTTTAAACCATTCTAATATTCTGCTGGACATTGCCTGAGTGAGATTGAACTCTTCACGCAATTTCTGCTCATTCCCTTTAATATATTGAGAAAGTAGAAGACCATCTGTAACTTTATTAGGTGCGTTAACTAACACTTCAATTGCATCGCTTGAGACTTTTGAACCTTTTAATATGTTTGTCAAATCTTCTATGAAATTATCTTTATCCTCTTTATATTTCACCTCAATTTTAAGTCTTCCCTTTAAGGCATCATTTATTTTGTCAAGTTGTTCTTTTCTTATATTAAAAATATCATGCCTCTTCTTACCTATTTTACTCTTCAATCTCTCCCTATCATCTTCCAATTTCTTAATTTCTCTTCCTATGCTTTTTAATTCCTCGATTAAGGGTATTAATTTTGCCCTCTCCTTAGTCAATCTTTCCAGTTCGTCTGGTTTAAATCCTCTCTCAGCCAATTCTTTTTTTATTTTTTGAATATCTATATCAACTTTTTTCTTTTTTTCTAACCATTCAGCATACAAACCTTCAATGCTTTTTCTGGTCTGGTCTGTTGTTTCGAAAAGCTGTTTTTCACTTCGCTCAAATGCTCTCTTAATGTGACTTATCTCTTCAGCTACCTTTTCCAGTATAAATTTATTTTCACTCTTGCCTCTCTTTAAATTATTTTCTAAATAGTTTAGTTCGGAGGCGGATTCATCAAAAAAGGAAATTATTTTGCCCTTTATCCCATCAACTTTTTTAATTGCCTCTTGTAGTTTTTCTTCATCATCTACTATGTTAGTCCACCTTCTGAGTTTTTCTTCTACTTCCAAACCTTTATAAACTTTTATTCCTGCTTCTATTCCCTTTAATCTTTGGTCATACTCTTCCCTTTTTCTCGCACTTTCTTTAAGAGCTAAAAGCCTTCTTCCATTTTCTCTCAATTGTTCAATTAACCTCTTGAATTCCTCCTGTAAACGCCTTATCCTCTCTCCTATTAATTCATCAATTAATTGGAGTTGAAAAGTAGAGGTAATAGAAAGAAAATAGAGTTCCTTTTGACCTATCATAATCGGATATTTTGCTTCTTCGAATAAACTCTGTATAGAAAAACCTGTCTTCACACCACTTTCATCAATAATTTCTGTATCTTTACCTATTGTCCTTTTTATCTCAAATTCCTTTTTCTCTTTTCCGTAATATCTTTCAATAAAGACAGAAAGCTCCCCTCCACTTCCAACAACACTCTCTACAAAATCCATTCGGAAAGATTTATCTGCATAAATTGGTAAATCCATAACATATCGCATAGTTTCTAGGATAGCCGATTTACCCACACCCCTTCCTCCAATAAATGTATTAAGTTCAGGATTGAATAAAATTTCTATATCCCTCAGAAAAGTTGAGCCATTGATTAGTATCTTTGATATTCTATTATGATAAAAAGAAGGACATTCATAAGTCTTCACCCTAACTTCTGGGTCGTGTAGAGCTATTTTTAAAGCACTAATGCTAAAAGAACTTAACTTATAATATGTGGTTCTTAATTTACCATCCCGCTTTTTAGTGCTTATATCGTCAAGACATTTAGGGTCAGTATTTTCAATGATTGCTATTTTTTTAAAATAATCAGATGGAAGTTCATTTGTAGATATAAGTTTATTTTTTCCTTCCTCAGAGATATATTCAATAGCATCAGGCTTTACACTCATTAAATACTTTGCAGATTGGGAAGAATTAAAAGTACGAAGAAGTCCTTTATCATCTTCTGGGTGTGGGAACACAACCAAGCATTTATATCTCTCTCGAATTTCACTTATTAACTCTTCCAGTTCTAATCTACTTTCAATATCTCTATTTTTTCTTCCTTCAAATAACGATTTTTGTGGGTTCTTGTCTAAGCTGTGGAGAAATGTATTCAAACCATCAATATCAACATTTTGCTTAAAAATTAACAGCAGATGAAGACCATATTTCCCACCAGTCAATTTTAATGAAAGCTCAACTCCTGGAAATATTACAATTCCTTTACCTTTCGCCTTATTCTTTATTAACTCGAACCACTCCTTTCTCACTCCGTTATAATCTGTAATAGCTCCTATCTTAATTTGCGCTTCTTCTATTCTCTTTATATATTCTTCTACTAATTTTTTACACGCATCATTGGAATCTAAATCAAACCCAGATGGTAATGTAAAACTTTCTACACCTGGAGAATGCAGGTGTAAATCTACTTTCATCCAATTAGCCCCATTATAATTTTTTTCATTCATAGTCATTAACTCCTTCATTTCACTCTCACCCCCAAAACCTTATTCGTATCATTTCCAAACACATCCACGACCTTAACCATTATTTGGTATTTACCTTTTTCTTCGTATTTGTGTTCAGCCTCATAATCTACTCTCGGATTATTCTTGACTCTAAAACTCTGCCATTGATTATGGAAGGTATCACCTTCATAATCCCAGTCTATAGCCCAGTAATCTATAAGTTCCCTTGAATCTTTTACTTTACCGGCAATCTCTGCAAGTTCTGCAGTTGGTGCAAGTTGAAAGTCTGTAATTTTTAATATTGCTTTGTCTTCTTTGATTTTCGCTTCAATCTCCAAATAGGCAACCTCTGGGAATTTTACATGTTTCGCTATCTCCTTTTCTAACATCTGGTCTGGTATCTTTAATAGTTGTAAATCAAAACCGACAAGGGCAGATTTTATCTCATTTACAGATGGTATTTGAACAAGCCTTAAATCCACTCCATTCTTCTTTGCTAACTCCTTAGCAAGTTCATTTACTTCATAGCTCCATTCCCAGCCAAGAACATCAGCTTTATTGAAGTTGGTAGCCCTGCATTCAATTACTACCTTCTCTACATCTTCCATCGTAACAGGAGCATTCAAAGGACCAATATGAACTGCTCTGTCTCCTTTTCTGCCATGCAAATATCTAAACCCTGTTAAAAGTTGAGCCTGATAGAGTTTGAGCATAAAGGCAAGGTATTCCTCTTCCTTCTCTTGCCAGTAAACCATCTCATAATTTCCGATATTCCAGAGTTCAAAAGGTCTTGCTGGGTTACCATATTTCTTGCCTTCATTCTGTAAATCTTTTGAATTGTGAATATCCAGAAGTCTCTTTCTTGTCACCTGAATGGCAAACTTGGATAAATCACACCCTATCCATCTTCTGCCTCTTCTGCCAAGTTTTTCCGCCACTGCTAAGCTTGTGCCTGAACCACAAAAGAAGTCTGCGACAATGTCGCCTGGGTTGGAAGAGGCGAGAATGATACGTTTTAAGAGAGCTTCAGGTTTTTGGGTTTCAAATGTTAATCTTTCGGCAGCCATCTGATTAATTGCCGCTATTCTCCAGACATCGGTTGGGTGTCTATATTCCCCTTCAGATCTTGTTGCTCCTTTTATGCCGGTCGCAATTCTTCTCAATACTTCTTTGCTTCTTTTTTCCATAACTCTAGCACCATCAAAAGTCCATTTATCTGACTTTGTATAGAAAAATATTGTATCGTGTTTTCTGGAGAATCTTTCCTTGCTTACTCCCCCTGTTTCATAGAACCATACTATTTCATTTTGAAAACTATCGTAGCTAAAAATCTCATCCATCATGCATTTGAGATAATGAGAAACATGCCAATCCAAATGCACATAAATAGAGCCATTCTCAGCCAGCAATTCTCGCATCAGAACCAAGCGCTCATACATATATCTCAAATAAGAAGCAATCCCACCGCTCCATGTGTCTTTATAAGCCCTCTCTTCTATAATAGACGGTTCTTTCTCTATCCTTTCATCGCCGAGTTTTGTTCTTATCGTAAAATCTGCTCCAGTAAAAAACGGCGGGTCAATATAAATTAGATTTATCTTCCCTGCCCAGCCTTGCTTTATGAGTGACGACATTACAAGTTTGTTATCGCCCCAGACAAGGAGGTTCTTCCAATCTTTTGGATAATTTTCAGGATATTTACTTTCCGGATAAAATTGTGATGGGTCAAAGAGTCCACCTTCCAAATCTTTAAGTCTCGGTTTATTCACAGTTTCAACAACCTGAAATGGTAGATTTGGCTTCTCAATCGGTATCTTCTCACCTTTCTCGTATATGTCATATTTCTCTGCCCAGAGCAGTTCCACATATTTTTTGTTCTCTGCCATTTTTATCTTATCTCCTCATTAACATTAATACCGCCATTTCATATAACTTATAATAAACGAAGTATTTCGTTTATGCACCCAAATTGTCATGTATTGCAAAGTACTTTATTCATATTTAAATATTATAACTCTTCTGTCACATATCAACTATAAAAATAAGGATTTTTTATTTTTTAACCTTAAAATCCAGCAATCTTCCTTCCGGACCGGTCACATCAACTGCCACCTCGTCCCCTTCTTTTATCTCCCCGTTTAAGAGTTTCATAGCCAGTACATTCTGCACTTTATTTTGTATTACTCTCTTTAACGGCCTTGCTCCATATACAGGATCAAACCCTTCTTTTGCCAGAATCTTTTTAGCCTTATCTGTTATATCAATGCTTAGCTTCTTACTTTTTAGAATCTCCTTTAATTTTTCAATCTGGATTTCGACAATTTTAGTTATCTCATTCATCCCCAGCCTGTGAAATATAACGATGTCGTCCACCCTATTTAAAAATTCTGGTTTAAAGTTATTTTTCATTGCTTCTGTAATTCTTTTTTTCATTTCTTCTTCGTCTTTCTCTCCAAGCTCAGTTATCCACTGGCTGCCGATATTGGAAGTCATAATAATAACTGTATTTTTAAAATCAACAGTTCTTCCATGCCCGTCCGTAAGCCTGCCGTCATCCATTATTTGAAGTAATATATTAAACACATCGCTGTGAGCCTTCTCAATTTCATCCAGAAGCATAACACTATATGGTTTCCTCCTTACTGCTTCCGTCAGGTATCCGCCTTCTTCATATCCCACATAGCCTGGAGGAGCGCCAATAAGTCTTGATACAGTATGTTTTTCCATATATTCTGACATATCTATCCTTACCATAGCTCTTTCATCGTCAAACAAGAACTGGGCCAGAGCTTTTGAAAGCTCAGTCTTCCCCACTCCGGTAGGTCCCAGGAATATAAATGAACCAATAGGACGGTTTGGGTCTTGGAGACCGGCCCTGGCTCTTCTTATGGCATTGGAGATTACAGATATAGCTTCATCCTGTCCAACAACTCTCTTTCTTAATCTTTCTTCCATATGAACCAGTTTATCAATTTCCGCTTCCATCAATCTGGTAACCGGGATACCGGTCCATTTGGAAACAGCCTCTGCAATATCTTCCTCATCTACTTCTTCTTTCAGCATCTTCTGGCTCTTTTGCAGCTGCTCCAGCTTTTTATTTTCTTCATTTAACTTCTTCTGAAGTTCCAGCAGTTTTCCATATTTCAGCTCTGCTGCTTTTTGCAGATCGGCATCTCTTTCTGCGTGTTCAGCATCTATTTTAGTTTTTTCTATCTCCTCTTTTAGATTTCTAATAATCTTGATTATTTCTTTTTCCTGTTTCCAGTGCGCTTTCATTAAATTACTTTTTTCTTTAAGATTAGAAAGCTCCCTCTTTATCTTTTCCATTCTGGCTGCAGAAGCTTCATCTTTTTCCTTCTTTAACGCCTGCACTTCAATTTCAAGTTGTTTTATCTTCCTTTCTACTTCATCAATTTCTGCAGGCATACTGTCTATCTCAATCCTTAATCTCGAAGCAGCCTCGTCCATCAGGTCAATAGCCTTATCCGGCAGAAACCGGTCGGATATATACCGGTCTGAAAGAATTGCTGCAGATACAAGAGCAGCATCTTTTATTCGGACCCCATGATGTACTTCATATTTCTCTCTAAGCCCTCTAAGTATTGAAATTGTATCTTCCACCGATGGCTCGTCTATCTGGACAGGCTGAAACCTTCTTTCCAGCGCTGCATCCTTTTCAATATGCTTTCTATAATCATCCAGCGTTGTTGCTCCTATAGCGTGAAGCTCACCACGGGCAAGCATGGGCTTTAACATATTTGAAGCATCAACAGCACCTTCTGCCGCACCTGCCCCAACCACCGTGTGCAGCTCATCCAGAAACAAGATTATATTGCCTTCAGCCCTGGACACTTCTTTCAGCACTGCTTTTAATCTGTCTTCAAATTCGCCCCTGTATTTAGAGCCAGCTACAAGAGCACCCATATCCAGAGCTATTATTTTTTTATCTTTAAGACCTTCAGGCACATCCCCTGATACTATCCTGCTTGCCAGCCCTTCGACAATGGCAGTTTTACCCACACCGGGGTCACCAATAAGAACAGGATTGTTCTTGGTTCTCCTGGACAGCACCTGAACTACCCTTCTTATTTCATCATCTCTTCCTATTACCGGGTCCAGTTTTCCTTTTCTTGCCAGGTCAGTAATGTCTTTCCCGAACCTTTTTAGCGCCTGGTATTTATCTTCAGGATTCTGGTCTGTTATTCTCTGGCTTCCCCTTATGCTGACCAGGATCTGGTATATTCTATCTTTGGTAACACCATACTGTTTTAAAAGCTGTCCCACTTTTCCAGAGCTTTGAGCCAGAGAGATTAAAATATGCTCAGTTGAAACATATTCGTCCTTTAACTGTTCAGCCTCATTGAAGGCATTATTTAAGATGTTATTTAATTCTGGACTAATATAAACCTGCGCTGTTTGCCCGGAAACTTTGGGTTGTCTTGCCAGCGCATCATCTATTTTACTGCTGAAATCATCAATGTTGACCTCCAGCTTTTCCAGGATAGGTATAATTATCCCGTCCTCCTGCTTAAGCATAGCATACATCAAATGAATATCATCAATACTCTGATGTCCATTCTCAGATGAAATTCTCTGAGCCTGTGATAGTATCTCCTGCGCTTTTATGGTAAATTTATCTATTTGCATATATTTAAATCACTCTTATGATACCGGTCAAATTTTTAAATTATATGATAATATTTTCCCTTGGATTTTCGTTATAACTCCTTGCAAATTCTTCAAAGTGCCTCTTCTGTTCACTGTTTAATTTTTCCGGCAGTATCAGCTTAATTTTGGCATACAGGTCGCCAAATTCGCTGCTTCTTAATTTCGGCATTCCTTTACCCTTAAGTCTGAGAGTTTTCCCACCCTGGGTTTTTGGCGGTACCTTTACCATAATTTTCCCGCTGAAAGTTGGTATATCAATCTTTGCTCCATAAAAAGCCTCCTTTATGGTAACCGGCACTTCGCAGTATAAGTCATCCCCTTTTCTGGTAAAAAAGTTATGGGGGGCAATATTTATTACCAGATATAAATCTCCAGCCGGTCCACCAGCCGGACTCTTTGCACCTTCTCCTGCTAATCTGATTTTCCCGCCATCCTTAATCCCTTCAGGGATTTTTACATTAACAGTCCTGGTTCTTCCTCCTTTTTGTAATTTAATTGATCTCTGTGTTCCTGAGTAAGCTTCCCTTAAAGTTATGCTGAGTTCAGACTGCATATCCTGACCTTTCTGCATATTAGTACGGGTACCTCTACCAAACTGTGAACCAAAACCTGAATCGAAGCCAGAAAATCTATCATCAGATCTTCTTCCAAAAAACATTTCAAAAAAGTCAGAAAAACCGCTGCCAAGATCTTCGAAGTTAAAACCTCTGCCTCCAAAGTCATAGGTATAAGTTTTTCCGCCCCCTCCGGGCCAGCCGGCGCCTGCATTAGCATATTGTTTCCAGTTTGCACCCAATTGATCATACCTTGACCTCTTCTGAGGGTTCTTTAGTACCTCATACGCCTCTCCAACCTCTTTAAACTTTTCTTCAGCCTTAGGATTATTGGGATTTGCATCCGGATGATATTCTCTGGCCAGTATTCTAAAAGCCTTTTTTATCTCATCCTGTGATGCACTTTTATTTACACCTAATATTCTATAATAATCTTTATATTCAACCATCTATATCTACCCACATATTTCTCATAAACACACCTGCCCATAACCTCTAAATAAAGCTATGGGCAGGCATTAAAAATGCGTATCTTCTTAAGCTAAAAAATAACGTCATTGCTCAGTACATTACCTGGTACTTGTTTCTATTATTTGTTTTCATCATCTTTCGCTTCAAATTCGGCATCAATCACTTCTTCTTCTCCATTACCTCCCTTATTACCCCCTGCCTTCTTGCCTCCTGTTGCTCCGGCTCCTGGGCCTCCTGGTCCTGTACCGGGACCGGTACCTGCCCCAGCCTGCGCATAAAGCTTCTGTGACAACTCATTCTGCAGATTCTGCAATTTTTCTGTCTCTTTCTTTATCAGGTCAGCATTATCTGATTCCAGGCTCTTCCTTAGAATTTTAACCTGCTCTTCGATATTCTTCTTCATATCCTCAGGAACTTTGCTGCCAACTTCTTTCATCAACTTTTCTGTAGAATAAATTAAACTGTCAGCATTATTTTTTGCATCAACAAGAGAACGCTTCTTCTTATCTTCCTCTGCGTGCTCTTTTGACTCATTAACCATTCTTTCAATTTCCTCATCACTCAGATGTGATGTTGCGGTAATAGTAATTTTCTGCTCCTTACCTGTAGCTGTATCCTTAGCAGTAACATTTACAATTCCATTTGCGTCAATATCAAACGTTACTTCTATCTGCGGAATTCCTC
>Ga0209979_1004981_pt1 | contig 10671 bp, 10 predicted proteins | sample AnhtaG_FD_183114 | JGI IMG/M metagenome (GOLD analysis project Ga0209979, IMG submission 183114) | Deep subsurface microbial communities from Anholt, Denmark to uncover new lineages of life (NeLLi) - Anholt_01485 metaG (SPAdes) (version 2) | ecosystem: Environmental > Aquatic > Marine > Oceanic...
TGAGCTGCGTTGTAAAGCTACCGAAAATCCTTTCCAATCAGTATAGATAACAATCCCGAGTACTCGGGATAATTTTATTTGAATGTATAACGAGGAGCTCACCGGCGGGAAAGCACGGCAGCGATTTCCCGTCCGCGGTCAGCAAGTTCAAATACGATAGGACGTTTTGAAACGGATATTCTGACTCAACGGGAAAATAATATAACGCGTTGCCATTCATGGCACTTAACTTGCTGAAAAGATAAAACTTGCGACAGTGCTCAAAACTTAGAAATCACGCCGGAGCGGCAGCGTCCGTGTTAATGCGCTTGTTATGCCCAGCTTGACAACTGTGACTTCGACTTCCCATCTAAGCTGAGTAGTAATAGACTGGAGTCTCAATCACTTTACTGGGTTTTGAATTACCCACAATAGTTTTCTGCAAATGCTCTACTGTAGCAGGGGAAAAGAACTGTTCGCCGGTTTCTTCATTCACTCGGGCTGGTACATTTTCCACGATGTAGAATTTGCCTTCGAGCTCCAGAGTGTATCTGACTCGGCGCTCCGTTAGTTTCTCGTCTGGGTAATTCATTTCTTTTTCCTTTTTTTCAAATCAATCCAATTTGCTGGATTTGGTTCATACAGTGTTATGATTTTTATAATCGGACGTGACGGATAGCTGCATTGAATATGTAGTGGTGTTTTTCCTTTGCTGAATCCTGGAATCAAACAGCTTGGGCCGTATTTATCGTCCGGGTAGTCTTCGATTAACTCACTATCCCGCAGAATCGCCTCCCGCACTTCCTGCACGGTGATTCTTCGAATGATGATTTGGTCAACGGCATGTTTGGAAAACTCAAACTCATCCCTTTTAATCTTCTTACGTATCTTCTATCAGGGACATATTAAACTTACGCTATTATTACTTGTTAAGCTCCATCATGATACTTCCTACGGCATAACGACAAAGCTCACCTGCTGCTTTGAAGCGCAATAACAAGCAAGCCGTGCCGGAGGCAGACAGCAAGTTCAAATACGATAGGACGATTTGAAACGGATATCCTGACTCAGCGGGAAAATAATATAACGACACGTTTCACCCGCAAAGGATGAATCCGCACCTAACTCGATTAGTGAAAATGAACGTTGCCGAACCCCCAAAACCAGCTCAGATCGTCCGTGCCCTTTGTCGGGTGGAAACGATTGTTATACCAAAACTTAAGATGAGTTTTCAAAGGAAATAAGTGACGAGGATGGACAGAAAGATTATGTTATTCAAACACGCGTAGAAACTTAGTGGGCAACTTTTTCTTATTAATCCGACATTCCCAGATCCGAAAGACTGTCCATCCTTTCTCCTCTAAAGTATTAGTTACCAATCTATCTCTTGCTCGGTTTTTCTTTATTTTATTTTGCCAATAATCGGCATTGTCTTTTGGTTTTGTATTTCTACAATTATGGCCATGCCAAAAACAGCCATCGGTAAAAACAATTATTCTTTTTTTGGGAAAGACGAAATCTGGATTTCCAAAAAACTTATATTTTCGTCTCCATCCCGTTATGTTATATTCTTTGAATATCTTGATGAGATTAAATTCGGTTGATTTATTGCCGTGTGATTTTACGGCTCTCATAATGGAAGAACGTTCTTCCTTTGTGAAGCTATTCGCCATTTTTCTTAGTAACAGTAACCCAACTCTTGTCAAAACCTATTTGTTCGAGAACGATATCTTTGTCTAGTTTTTTGGGTAACTTAATCTTAACAATTAGACAGTCATTTGGGACTGGTTCGATAATTGTAAATTGCGAACCGTGAGGTTGCCAAGTGAATGCGTGGCGGATATCTGATTTTTGGAAGCCTTCTAAATTGCCATTTTTATTCCACTGCCAAGAGTATAATTCTGTGTCATATCTAATTGTATCAAATTCAAAAACAGCAACCTCTGAAAGGTCGTTAGATTTGATAAGAACGATTGTTCGCATATGTTTGTAGTATTTACGAATCCCTGTAACTCGGTCATTCCATATCTCTAAAATCTGTTCTCCCAAATGGTCTGGCTCTACTTCGGAGATTTTAGTCTCCCCAAATGAATAGACGGGAGAATTCCTACCTGAAATCAATCGAACAGTTTTTTGATTTGAAGGACTCTTTGATTTAACCGTTTTTGCGCCCCAAGCACAAATGCCCATTACAACGTCGTCTAATCCAACGTTTGAGGGTTTCCATTTGGCACCAATACACTTGGAAAAAATTTCTTCCCATTCTTGTCCTTCGAGAACAGGCTTTCCTTTAGTCGCTAGAATATAGACGATTTCACGTCCGAGATTATAACCGAAATCTTTGGGGAAGTTATTTAATGAATAAGGAGGCTTAACTTTTTCAACCGTCCGTAAGCGTGGTGATTTCTTCTGTGGCATTTGTTTTCGAATAAATCCTAATTTTATATTGTTTTTCATTCGTGTCAATTTCGTAGTTGTTCAAGAGAATTGGAACGAACGATTCCAAGATGGCTTGAACTACTGTTACGGGTACAGCATTACCTGTCTGCTTTCGCACCTGCACATCTGGCATAACTATTTTAAACCAGTCTGGGAATCCTTGTAATCTCAACATTTCTCTCGGAGTCAATCTTCTTTCACCATTAACAAGAAGATAATTGTGTGATGCATTCGCACGAAGGGCACAGGAAAAAGGATAGGAACTTATATTACCAGCTTTGTTTTCATGCCAAATTGCGGGATGCTCTTTAGGAGTATGTTTCCTCTTTCGTTTCTTTTGAATATATTCTGAGGCAAAGTATTTCTCATCAACATTTTTTTCTAGAATTTCAGACAATGGAATTCTTCTATGCGTTTTGTTAGGCCATTGAAATAGTAGTTGCTTATCAAATCCAACAATAAATACCCTTTCTCGCTTTTGTGGAAGTCCGTAATCCAAAGCATTTAAGATTTTGCAGTCAACATAGTAACCGAGTTCTTTTAGCGTTTCCAAAATTCGACGAAATGTATAACCTCGATTATGGCTGACAAGTCTCTTTACATTTTCTAACACAAATGCTTTCGGCCTCTTAGCCTCGATAATTCTAGCGATATCAAAAAAGAGAGTACCTCTTGTGTCTTCGAACCCTTTTCCGTTTCCGATTATACTAAATGGCTGGCATGGAAAACCAGCAAAGAGGAGATCATGATCTGGAATTGAATTTGCGTCAACTTTTTTAATATCTCCCATGGGTTTTTCGCCAAAATTTTCATAATAAGCTTCTTGACAGAATGGGTCAATGTCGCAGGAAAAAACGCAGCTTGAATGCAGGTCAAATTTCTGGAATGCTATATTTGCGGCGATTCGAAATCCACCAATCCCACAAAATAATTCAATGTATCTTATCATATATATTCTAAATTTAACGAAATTTTAAGAATATCAACAAATATATTTCTCTACCGACTGCAACTCGTATGAACTGTACGGTATAACGACCAAGCTCACCGGCGTGGTGCTTTTTCCGCGTCCGGTGAAGCGTCGTGTTAGGCGACTTTCATCTGAATTGGTTAAATGTCTTTAGAAGCTTCATGGTAGCTTCATAGTCAAGATTTTCGCCATCATATTCAGATCTATAAAGCCCTTGTAGATTAGAAGGTAGATTCACCCCTTTTTGCACGAGCAACACAAAGTTCTTGCCATAAAGAGCAATGGCAGCGCCAATCTCTATTAGTACATTTTCGTTGATCTTTGCATGCTTATTCCCTTCAGGATCAAGTAATTCACCTTCACTACTTACATGGATAACAGCAGCAGAGCACTTTCTCATATCATCAAATACTTTGTCTGGGACAGGGATAGACGTCGTTTCCTGTTCAACAGAGACGACAGGATCAAATTTCCCGAAGGTCAATAGCTCCTTTAATTGGGCCACAATCTTTTTGTTTTCACCGTGACTTATAAATACTTTATTGCTTTTTTCTTTCTCTTCTTTAGGTTTTTTTGAAGTACCCTCTGCTACCTTTCGCGCTATTTCTCCTTCAGAGGACAATTCTTCTTCCTCTGCTTCCGTCTCTTCTTCGACTATCGGGGCGGAGTCAGGTGAACCTATTGCCAGGAATAATCCTGTTTTTGTTTCTCTCAGTATTCCAGTGTAGATCCCGTTTTCACGAATAATTTCAACACTTTGCTCTGCTCTATTTTTGGGAACGCCAAGACCAATCAGAACATTTTCGGCAATGTTTTCTTTAGGGAATTTAGCTTTATCATACTTTTCATAAAATTTTTGCATTATTCTAGGGCGTAATAGCGCTTCTACTTTAGCTGTGAGCACATCACCCTGCCTCGTTGGAGCAACTATTCGTTTCCCCAAATCAGTAAGATTTATTTCTGACGCGTTATAACCGCCATCCGTAAGTCCATACGCGATTGACGATCCGCAAAGATTTCTCCAATTACTACTCATCGGGCTATAGTCTAGCGCTAAAGCGATATCATGAGGTGCGGCAGATTTGCCTGCGAAATTATCCCAAAGTTCTTCTGCAATAGTTAATGCTTTTGCAAAAGGTATACGAGGAAATTCATTCTGACTCATATACGAACGTTTGTAGTCTTCTGTCTTTTCTTTCGTAGTAGTCTTCTTTTTTACCATTCTTATTCCCTCCTAAAATAGTCGCATAACTATTAATTAACCAAAATATCTTCCGGTTATCATAACATAGATAATGATTGATAACCAATCAACAATTTACAGTTATAATTTACAAAAGTCAACAGGATAAATACAGTTAGAATAAGCCGAGACGCGTTGTTGCCAGTGTGGAGTGGCATCTGGGCGAACTTTTTACCAATGCCGCTTTTATTGTAACCAATATGAGTGCTAACGCAAAAGGAGTGGTGCATTTCTACAAAGGGCAGGGCACAGCAGATATGTTGCCTTTCAAATAGCGTCAGCCAAAGGCAGATCCGCATGCCTGCCTCCGGCATGGCCTCTGGCGGAATTGACGAGATTTATTAAGATCGGCGCCAAAGTAGTCAGGCACAAAGGTCACAAAGGTCTTAACTTTTAACCTTAATATCTGTTTTGTTGTGTTTCTGTTCCTGTTTTTGAATAATTTCAGCTAATGCTCGTAAAGCTTCATTCACGGCATCATGGTCAGGAAAATATTTTGCCACATCCGGTTCTATTACCACTACATTTGTCCCTTCGGCATATCTTTTTGCATATTTGCCTCTAACGCCTTTGCTAAAATCATATTCTTCTAACATGTCAGGATCTTTATGCATTTTTTTCATAATATTTCCTTTCATTTTTATTTGCTTTTCTTGCACTGATGATACGAATATTATCACCTCTTTCCGTATGTACAACAACTAAGGGACGGTTTTTATACGAACTGCCAATAAGAACAAAGCGGTCTTCTTCGTCAGAATGTAACGGATCATAAATGGTTAGTGAAAGCCGGTCATTAAATACCGTGCCGGCTTCATCAAAAGTGATACCATGGATTTCCACATTTCTTTTTGCTTTATTTTAATCCCACTCAAACAGTAACACTATTCATTCCTTTACTTGCATATTGCCACAAGCAAAACTGATGTTTTATATTTTTAGCCCGACAAAACGGCAAACCGCCATGCTATCACTTTAATTCAAACAATTTTCTAACATGGTTAATATTACATTTCTATAGAGCACTTAACAAGTTACTACGGAGAGCATAAAATAGTTTACGTTTTACCATATAACCTGTATCAATAATTTGAAGAAGTCGAAGGTGAAGAACACCTTCGACAGCGAAGTGAGAGTAATTTTAATGCAAACAATTAACTGCTCTCCTTAGTATTATAAAGTTTCAACATAATATTCAAAGTTATATATTTTATTATTTATCTGCAAGGAATTTATTACTACGGAATTGTACTTTTCTACAATGGGCGGGGTACAGTTGAGCAATGGATTAAGGAAGGCAAATATGCGTTGAGCCCCGAGCCCTCGGGGATTAGGCATTATAGGAGGCGTAAAATCTCTTTTACCTTTTGTGTTAATTGTTTTGGACTGAATGGTTTTGTTTCGTACAGGTCTGCGCCTACCTGGTAGCCTTCTACCTTCTCCCATTCCTGCCCTTTGGCGGAAAGAATGATAACATAGATATTTTTGGTTTCTTCATTTGTTTTTATCTGTTTACATACGTCTAAACCCGATAGACCGGGCAGCATAATATCCAGAATAATGAGCGCCGGTTTTTCTTTTTCGGTCAGCGCTAAAGCCTCTTTTCCATCACCGGTTTCGAGCACGGTAAATCCTTCTTTCTTTAGATACATGGTAATGACGCTTCTAATCTTTAATTCATCTTCTACAACAAGGATCTTATTGTTGTCAAACATGTAGTAAAATCTCCTGATTTGATTTATGTATAAATCCTGATTTTTCTTGCTGTTTCATTGAAAAGTGATTATTTTTTCCACGAAGTGGTGACATTGCTAAAACCTTCAAGACAGGATGACAGGGCGGTCGGTTCAGGATGACAGCATGCAGCTTCTTATCCCCTTTATTACAACGGCGGCGAGCAACTATGACAACTAGATAAGCAAAGGATGACAGCATGCAACTAAATATACTCGGAATGAGAGTAACTCTTTCTGTCATCCTGTCCCGCTAAGCGGGATTCAGGCTCCGTCAATCAATTATATATAATCCAGACTGAATAAAATTATCATTATTTTTGCTCATTAAGTTCCATGAATCTGTGATAGTTAACATTTCACGAAATATTAGTTTCTTTCAAAATATCCTTTTTCTAAATACGATTTAAATCTAGATTTGCATTGTTGACTATAAGGATTTGGATTTTTAAGATAATTATCAAGATTCAAAACCATTGCTATAGCCAACTGTTTAATATGTTTATAGAGGCGCACATTAGTTCCCGGTATAATTTTAAAACCTAATTTTTCATATTTTCTTTTTGTTCGTGGATGAGTAGCTATGAAATAAATATTCTTATTAGGATTTGATTTCCATGCGTCCAAAAGAACAAGTTCATGTATCCCAGCCTCTATTCTTTCTTTTATACACCAATATTCAGGCATTATAGCTAACCTTGATATTTCGAATGGTTTAGAATTTTGTGTTTGCGAGCCATTTTTATCAGCATAGAAAGCTCTTAAATACTCATTCGGAATATTATATGTCTGCATAATAGGGAAAAGTGTTGTTTTATTCGATAATTTTGAAATCTTATGCCCATTTAAATTATAAATTATACTTTTTATTAACTCTGCATGAGGTGATATATTATCCCCGCTTATTATTCGAACTGTTCCAACAAGACGTTTCCTTTGACCGGTCGCTTCAAATGCACCCAAAAATGTTGAATAAAAATCATAACAATCTATATCAAGTTGATGTTTGTTTGGCTCTATAAAATTCACATATCTATAGACAAGATACCGCAATGTAAACATCTGCAATAATTCAGTTCCCTCATCAAGTTCCTTAAATATGAACTTCTTCTCGTATTCCAGTTCATTACCGTTTTTTGAAATCTTCTCTATATGAGCAACTGAATTAAATTTTTCTGAAGCTTCCTGAATCTCTTGTTTATTAGGTGCAATAATCATTATATTTCCGCATTACATTCTTGTCTATAATTCATTATCTCAGAAATTCTCTCGCCCCGAGTACTCGGGGCAAAGAACGCAAAGAAATAGTCACGCTAAGCGGTATAATAAATTGTTTTTACTTAACATACTGCTTACTTTTTAAAAATTTATGAATAATCCAGGATTAGAATAATTATATAACAAATTATTTAATCAATTAACCGCGTTTATGCTGCCGGAAAGATTCATATTCCGTATCTTCCCGGTGCAATAATATTATTCGGATCGAATACTTTTTTTAATTGTTGAAAGGTTTTATATTTACCTTCATGTTTGTATGTAATATTTTGCATTCCTAATATTCCGTGCCTGTATTGCTCTATACCTGCTTCAGAACATTCTCTTTTAAGTTCATCATATAATTGATATGCCCTGTTTTTCTCTTCCGGATTAAATTTGTTAAAACTGATACTTAACACACCTATTACCTGGTCTGGTTTTACAAATGTAATTGTTACCGGCATCTCAAATTTCTGCTTTTTATATAGTCGTTCAGCTATAGTCACGACTTTTCTTACTGCCGTACCCGCAGCCTGAACTGTCGGTGAAAACCATATAAGCCCTATTTGGTCCCCGAGTGCTCGGGGCTCAGCGGGATTAACCCTCCAGCGAATATTTTTTAACGGTTCATCCGAAGGTATCCCTTTCATCAAACCATATACATGTTTGTATGATTCGATACTTTTATTTATTTTAGCACCAAACCGGGTTCTTTTAAGAAACCAGCTATTGGTCAAGCGCTCGACAAGATTAATTCTTGAATCATTGAAAAACGATACTTTCCCAATCCCACTAAAGGCTTTTCGAATTTCATTTTTTTTTGCTTTCACTTCTCCTGATGAACCGTATACTCCGCCTGCGCAGTTCCAATATCCTACTTTGAGCATTGGAGAACTCATAATTTGCTGCGCCATTTCACATGAAATCAATGTATTTGAATACTCTTCGGGACAGCTTTCAACAGTGATTAAATACCGGGTTGCGTTCCCAACATGAACGAGGCTCGTTATTGTACCGGCTTGGCGTAATGAACGAAGTGTATCGATGAGAGGTTCAAGCCCGGCATTTTTGTGAACCGATATAACAAACGATTCAAACCGTCCGGGAATCGGTAAAAGTTCAATTTTAGCGGATGTTACAATGCCAAAATTCGATTGAACAAACAACCCGCCCAGATCCGGTCCTAAACCCGGAAAAGTGCCTGTTTGTAATATGGTTCCGTTTCCAAGTACAACTTCATAATCCGAAACGGTATTTCTGCGATTACCTTTAGGGGTATGTCCAAAACCGCCCTCTAAGGAATTGCCGATAATACTGGATTCCAACCCTGCTCCGGTGGCATCCATCCAGAATTGCGCTTCATGTGTTCTCAAAAAGTCAAATAATTGTTTCTGAGTAACGCCTGGTTCCAAAACAACATGCCCAAGTGTTTTATCAAAACTCCTGATATTGTTCATTCTGTGTAAATCCACAATCAACTGCCCGTCTAAGACCGGAATCTTATCTCCGTAACCAATATTTTTACCTTTACTAATGGGATAGAGAGGAATATGGTTCTCATTCGCTATTTTCACAATCTCCAGTACTTCTTTCGTACTGGCAGGATAAACTATGCCGTAAATTTGTCTTTCTAAACCAAGTGTATTTACCGTTTCCTTCTTTAATGTTTCAAGGTCGACCTTTACATTTTCGGCTCCAAGAAGCCGCTCAATATTTTCAAGTGCCTGTGAAATATTTTCAGACATACACATTCCAAAATTATTAGAACAAAACAACACTGCATTTAACTTATTGAATAGGCATTTAACTCTTAACTTTTGACTTTTGACTTTTGACTTTTGACTTTTGACTTTTGACTTTTAACTTATTGCAAAGGCAGGGCGAAATAAAATGTTGTACCTTTCCCAAATACGCTCTTTAACCCTATTTTTCCGTTGTGATTTTCGATAATAAGCTTAGAAATCGGCATACCGAGACCGGTTCCTTCAGAATGATGTTTAACATCTTCAATTTGGTGAAATTTATCAAACACTTTATCCTTGTCCTTCTTTTTTATTCCTATTCCGTTGTCAGCAATTGATATTTCAACCATACTGTCTTTCACTTCACCGGAAATGGAAATAGTACCTCCAGCATGAGTATATTTTATTGCGTTGCTGATAATGTTTGACATCACCTGGATTATCTTATCCGGGTCTACATTGACGGTTAGCGAAGAATTTTTCAAATCATTCACGATAGTGTGCTGGTGTTTATTTGCTAATCCGGTTAATCCGGCGACACTTGCATCGATTAACCCGTTAAGTTTGACTAATTGAAAGTTAAACGGCATTCTCCCCGCTTCCATTTTTGATAAGTCAAGTACATTGTTGATAAGACGCGTAAGCCGGTCGCTTTCATCTTTGATAATTCCCAGGTACTTTTTCTCTTCTTCCTCTGTTTCCGGCATTCCGTCCAGAAGCACTTCAGTATATGCAACGATGGATGAGAGCGGTGTTCTCAGTTCATGTGAAACCAGCGACAGAAAATCATCCTTCGATTTATCCAGCGTTTTCAATTCTTCAAGCGCTTTCTGCAGTTCCTCGCTGTATTTTCTTAATTCCAGATTTTTTCTGCTTAACGCTTTTGTTCTCTCAATTACTCGTGATTCGAGTATCCTGTTCCAGTTTTCAATTTTCACCCGGGACTTTTTCAGCTCGCTTGTCATCCGGTTGAACGACTGTGCCAGTATACCGATCTCATCGTCTCTGTTTATATCTACCGAGTAATCAAGATTACCCTGTGCAACAATCTGTGTCGCATTCATCAGTTCCCTGAGCGGTCTGGTAACAAATTTTGTCGTTATAACGGTTATAAAGATCCCCACCAGTACAATCCCAAATGTAATGTAAAAAGCCTTTTTTCGATTGGCGGCAATCTCATCATTTAATTTGTATAATGAAACGCCCAGATGTACATAACCCAGTCGCTTTACATCTGCCGTATTGTCAGATTCGTTCGTATTCCCTAAAGTTTCAGGTGGAAAGAGAATTGCTTCGTCCGAGCTG
>Ga0209979_1004982_pt1 | contig 10671 bp, 7 predicted proteins | sample AnhtaG_FD_183114 | JGI IMG/M metagenome (GOLD analysis project Ga0209979, IMG submission 183114) | Deep subsurface microbial communities from Anholt, Denmark to uncover new lineages of life (NeLLi) - Anholt_01485 metaG (SPAdes) (version 2) | ecosystem: Environmental > Aquatic > Marine > Oceanic >...
TAATCCTTTGTTATAAGAGAGTTTACATTCATTTGGGCTTTTCGGAGATTGGGTTTGTTTGGGTTTGAATTGGGTTTGTTTTTTTGCCCCGCCAGCGGGATAAAATTTTTATATTCCTTTGTATCATAGATATTTACGTTCATTTGACTTTTTTGGAAATTGGGTTTGTTTTGCATAAAAAGTAGGTGATTTGTAGAGGGTTCTCGACAGATGTAGAGGTGCGAGGGAGGATCCCCGGCCCCCGACAGAAAAGCAAGTGAGCTAACATCGGGGGTAAACTAAGAAAGCAAGTGAGCATACACCGGGGACAAGCTCTTGGCGAGAAGCTGGATAAAATTTGGGGTTCGGTGACCATGATGGGATCCTCCTGATTTATTATTTACTATTGATTATTGACTATTTACCGTTCACGAATCTGGGCTGGCTGGCTCTAAGTCCTTGTGGTTTAGCCACTTACAGATATGCAATCTATCGCCTACTGGCGGTTTATGTTAGCCTGCTGGCAAACATGCGGGTATTTTAACGTATTTTCAAACAATGTCAACAAAAAAATGAATAAAAAAGCACTTTTTTTAGCCACAGAGGACATTCCAATTGATTATTGAATATTGACTATTGATTATTTTGGGGATTGTGGATTATGGCCAGAGTTTGTTTTCGAGCCAGTTGTCGGCGAGGAGGGCAAAGTCTTTGAAGTCAATTCGGTTGTCGCTTAAATGAGATTTACCGGCCAGAGAAGACAACTTAGATGCAATTAGTTTGTCGGATTGTCCAAAATTAAGTGATAATGCAAGGATTAAAACGGTTGAGTAAACCGTTGTAACAGCCGCTGGGCTGTGCTATTTACTGGTGGTGTTTAGATACCAAGCAACTCATTTACTATTTTAGTCCTATCTCCATCTTCATATTGAGATGTTTCCAAAGTTGGAACTATTTTATCAAACCATTGTGAAAGTTTTTCTTCTGAGCAAGAAAAAGTGAATTTATTTGGTAGTGCATTCCCGCAACCAAAGGTTCCTTCAATCTTCAACTCTCCTGTGAATGGTGGTTGTAGTTTGAGTATCATTTGAGCCAATTCCAGCCATCCTCCGGGCGGGAGCCGTACATCCCTCGGACTCATAATGCTACGACATGTCATGCTTCTATACATATGAAAGCCATTCTGAGGTGAGAAGCGAAGATTACAGTGAGGTCCTCCAGTCCCAAGAGTTAGAATGCTTATAAAAAAGTCATTGGCGATTACTCTACCTTCGTTGATAAGATGAAATCCAAGAGTAACCTCTATATCACTCCTATTTGTGGTCGAAAAAGGATATGCTAAGAAATTGCACTTCACATTTGGCTGAGGACGTCTGCCAAACATACCAGCTAAAACATCGTGTGGTATAGGAACGAAATTTGAGCCTGCTCTGATATAGTATCTTTGTGATTGTCTCTCCTGATGCGGTGCGTGGTCACTCTTGGGAATGTATGTTACGACGAAACCGTTGCCTTCGGAGTCAATTTCGAGAGGGTGATTCTGTACACCAGTATTAGGAGGAATAGTACAGCCTGATATTACTCCTTCTAACCAACTCACGAATCTCCTGACATTCGTAATAGGATGTTCTGCTGTTGCAACATCCGAACCATCGAAGCCTCTGGAGCAATCAATACCCCACACGATTACTCCCCCCTCAGAATTACCAAAACCAGAAATAGCCTTCGCGAGATTGTTTCTGTCATTATCATTCAACCGTTTCCCACTCCCGCTATCTGCTGACCGCTTGAAATCCAAGAACAACTCTTCTGCCTTGCGAGTAAGGATGAACTCCTTAATGCCGCTCTTGCCTTGATTCTTGAGTTTCTCAAAAAGTTCATTTGCTCTTTCCATAAGAATTACCTAATCAACTTATATTAAGACCAAAACCGCAACATTTTAACGATTGACGCCACTGTGCCTTCCTGAATTACTTATCGTTTTTGCCCGTCTTTTTGTTTCTTGTCTTGTTTTTTGACGGGCTGTTCCTTCGGATTGGCTGCAAGATAGTCGTTACAAAATTCATCAACCATATCTTTCACTTTGCTCCGTATGCCTTGGATATAGAGTAAACCGCCCGAACCTATCAAACTACGATGCCAAGTGCTGGCTGACAAAACAAAACGTGGATTTGTGACCAGCCGTACATCTTGCATAAGTTCAATTTGAACTCCTACTACATACATTTGGCCATCAATTCTTATCAATGGTTCTATCCAAAGATAGGGTCGTCCCGGCATCGCAAATCTCTCGTTTGCGCTTAGCACCTTAAGGCCGTTTCTCCGAAGTTGCAACTCCACATCTGTTTGGAATGTGCTCTTCGATAAACCATACTTTTCGACCTCCGGATTTATGGGGGCTACGACAACCCGGACACCCGGCAGACCTGCTAAAGTATCCTTTCCTACGATAAAATAGGAGTCGGACTTTCCAAATGGTTCTTTGGAAGGTTTAGCCGCCGATACTATACCTGCAACAATCACAAGAACTGCAGAGGCAATCCAATATTTTTTCGCTTTCATAATATCCCCTTTCAGAGAAGTCTGATTCTCCGCACCATTTTAGCGATTGTCTGCCCAAGTGCAACCTTCCTTCTGCTAATTGCTTTACAAAGGTGATGGTTTCGGATAAAGGCTACCTAAGACTGTTTTTCAACATGAATAAAATGTTACCAAAAACATGGCAATTTACTGAAGCCAATTTGTCATAACCGAATTATACTTCACGAGCAGCACAATAACAGCAAGAATAAGTATCACTGCCGCTACCAAGACTATTGCCCAAGTTGGCATACTAATTTTTGTTTCGCCTTTCTGTTTTCTTTCAAAGATAATCATTTTAGCACTCCTTTTGATACATGACCCAAGTTTATATGAACTTGGAATCTATCTTTATTATTTTTTGAATTTCAAAAGGAGTGTCCTAACATTATAACGTCAAAATTTTTGTTTTAACTTTAATAAAAACAACACTTCTTTTTTAGGGCATTTATAACATATTATCAAATAGAGACTTACAACATTATATTTTTTAGAATGATTCAATTTAGCTTTATCACAAACATAAAAATCATATTTTCTCCTGCCACTCGTCGTTGGCTAAGTTAGAAAGAAATTACCTATTTGTTTGTCAATTCTTTCTTGACCGATCAAAATTTGTTTGTATTTTATGAGGGTATAGCAACGGCTGGGAATCCTCTGAATGACCAGAAGTTCGGGATATTATGCGGAAACCGTATAAGAGGCCTAATAAGAAGGAGAACTGGCCTAAGTCGTTTCTAAGGGATTACTTATGGACTTTGGGCAAAGGGGTGTTATGCGAAAAAGCGGAATGAATGACAAATGATTTATATCTTCCAAAGAATAATCCAGAATCATTTTCAATGGACGAGACCATCTCCAGGGAGATTGGGGACTTCAGGTGAAGGAGATTATGTTCAAGAAAATGGGTTCGGTCATGAAGATTGGAATTTCAATAAGAATTTATCAATTAAACTTTTTCTATACGGATATTGTTATTACCAACCGACTGAACATAAGAGAAATGAAAAATTCAATATTGCCTTTGCGACTTATACAAATAAAAGGTGGTATTTAATTGGATTTTATTTGAATGCTGAATTTGTTGACGACCCTCCAATAAAAGATAAAGTCCTCAGACAAAAAATGAACGACTTGTTGCAGCTTGGTAATAGCCTTGGTGCACCATGGCAGAAGCTGAATGATAAAAAATTCATTGCAAAGTTGAAAGATGAGGCACAGTGGTTAAAATGGCGTGTTGCACCAGATGATGCGGTAAGAACAAACCAACCATTAGTAATTCCAAAGAAGGTATTTGATACAAAAAACTATCGTATTGTACGGCCAACAGAAATTGACAAAAAAACGTTTGATTCTCTTTATTATTTGGTTCAGGCTTTTTCGGAAGAAGAAGACTATGGTTATGATTGGGAGTTTCCAGAAGGAAGAGAGGTAGAGAAAAAACATAGGTTAAGAGAAAGAAACCAAGCGGTAATAAGAACAGCAAAAGAGCTATTCAAGAAAAAACATAATAAACTTTTCTGCCAAGTATGTGAATTTGATTTTCATCCCAAATATGGTGAAATAGGCTTAGATTTTATTGAAGGGCATCATACCCTACCAATAAGTGAGTTGAAAGGAGAAGTGAAAACAAAGGTGGAGGACATTGCTTTGGTTTGCTCAAATTGCCACCGTATGCTTCATAGAAAGCGTCCTTGGCTGGAAATGAAGGTGTTGAAAAAATTAATAGATGAGAACGCATAACAACGGCATTAAGGGCGACGGCAAAAAGCTACCGAGCCTTATGCCAGACGATATGCCACAAGAAATTAATGGAACCTAATACGACGGAGAACTGGCCTAAGTCGTTTTCAAGGGATTACTTATGGACTTTGGGCAAATGGGTGTTGTACTGAGGCTCGGAGAGGTAAGGAGTTTTATACGGAAACCATATAAACATTGTTATATGAAAATTAATATAAAAATAAAAGCTAAAAGATTAAAGGAGAAATAGCATGGAATTCAAACAAATTGAAACAGTAACGATTCAAATTCTTCAAGATGCAGAGGGTAGTTTTCTTTTTCCCTATCAGATATTCAATAGGATAAAAGATAGCAATTCTTCTTTGGGAAAACAAATTGAAGATGCTTATCCTACAGAATCGGATAAGCCAATTATGGGTGAAGGCTCCGGGATTTATTTTGGCCCTGCCTCATTTGTTGCCCATGCATTAAATAAATTCAAGGATAGTCACCCTGAAATCAAAAAAGAATGGTTCGATGCTAATGACATAGAAGTTGAAGGGATCATCCCAGGGAATAAAGAAGGAATTACTATTTGGGCATGGAAAGAAGGCACATAGAAAATATAAACACATAACAACGCGCTGCAGCGGACTGTTCTCGCCGCCTAACGGCGTCGAGCCCAGCCGCTGAGCTCAAGTGTTACGCGCGGTTCAACGGAATTCAAGCGAATGCACGAAGTTCCCTGCTGATTAAGGGAAGAAGCACATCTTATACAATCTCAATTGACAATAATTCTATGCAAAGAACCTGTGATTTTCAGAGGCAATATTGTATAATCATAATATCTGCTCTGCCAGTTTAGTCAAAAAACGAGCAAAGAGGAGAAAATACCATGCAAGAAAAACACACACCATCATTTTGTCCCAAGAGCGGTAAGTATCCCGGAGGTAAAAAGAAATGTTATTGGGTGAGATGGATGCTTCCAATCACGGGGTTATCGGCGCTTATTTGGTTTCTGATCCGTGTCGTGCCAAAACCCTCCCGTGCGACGTATCCGTGTCAACGCGTTGCAATGCCGCTTGCCTCGGGCTTCGTCGTCTGGCTTGTGGGATTAGTGGTCTCGGTTACTGCGTTTAAGAAAGCCAAGCAGCTACTGAAAGAGTCTCGAGCAGCGTTGGCGTGTCTGTGCTTAGTCATAGCAGGGGTAATGGGTGTAGTTATGCTCGCCAATCTTCCGGAGCGGCTGGCCAATGCGCAAGGGCGACGTGGGCCTCACGGGCCAATAGGTGAGGCTCAAGGGATTTATCCCGGGCGGGTTGTCTGGGTCCACGACCCAAACGCAACTGATTGGGACGGCTATAATTCACCGAAACACTGGTGGCAAAGCGACCATACCGACCTGGCGGTGGTAGAGAAAATGCTCTCGCAGGCAATTCGGGGCGTGGCAGGTAAAAACTCCGATGCGGCAGCGTGGGTCGCGATATTCAAACATTTTAACAACAGCCAAGGCAATGGAAACGTGGGGTACCAGGCAGGTGAAAAAATTGCCATTAAAATTAACCTTACCACCTGTAATGCCAAATGGGGAAACGTTAATCCGATTACGTATAACAAAAAGTCCAGCGTCATGAATACCATCGACAACTCGCCGCAGATGATTCTCTCGCTATTGCGCCAGTTAGTAAACATCGTGGGCGTCGAGCAGAATGATATCACTATCGGTGACCCAACAGGGATGATACCGAATTATTACTGGAATATGCTGCATCCGGAGTCCGTCGATGCGGCGCCGGATGACGCATTTCCGAACGTGCACTATCTGGATAATTACGGCGGTCGCGGCAGGAGGCGAACAGAGTTTTCGGATGTTCAATTTCACTGGAGCACGAGTGAAGCGAACGGAAAAGTACAGGATTATATACCGGTCTCATTTGCCGAGGCAGACTATATCATTAACTTTGCTATTTTGAAGGGTCATTCCTCAGGGGTGACACTGTGTGCAAAGAACCACTATGGCTCGCTTGTGAGGACCCCGCACGGGCATCTAAGGCCGGAGCTTCCAGGCCTGCCCGCGAATGGTGAATTCCTTGATTATTACAACATGCATTATAGCTTGCCGAACGCCGGCCAGAACCCACCGTGGAGCCCGGGGAAGGCTCACTACCGGGCTTTGGTAGACCTGATGGGGCATTCTGAGCTTGGTGGTAAGACAGTTCTTTACCTGATTGATGGGCTTTATGGAGGTTACTATGCGGGCGCACATCCATACAAGTGGGACATGTGGCCTTTCAATGGCGATTGGCCTTCAAGTATTTTTGCCTCTCAGGATCCGGTGGCCATTGACTCGGTGGGGTACGACTTTGTGAAGGAGGAATGGCCGGATGTTGTTCAGTACGGGCGCTCCCCGCATCCAAGATATGATATGCAGGGTGGAGCAGAGGATTATCTGCATGAGGCAGCTTTGGCGAATGACCCTTGTTCGGGGACGTTCTATGACCCTGACCGTGCCGGCGATGTGGTTCGTCTGGAGAGCTTAGGTGTTCACGAACATTGGAACAATGCTGCCGACAAGCAGTATTCAAGGAATCTCGAAACTGGGGATGGCATTGAGTTAATCTTGTTACATAGTGACGCGATTAAGGCAGACATAGACAGCGATGGGGATGTTGATATGCGAGATTTGTTTGCGATGTCTGAAAATTGGTTAGAATACGGTGACCCGAACTATTTGGATGCAGACCTTAATAAGGACCACACAGTAGATTTTAAAGACCTGGCGATTTTGGGTAAGGACTGGGGGACAGTCACGACCCAGCAATAAAGCCCCTGCGGGAGTCTTAGGACTTGTAAATAAATTATCTTCCATTTTTGGCTGGCTGCGGCTTCGGCTTGCGGTGTCAGCAAAACTCGGACTACCAACCAGTAGGCCTGCGTTTTGCTTCCTTGCCAGCCTTGTCCTCGCTCAGCCAAAAACGAAACCTAATTTCTTTACCAGTCCTTAAAACGGGATAAAACGATTTGATAGATTCGGCATTACAGCCGAGGATGACTGTAAAAAAAAGACTGATGACTGAGAAGAGTCATCAGTCTCTACTCTTCCATTGCCCCGTATCTGGGATACCCAAAGCCTCTCCGCAACTTTTAACATAACGCCGAAAAGAATGTCTTATAAACTATTGAAAGGCAATACCGACGCCAATCTCAGCACTTTCGAGCAGATTGTTGCGGTCCACTCTGACAACTTTACCAGTTTTGATTCGGGCAAATTGTCCTTTTTCCTTCGCCAAAGCCTCTGTACGTGGAAAATTGAGCTCTACGATATGGCCCAGACTTACCGGCGTTGTTACCGGCAAAGTAATAAAAACGCCTGTTTTGCTTATATTACAGCTTCGGCCATTAAAAAACCTGTTAGCTTCCGGTACCCAAACACTAACAGGCCAGGAAACATTGTTCCGGCTATCCTTACGCTGTTCAATACGCTGTTCAATTAAAGCCTCCATAATGTTAATCTCCCATAAATCAATATTTCGTCAATGATAAGTTTTATCGGCAATGTTAAAATAGATAGTTTAGTACATTTAGGCAATTATTTGAAATTCTTCAAAAAACTTTTTTATCATCGCATATCTATACAGTTATGCTCTTTTTATCGGCTGTTTTTTCCTTTTTACGGTCAAACCAACGAGAAGATGTCCGCGATTCGTAGTTCGTGGGTAACAAGAGCGAGAGCGTAAGAGCATAGGTAAACAGGTTACGCATTTTTGCACAATCTCATCTAAAAATATTGGTGATCGCGCGGGGATTTTGCTTGACGGCAAAGCGAGCGATTTGGTATAAATAAGATTATGGATGCTTGTACCAGCGTATGTATTTATTTGCTGGTTCTGGTCTTCTGACGTGTGGAATCTTTGTAGCTTTTCGGTTGAGGAGGAGTTATTATGTATTATGTGAGGCACAGAATTAGAATGGGGATCTTGTGCTTTGCAATGAAGATATTTTTACATTTCAATTAACAACCTATATTAAGTTTTTGAAGGAGGACTATTATGTCTAAGAAATTGAGTGTTCTGGTTTCTATTGTTTTGGTGCTGAGCGTGGCTCTGGCCGGGGTAGCTCAGGGAACGGAACTTGCCCCCGACGATGATAGTATCAAAGACAATCTTAGTCTTTGGCTGAGAAACCCGGGCGTCAACTTCGACGAAGCAGCCGGTATATGGACCGATGCCAGCGGCAACGGCAACGACGCTGAAGCGGATGTCACCGATCATGTGGCACCAACACTATCGGAAGGTGAGAATGCTACGGTATTTTCGCGTCCTTTCAGTGCCGTGCATTTCGATCCTACGGTTCAAGATCTGCTGAAAGCCACGAACCTCAACGGCGGTGCAGGACTGACTGATCTGACCATATTTTCTGTTGTAAAGCTGGTCGAAAGTGGAAATAACGATCAACGTGCGGTTGGCTTTGGTTCATACAATGATGGAGGCAGGGCCGACCATTTTAATATGTCCTTTGATGTCACGGTTCGTAAAGATAATGGAAACGTCCAGGGCAAGAATCAGGATCATCCACTTAACGAGTTTGTCATTTACGCAGCGCGAATGGATCCTTCCACCATCAACATGTGGTTCAATTCAACCGGTGAACTCAGCCTGGCGTTTACTGCTAATGGGAGCTCCTATACAACCTCCACCGATCAGTTTTATGTGGGTGATATGCGTTATCCCGCAGTGGGAGATTTTGACATCGCCGAGGTCGTGGTGTACAATACTGCGTTAACGGATCTTCAGATTCAGGGGATCAGTGAGTGGCTCCAAGCCAATTTGGGCAGCGGAGGTGGGAATCCGCTTGCGGCTAAACCCAGTCCGGCCGATGGCATCCTGTACGAAAGCACGTGGGCCAACCTCTCCTGGAGACCCGGATATTATGCGGTCTCGCACGATGTGTACATCGGTGATAATTTTGACGATGTGAACGATGGAGCCGAAGGTACGTTCTTAGGCAACCAGGCCGTAACGACTCTTATTGTTGGCTTTCCCGGATTTCCTTTTCCGGATGGCCTCGTTCCGGGCACAACTTACTACTGGCGAATCGATGAGGTCAATGACACCGACCCGAACAGTCCGTGGAAAGGCAATGTCTGGAGCTTTATGATTCCCCCTAAGACCGCATACGATCCCAACCCGGCTGATGGCGCCAAATTTATAGATCCAAATATAGAACTTAGCTGGACGGGAGGTTTTGGCTCGAAATTACACACCGCGTATTTCGGAGACAACTTTGACGATGTCAACAATGCCGTTGTGGGTCTGCCCCAATCAGAAGTAACCTATTCTCCCGGCACACTTGAATTGGACAAGGTCTATTACTGGCGTATCGATGAGTTTGACGGAGTCGTTACGCACAAAGGCGATGTCTTTAACTTCAGAACAATGCCTGAGATACCTATTACTGACCCTAATCTTATCGGCTGGTGGACGCTTGATGAAGGTGCCGGCAGTAATGCCCTTGATTGGTCCGGGCATGGCAATCACGGGACACTCTTCGGTCCGGAATGGGCCGTCCCTGGTTTGCTTGGCGATGCCGCCCTGAACCTTCGCGGCGGCTATGTGGCTATTCAGAATCTCAGCTACAACAGCACAGACAACACTGAGGTGACTGTCTGTGCCTGGATCCGCACCAGCAGCGCGGCTACCCAGTACATTGCCTCATTTGACCGCGACAGTTACTGGCGCCTGGAGATTAACGGCAGCGGCGCCGGTGACGGCCAGGTAGGCTGGGATGTAATGACCAGTTCAGGCCAGGTGGATTACGGCAGCAGCACTCGCGTCGATGATGGACTGTGGCATCATGTGACTGGCGTATATGACAATGGCAGCCTAACTATTTACATCGATGGTCGTCCGGAGGCATCGGCTTCCGGTGGCAATACTTTTGGAAGCGGAGACACGCGCTATGGCTTCATTGGTGCTAACTCCGAAGCAACCAGCTTCAACGGAAGCAGGGGCAGCGGGTCTTCAATCTTCGGCGACATCGACGAGCTGCGTATCTACGACAAGGCACTGACGGTCGAAGAGATTACGCTGGCTATGCGTGGTGACCCGTTACTTGCCTGGGGCCCGAAGCCGAGTCAAGGCTCAACACTGTACATCAGGGACGCAACGCCCCTTAGCTGGTCGCCGGGAGATAATGCATCACAGCACGATATATACTTCGGCACTGATAAAGACGCTGTTGTCAATGCCGATGCATCCGACACGACCGGCATATATCGAGGCCGACAGGGTGTTACCATTTACACTCCACCTGAAGTTGAATGGGGCGGCGGGCCTTACTACTGGCGTGTCGATGAGTATAATACCGACGCGACAATCAGCAAAGGCAACG
>Ga0209979_1004983_pt1 | contig 10669 bp, 9 predicted proteins | sample AnhtaG_FD_183114 | JGI IMG/M metagenome (GOLD analysis project Ga0209979, IMG submission 183114) | Deep subsurface microbial communities from Anholt, Denmark to uncover new lineages of life (NeLLi) - Anholt_01485 metaG (SPAdes) (version 2) | ecosystem: Environmental > Aquatic > Marine > Oceanic >...
CCTAAATCATTAGCCAAATCATAATTTATTCTTTTAATCAATAAATCTTTAGAAAAATTACCATCCTGCCCAAAGGAAACCTCTCTCATTAAAAAATATCTAAAGGCATCAGCACCAAATTCTTCTGACATTTCATAGGGGTCTACTACATTACCTTTAGATTTTGACATTTTTTCTCCCTCTATGGTCCACCAACCATGAGCAAAGACCATCCGGGGAGGTTTAATTCCGGCCGCCATTAACATAGTAAACCAGATAACAGTATGGAATCTCAATATATCTTTTCCAACAAGATGAACATCTGCCGGCCAATATTTTTCAAATTTTTTATTATCTATATTATATCCTGCTACTGTAATGTAATTTAATAAAGCATCATACCAGACATAAATTACATGATTATTATCAAAAGGGACATCTATGCCCCACTTTAGGCTTTTTTTTGTTCTGGTTATGCTTTGGTCTTTAAGGCCGCCCTTTACAAAACTTATAATTTCATTTCTTCTTGCTTTCGGTTGAATGCATTGGGGATTTTTTTCAAAATATGATAATATCTGATCTTGATATTTTGACATTTTAAAAAAATAACTTTCTTCTTTTATCTTTTCTATCTTCTTTCCGCAAGTAGGACATGTTTCATCTGTCAACTGAGTCTCAGTCCAAAAGGTTTCGCAGGGTACGCAATACCAACCCTCATATTCACCTTTGTAAATATCACCTTTTTCATATAATTTATTAAATATTTCTTGAACTACTTTAATATGTCTTGGTTCAGTTGTACGTATAAAATCATCATATTTTATATTTAACAAAGGCCAGAGATTTTTAAATTTTAATACCACCTTATCTGCCAGCTCCAAAGGAGCTAAATTTACCTTTTCTGCTGAACGAGCAATCTTTTGACCATGTTCATCTGTGCCGGTAGAAAAAAGAACATCATATCCGGATAGTTTTTTATATCTGGCCATAACATCTGCAGCTATTGTAGTGTAAGCATGTCCGATATGTGGTGCATCATTAACGTAATAGATAGGGGTAGTTATATAAAATGTTTTTTTAGATTGACTTTTCTCTTCCATTGATCATCATCCTTTCTTCATTTCCAATAACTTTTTGTATATCAGATTCTTTGGAATATCTAATTTTTCCTGCGTAATTTTTATTATTTCTTTATTAGAATAACCCTGGTTTTTTAATTTTTTTAAATATTCTTCCATTATACATTCATTTTTTAAAAAATCTATTGTATCGTTTCCTTTTTTCTTAATTCCACCCTGAACGATCAGAGTAATTTCACCTTTTATCTCTTTTGTACTAATTTCTGTTAGAACTTGACTCAGTTTTCCTCTAATTATCTCTTCGTACATCTTGGTCAACTCACGAGCTATAACTATTTTTCTATCTCCCCATATTTCCAACATATCTTTAAGGGCTCTTTTTAATCTGTGCGGGGTTTCATAGAAAATAACGGTTCTCTCTTCATTTTCTATACTCTTAAAGTATCTCTTCCTCTCTTTAATTTTGCGGGGTAAAAATCCCTCAAAAACAAATTTATCAGTAGGCAATCCTGATACAATTAAAGCAGTTATCAGTGCCGAAACGCCGGGTACGGGAATTATTTTTATATTATTTTTTAAAGCTAAATTTATAAATACATATCCTGGATCGGAAATTCCCGGCATGCCTGCATCAGAAACCAAAGCGATATCCTGACCATTTTTTAATATTTCTACCAGATAAGGAGCTTTTTTAAATTTATTATATTCATAGTAACTTGTAATTTTTGTATTTATCTGGTAATGATTTAATAATTTTTTTGTATGCCTGGTATCTTCAGCTGCAATTAATTTTACCTCTTTTAAAATCTTTAAAGCCCTTAAGGTAATATCTTCTAAATTTCCTATAGGTGTACCGCAAATGTATAAAATACCACCATCTTTATTTTTATTCAAATTACCTATTTGTCTCCATTTTTTAAATTAAGGAAGATAGGATCCTCGATTTTTAATTCCTCTTTCCCACCTTTTATTCCTTCAAACAATACAAGATTCGCATTTTCTCCTGGCCGGGGATGAATAAATTTAATAACCTTTGGTTCAATACCATATTTTTTTAAAGCTATTACTAATTTTATTAGTTTCGCACTTCTATAAATTAAATAAATTCTTCCCTTATTTTTTAGCAAATAATTACTTACGGAAATTATGTCCTCTAAATCACCTTTTATTTCGTGCCGGGCTATGGCTCTACTACTCGAAGGATTAATCTTTCCATGTCCCAGAGAAACGTAAGGAGGGTTACTTACTACAACATCAAATTGCTGGTTTTTAAAAATATTTTTTAGGTTTCTGAAATCCTCCTGAATTATAGTTATACCATTTTGTAATTTATTTAATTCAACACTTCTTCTTGCCATATCCGCTAAATCTTTTTGTATCTCGATTCCATAAATAGATAATCCTTTTCTTTTACCAAATAAAAGCAGAGGAATTATTCCAGAACCAGTACCCAAGTCAATAATTTTCTCATAGTTTTTAAGTCTAATAAAATTAAGCAGTAAAATAGAATCCATCGAAAAACGATATGAATCGCTTGCTTGGATAATTTTTAGTCTTTTATCTCCTAGATCTTCGATTTTTTCATTATTATCTACTTTAATCATCTTTTTTTATTCTGAGTTTTTCAAATTCTTCTTCGGGTATTTTAATTCTTTTCTTAATTCCACCATCAGTCTCTAATTCAGCTACAACATATTTTTTTAACACATTTATTTCTATAACTTTTCCCGTACCTTTCTCTGTTTCAATATTATCTTTCAATCTTGGATACTTTTTTAAGCACTCTTTATAGAACTCAGATTCGTAAGATAGGCAGCACATTAACCTACCGCAAAGACCTGATACTTTAGATTGATTCAGGGCAATTTTTTGTATTTTAGCCATATTAATATGAATTGGAGTAAATTTTTGAATAAAAGAAGCGCAGCATACTTCTCTTCCACAAATTCCTATTCCACCTATTAATTTTGTTCCATCTCTTACTCCAATCTGCCTTAACTCGATTTTAGTTTTAAAGACTTTAGCTAAATCTTTAACCAGTTCTCTAAAATCTATTCGTTGAGTAGAAACAAAATAAAATATTATCCGACTTTTATCAAATAAATACTTTACGTAAACTAATTTCATGGGTAAGTTAAATTTTTTTATCTTCTCTTTACAGATTTTTAATGCATCAATTTCCTCTCGCTTTATTATTTCGAGTTTCTTAAAATCTTCTTTATTCGCTTTTCTAAGTACATTTTTAAGCGGGGTATCTATTTCATCATTTTTTATATATGTGTAAGGGATCACTACTTTGCCCAAGTCTAAACCAATAGCTGTTTTTACTAAACAAATATCCCCTTTCTTTAATCTAATCCTATTATTAATTTTAAAATAATAGATATAATTTGTTTTGGCAAATTTTAAACCAGTTACTTTAGGCAATACTCAACACCTACCATCTTTATATATAATCTTTCTAAAATGAGACGTGTATTTACATTTTTTATCAAATATTCTTCTATCTGTTCTAAATAATCCAAAATATCAATTAGAATTTCCTGAGAATAGATTTGAGACTTTTCATCAAGTATTTCTAATTTATCACAATTGGCAATATACTTTTGATCTCCTGTATTTTTAATAATTAAAATATCCCGATACCATAATTTTATCATTTCTAAAATCTCTTCTATTTTATCTATTTCAGATACCATTTTTTCAACTTTTTCAAAAATATCGTCACCATATTTTCCGGGAGATATGGCTGATAAATAGTCTAATACTTCTTCTCTTTTAATAAAATATTCCTTATCTGCTGATAATTTAAAAGCTTTTCCGATGCTTCCTTGAGCTAATTTAGAAATTATTTCGGCTTTGTCTTTTTCTAAGTTATTTATTTTATTTAATAATAGCTCTTTTATCTTAAGGGAAGTTATTAACCCAAAATTTACTATCTGGCAACGTGAGACTATGGTAGGTAAAATTGGATCTATCTTAGAGCAAATCAGAATTATTATTGCGTAATAAGGAGGTTCTTCGATAGTTTTTAGTAAACAATTTGATGCCTCAAGGGTCATTTTTTCTGCCCTGTTTATTATATATACTTTCTTTTTACTTCTAAATGGCTTTAGTTCTATCTCTTTTCGAATTTCTCTTATTTGGTCAATTTTTATCGAACTCTTGATTTGTTCAATTATTTTTAAATCCGGGCTGCATTGCTTACTAATCTCATTACACGATTGACAGTCTTCGCAAGCTTCTGAATTTTTATTAAGGTTCAAACAATTTACCGCCTTGGTAAATTCTATAGCCGTAAGCTTTTTCCCGGTTCCTTCGCTCCCGACAAAAATATAAGACGAGGAGATCTTATTCTCTTTTAGAGATTTTGTCAGTATTTTTATTGCTCTTTCTTGTCCAACTATATCTTTAAAAGACATAACTTATTTTGATTACTCCTGTATTTCTATTCTTGATTTTTTATGGATTCGATAAATTGTGCCCTACTCTATTTAAGCTAAAAATTTAAAGCGAAAAGCGAAAAACCATAATTCAAAATTTAAAACTTTTTTAAACGAAGTATTGTTTTTAGATGTAGGGGTCGAATTTATTCGACCCGAGTTTTTTCTTGATTTCTCCGGTGGGCACGATGCATCGTGCCCCTACAAATTACTCATTACGGGCAGACACAAGGTCTGCCCCCCTATTTGTAACTTGCATCTTGTAACTTGCAACTTTTTCTTTCTTTACTATATACTAAATACTAAATACTATATGTTAATTTTAAGTTTTGAGCTATGGTTTTGCGCTTTGCGCTTTGCGTTTTTCGTTTTTCGCTCTAAATGCTGTCTTTTATTTTTCTTTTTACAATTTTGATTATTTCTTCAAATATATCTTCTTTACTCCTATTAGCATCAATCATTTTAATTCTTTCTGTTTCTTCATGAGATAATTGGTAATAACCATGTCTCACTCTTTCCAAAAATAATTTCCCTCCGATAATTTTTTTATTTATAAATTCTTCTTCAAATCTCATTTCACGCGAATTACCGAAAGAAGATGACCTCCTTAATCCTTCGTATGGGTCAATATCTAAGATGAAGGTTAAATCAGGAATAGCTTTTTCCACGACTAAGTTATTTAGATGCTTTATAATTTTTAAATCTATACCTCTTCCGTACCCTTGATAAGCAGTAGTAGAATCATAAAAACGATCAGATATAACTACCTTCCCTTCTTCTAACGCTGGTAAAATTATTAATCTGACATTTTCTGCCCGAGAAGCTAAAAACAGTAGCATCTCGGTTTTATAATCCATACCATCATTTTTTTGGTCGAGAAGAATTTTACGTATTTTATCTCCAATCTTTGTTCCTCCCGGCTCTTTAGTGTAAATTGAAGGTATTTTTTGTTTAATTAAAAAATCAAAAAGCCTCTTTGCCTGGGTAGTTTTCCCGCAACCTTCAAGCCCTTCAAAAGTTATAAATAGGCCTTTTTTCATCATATACCTCGACAATTTAAATTAGTCCTTAGTCTCGTCAGTTTAAATAAAATTTTCAGTTGCCAGTTATTATTATATAGCTAAAAATTTAAAGCTAAAAGCGAAAAACCATAATTCAAAACTCTTAACTAGTCGTTAGTGAATAGTGAATAGTCGTTAGCATTAAATACAGGTTTTCAGTTATCAGTTTTCGGTAGTCAGTTTATTGTGTTTTGTGTTATTTCCACGAACCCCTACCTCCTGAACACTATCCGCTAATAATCTTCTGACTCCTGGATTCTGTCTTCTATCTTCTATCTCATTTACGAGATACGATTCACGAGATACGAGATACGAATACCGTTTTGCGCTTTTCGTTTTTCGTTTTATTACTACTCACTATATACTAATTTTGTTATTCTTTATTTTCATTCTTCTCCATAAGCACTCGGCAAATATCAGTTAGAGTTACTATTCCCACTAATTTCCCATCCCGCAAGACAGGAAGTCTTTGAATTTTATTCCTAATAAGTAGATCTGACGCCAAAACCTCGTTATCATCTTCATCGATAGTAATAATATTTTTTCTCATAAATTCTTCTATTGGACGTTGAGAATATTCTTTTAAACTTTTAGATAATTGTATAAATTCAGAAAGAATGGAATCACTATTTATAATTCCTAAATAATTCGGTAGAGTAGCTCTAATTATGTCGTGTAGAGATATAAATCCAACAACTTCTTGATTATTGTTGACCACTGGAAGCCCAGTAATTTTGTGTCTGGATAATATACCTATTAAATCTACCAATTTACATGCGGCCAAAGCACTGGTAACATCCCGAATCATAATATCCTTTATTTTCAATTTAGATTATCTCCTCTCGATATTTATCTTTATAATCTCTTAACATTCACACACTTAAGACATTTCTCTACTTCTTCCCTTGAACTAAATTCCTCTTCTTCTCTTAGGGCACTAGCTAAAGCGCAGGCCATAGAAAATTTTATTGCTTCCTCAAGATTTTTCCCTTCTCCGGTTAGGGCAACTGCAAATCCCGCAATCAAGGCATCCCCTGCTCCGATTAAATTTACGATTTCCTGATAGGTAGTCTCTGCAAACCATATTTCATCTTGGGTGGCAATTATATCTTTTTCATTTTGCAGAGAAACTACACCTATTTCAGCCCCTCTCTGAACAACTTCTTTTGCTGCTTTAATCGCATCTTTTTCCTTATCGATTTTAATTCCAAAAACTTGGTTGCTTTCCCGAAGGTCAGGTTTAGCTAAAAATGGATTTTTTTCTAAACCTTTGATAAATTGTTCTCCTGAAGTATTTAATATAGTTTTTACTTCTCTTTCCTTGGCAATAGAAATTAAATCACCATATATATTTACAGGCACTCCGCGAGGCAAACTTCCAGAAAGTGTAACTATACTACATTGAGACATAACCCGATAAAAGATTGATTTTAACATCTCCAAGTCATATTCTGTAATTTTAGGTCCTGTTTCGCTTAACAAGGTATGGTACCCCTTTTCTTTATCTGAAATAATCATATTGCTTCTGGTCTTTTCTTCAATATGCCAAAAATTAGTAGTTATCCCCAATTCTCGTAGTTCTTCTTCTATCATTCTCCCCCTACCGCCTCCTAAAAACCCGATAGCGATAGTTTCTCTGCCACATCCCCTAACCGCTTTGGATACATTTATCCCTTTTCCACCAGAAGTGGTATGGGCATTTAAAACTTTATTGTAATGATTTATTTTTAAATTGCTAACCTCTAAAATCACATCTATTGCAGGGTTTAAAGTAACAGTACCTATCATATCTTATCACTTCCTTTTTATCATACTAAATATTTTTTGATATTTTTAAAATTATAGCTTACTTAATTATATTTATCAATCTTTACATACAGTATCGAGTATATAGTATCGAGTATCGAGTTAAGAAAAAGAACTACCCCACTAAAGTTTACACTAACTCGTATGTCGTATTTCGTATTTCGTTCAGATTTATCTTGATTATATCAAAACTAAAAATTTAAAGCGAAAAATTAAAAAGCATAATTTAAAATTCTTAAATAGTCGTTAGTGAATAGTCGTTAGTCGTTAGCATTAAATACAGGTTTTCAGTTGACAGTTTTCGGTTTACAGTTAAAAGCTTAAAGCTAAAAGCGAAAAACCATAATTCAAAACTCTTAACTAGTCGTTAGTGAATAGTCGTTAGTCGTTAGCTTGAAATACAATATACAAGATAAACTAGTTAAATAGTACAATTCTAATAATTTATTAACCAATTAACTAAGTAACTAATCAACGAATCGAGATATATATGTAAATTTTTAATTTTGAGCTATGGTTTTACGTTTTGCGCTTTTCGTTTTTCGCTATATACTCGATACTCGATACTCGATACGCGATACTATATTGCAATACGCGATACGAAATTGCTATCCGCTGTCCGCTAGATATTCTATTCAACAAATGGTTTAAATAATTTAATTAAGATAACCCCACAAATAAAGCCACCAATGTGAGCAAACCAGGCTACCCCACCCTCTCCTGTTCTAACCGCTAAAGAAGATATGCCATATAAAAATTGGTATACTATCCAAAAACCTAATACTACCACCGCGGGAATTTTAATCAATCTTATAAAAAAACCAAGAATAATCACCGTAGTTACTTTAGCTCGAGGATAAAGCAACAAATACGCACCCAATACACCAGCTATTGCTCCACTTGCTCCAACCATTGGTACTCTAGAATCAGGATTAAAAAATATTTGTGTGAGAGCAGCAGCTATTCCACAAAAAAGATAAAAGATTACAAAATTTTTTCTACCTAAATAATCCTCTACATTATTTCCAAATATCCATAAAAACAACATATTTCCTAATAAGTGAACAATACTGCCATGCATAAACATAGAGGAAAATATAGTTAAATAAATAGGTGATGGACCGGAAGGGAAAAGATCGATATGATGAGTAATTTCAAAAGGAAGCAATCCCATTGAATAGATAAACTCGGAGAACATTTCACCTAAGGATACTTGATATAAATATACTATTGAATTCAGCACAATTAATGCTATTGTTATCAAGGGAATTTTTTTTGTTGGTAAATCATCCCAAATAGGAAACATAAAAATATCACACCTCAAAAGTAGTCGTTAGTCGTTAGCTAATAGCCTAAGGCATAAAATATTTATTTTATCGGAACAACGCAACAAAGCAATCTAGTCAGTCATGGGATTGCCACGCTCCCAACATCGCTCCATTAGACTATTAACTAAATATTAAAATATTATTAACTAAAATATTATAACATAAAATTATATTCTTGGCTTTTATATCGAATAGCATAAGGAAGATAATATAGCGCGTAGAGTTAGGAAAGAAGAAGACAGAAGCCTAATTCGTATCTCGTATCTCGTGAATCGTATCTCGTTAAGAATTAGTTGGTTGGTTGCCTGGTTTGCTAGTTAAGGATTAATATTAAACCAGTTAACTATGTAACAATATCACTAACCAATTAAAATAACTGGTAAACTGGATAACTAAATAGCTATATAGTGTATAGTAAGGAAAACAAAAGAGAGAGAAAAAAGTAGGGGCGTATTGCATACGCCCTGATAGCGCGGATAGCTGCCATCTCCTCTGTCATTCCCGCGAAAGCGGGAATCCAGGGGTGAAAAATAAGAAAAGTAAGATGGATTCCCATTTCCATGAGAATGACATAAAGATACGAGAAATAACATTAAAAACTTATTAAAAGAAGTAGGAATCATGTTGTATAGAACGATTTATCCCATACCTATGCGCTAAACGCTACCCGCTATACGCTATATTAAAAAAGTTTTGAATTTTAAATTATGGTTTTTCGCTTTTCGCTTTTAGTTTTAAACTTTAATTTATTTTGCTTTAAATTCATCAGGAGATTGGTTAATTAAATTAAAATTATATAATATTTTTTTAACAATTCTTTCCGAAGCTTTTCCGTCTCCATAAGGATTAATATTTTTTGACATTTCTATATATTTATCTCTACTGTTTAATAGTTTATTAACTTCGCTACAAACCCTTTCTTCGTTAGTCCCAATCAGTTTTACTACACCTGCTTCGACTGCCTCCGGTCTTTCTGTTTCATCCCGCAAAACTAATATTGGCTTTCCCAAGGAAGGCCCTTCTTCTTGTATCCCGCCAGAGTCAGTAAGTATAATATATGATTTAGACATCAAATTAATCATATCATCATAATCTAAAGTATTGAGAAGTAGAATATCTTTTCTATTTTGTAAGATTTCCTTAACATCCCTTCTTATTTCGGGATTTTTATGCAGGGGGAAAATTACGGATGCATCAGAATGTTCGTCCATTATTTTATTTAATGCTCGGCAGGTTTCTCTTAATGGTTCTCCCCAATTCTCTCTTCTATGCATAGTCACTAAAATAATTTTTTTATCAAACATTTTTTTATCCTTTAGTAGGGGCTCTCTAAATATATAGTTCTCCTTAATCATTAAGAATAGAGAATCTATTACAGTATTTCCGGAGATAAAAATATCTTCTCTTTTTACTCCTTCAGAAAGTAAATTTTCACACGATTTTTTGGTGGGAGTAAGGTGGAGATCAGTTAGTACACTGGTTAGATGGCGATTTACCTCTTCGGGAAAAGGATAATATTTATTGTGAGTCCTAAGCCCGGCTTCTATATGGCCTATTTTTATTTTTTGATAAAAAGCAGCTAAAGCTCCAGCAAAGGTAGTAGTAGTATCACCCTGTACTAACACCATAGACGGTCTTTCTTTTTCTAATATTTTTTCAATACCTAAAAGACTATTTTTAGTAATATTTGATAAAGATTGACCTTGTTCCATAATATTTAAATCATAATCAGGGTTAATCTGAAAAATTTCTAACATCTGGTCTAACATTTCACGATGTTGTCCAGAAACTATAATTCTGCAATCCAGGAGATTAGGGTATTTGCTTATTTCTGAAATTATGGGAAACATCTTTATAGTTTCCGGGCGCGTTCCAAAAATTATAGCAATTTTTATTTTATTCATAACAAATTTCAATTACTCCTGCTTCTTTGAGAATTTTTCGGGCTAACTCATCGGGGTACTTTTCTTTAT
>Ga0209979_1004985_pt1 | contig 10668 bp, 8 predicted proteins | sample AnhtaG_FD_183114 | JGI IMG/M metagenome (GOLD analysis project Ga0209979, IMG submission 183114) | Deep subsurface microbial communities from Anholt, Denmark to uncover new lineages of life (NeLLi) - Anholt_01485 metaG (SPAdes) (version 2) | ecosystem: Environmental > Aquatic > Marine > Oceanic >...
ACGGAATGCAGGGCAGGAGTCTCTGACTCCTGCCGTTATCAGCAAGAGCAAACGCACAGCGGTTCTGCCAATAACAACAATAGCTGGCGCCGCCGTTAAAGTCACAATGCTTCAATTCCACGTCAAGGGTGCAAGTTGACGCAAGAAATAGGGGCAGGAAGGTTTCCCGCCTCTCAAAATGCAGAAATCACAGGCAATGAGGTTGCAGCACAAGTGCCTATACTAATAAATCCCCCAAGGATAATGAGATCTAAATACGCAGTGGCTGCCCGAAGAAGGTGAAGAAGATAGAATGATGGTGAATTCCAACGGGTCATCATCCGGATGCCTGTATGGTTCGATTACTTTTACAGTATATTCCCCCGGTGGTAATCCCGTGATTTCGTAATCCAAATCAAAAAGACAGAGGCAATCACATCCACCACTGTAGAGATACTCCACCTCTTCTATCGTTATAACGTTGCCTTCAATTCTTATGACGGCTTGAAGCTCATCCGGACAGCAGTTGAACCCGGCATTTCTGTGAGTGATCGAAAGAACATCTTGGCCATTATACTGATATTCGATGCAGCTTTGGTCCGGCGGTGTGCTGTCTGGGGGGGTTGCTTTCTCGAATGTTTTACAGTCACCATAATTGACTGTAACAGTCTCGTAATAGTACCAGGGATACTGGCTTCTTTCTACGCAGTGGCTGCCCGAAGAAGGTGAAGAAGAAAGATTGATGGTGAATTCCAGTGGCTCGTCATCCGGATGCCTATACGGTTCGATCACTGTTACAGTATACTCGCCCGGGGGTAACCCCGTGATTTCGTAATCTAAATCAAAAAGACAGAGGCAAAAACATCCTCCAGTGTAAAGATATTCCACTTCTTCTATGGTGATAACGTTGCCCTCAATGTTTATAACGGCTGCAAGCTCATCCGGACAGCAGTTGAATCCGGCATTTCTGTGAGTGATCGAAAGAACGTCCTGGCCATCATACTGATATTCGATGCAACTTTGATTCGGCGGCGTGCTGTCTGGGGGGTCTGCTTTCTCGAATGTTTTGCAGTCACCGAAATTGATTGGAGCGGACAGGTAGTATCCCCAGGGATAGTAATCCCTATCTACGCAGTGGACGTCAGAAGAAGGTGAAGAAGAAAGAGCTACAGTGAATTCATGTACCTCATCGCCTCCCTGCAAATACATTTGGTTTACCTGTATTGTATATACCCCGGGTGGCAGATTGATAATTTCCATGTCCAAGTCAAAAAGGCAAAGACAATAACATGGCCCAAGAGTATCAAAAGATTCGCTTTCGTCTATCGTGATAAGATTGTCTTCGATGGTTATCACAGCTTCAAGAGTCGTGGGACAGCAATTAAAGCCGGCGTTTACGTGCTTGAGTGAAAGCACGCTGGCCCCATCGTAATCATATTCAATGCAATCCTGAGTTGGTGGCGTGCTGTCACTTCCCTTTTGAAACGTCTTGCAGCCAGTATAGTCAACCAGAGTTCCCGTTGGATTACTACAAGGCGCCGGGCCACCACCGAAGAGGTAGGTAACCAGATATGTCAGATCGGCGATATTGATCGCGCCATTGGCGTCACAATCGCCTGCTAAATAGGGAACTGGTTCTGGACCGCCAAAGAACAAGTACTCAACCAGATAGGTTACATCGGCAACATTGACTTCGCCACTTCCATTGGCATCCCCACACAAATATTGGGATTGGGCGGGTAAGGCCAATAAGAATATTGTGGCAAAGAAGATTAAGGTTTTTAAGTAGAGATATTTTGACATTTTTCCCTCCTTGAATGAATATTATTTGCAAAATTTATTAAAATAAACCCGCCTGCTCCAAGCGAACCGCTGGGCCGTTGACATGGCTCCGGCGCCGGGTTACCGTTGAATAAGTAATTCACCAAATATATCAACTTATCGACATCCATGTGACCATTCCCGTTAAGACTCTCTAAAGTATAATGTACTTTTTCCTCTTTGTCAAGTCCGTTTTTTTGGCTACCGACTGTCTCCGGAGCCTTTGCCTATGGCCTGCTCCCGATTACGGCAATACGACGCGTATCCAACGTCACCTTGCCGCTGTGCCATCATCGAGTTCAGACTAGTCTCGCGCTTGAAACCTTCGCATTAACGAGTCACGAAGACCAAGCCCTAGCAGGGTGTTGCACTTCGTTTGTGAAGTTAGCGCATCCAGTAACCACCTGATACTCCTGGATTCCCGCTTTCGCGGGAATGACGCTGCGTAAAGCAAAGGTGCTATTGCATGTTGCATTCCGAGTTTTTCAACAGGCTCCTAGCAGGAAACGCCCGCCCGGCTTCAGGGCATGACAGACGCGCTTGAGAATATCGAAGTTTGTCTCGTTATCGTATTAGCCCCAGGATCCAAAGTAATTGTAGGCGGCGTCAAACTCGGCGTCGAAGGCGAGTTCGCGCATGTCCCCGATGATGAACCGCACGTTTGTCACTCCCCGGTCGGCGGCCCACTTTTGGCCGTACTCAATAAAACGCTTGGTCCGGTCATAGCCCACCACCTCGGCGACGTGCCCGGCCACTACCTGCGCATGACAGCCGTGCCCGCAGGCCAAATCCAGCCTGCGGTCGGCCTGCTTGAGATCAAACTCCCGCATGATAAACTTCGCTATATAAATGAAGGGCAAAGGGGCTTTCTTAAAGATCAGCTGCATATTCTAAAGAACGAGTGCTGATAATCGCATGCGGTTCATAGATGAATCCATAGCTGTCGCAGGACGTGCCAGTTTGGCAGTAATCGATTGCTACCCAACGTGTTATAGGCGTTTTCTCAGAACTGGAAACAGTAGAGTATTATTACTCTTGAGCTATAGCCGGCATTGTTATGAGGTATTCCCGGTGGCATGGTGAGAGTAGAGCGGGCACAGGCTGCGAGAACGATACCGGCGGCGCAAAATCTGCGCCAAGTAAGATATTACTTGACAAGCGAATAGGTAATGAGTATCATACAAGTAGCAATTTATGCGCTTTTTCCCGCGCTAAGTAAACAACAAGTACCTGTCATTGTGACCTCAGTTTGACAGGTATCAGGTATGCAGTATACCAAGGAGGTAAAGCAAATGAAACGTTTGCGACTAATCGCGGTGTTTATGCTGGTGGCCTTCGCCTTTACCTGCTTCTTCTCAATGCCTGTGCTCTCAACTGATGAGTGGCCGTGGGACGCCGATGATGATCCCGGTTCCGACGGTACCGAATCCCCTGGAGACACGAACGGTAATGATACCGTACTTGTGGACTCCCCGGAATATTCGTCCGGCGGCTACGATACATCATTCTGGCTGTTGGGGTTCATGTTCCGTTCATCGTATCACTTTGCGATCATCTATCTCGCGAATTCACAGGTAAATTCCGGCGACCGCCACGTCTGTAGAGAAGCGGCAAATAAAGTTGCCAGCAGTGATCCCGGCAAGAAGGGTTCACCACGTGCTCCCGTGAAGTGACTTAACCCCACAGGGAAGACAAAATAATGCCACTTTCCTCACCACAAGTCACATTTGACGACCGCCTTCTTGCAGTAGAGGAGCTGTTCAGGCAGCGTAAGAACAGGGCAGCGTTGCGGGAGCTTACAGCTTTGTCCGAATCGGAGTTTTCCTCAACAGAGCATGAACACGGTCTATTCCTCTTGTTGCAAGCAGAAGGCAACTACTTTGAAGGCAAGTACCGAGCAGCTCTACAGTCCGGGCTGCGTGCTGCCAAGCTGCTGGCTGAGTTCCCGCTGAATCTCCGTTACGGTCGGATTCAGTTGGTGTTGTCAAAATCCTATTCGGCGCTGGGGGACTTGAAAAATGCCGAGATGCGGGCACGCGATGCCCTTGCGGCCTTCCGGCGCGCCGGAGAGTCAATTGGGCAGGTCGACGCCCTAAACGAGCTTGCCCGTATTGCCTGCATCCGATGCGATTATCGGGGGGGAAGTTTCTTGGTTGACGCTATATCAAAGGCCTTAGATAATCCCCGCAAGGTGGCTCAGCTAACAGGTAATTTGGGCACCCTCCGGATTCACACCGGTGAATGGGAACTGGCTGAGTCGGATCTGACCAAAGCTCTTAATTATAATACGGCGCACAACCAGGAAGCTTCGCAGGCAGTCAACCTGCTGTCGCTTGGCTACCTTCGTATGAGACGCCGCCAGTTCATTCTGTCCCGTCGTGATCTTGACTACGCTCTGGAGATTATCAGTCGGCTGGACTTGAAAAGAGAAAAAGTAATCTATCTCAAGTTTGCCGGGGAATTGGCCCTTGAAAAAGGAGACATGTTCAAGGCCAAGACCCTTTTGAACGACGCCTATCAAAAGGGTTTTATGTTAGCCCCGGCATCGGCTCTGGTTTCGCAGGCGGGGCGGCGACTGGCGGAAGCCGAACTGGCTCTGGACAATCTTGACGAGGCTATGAAATACGGCCAGAAGGGCCTCGAGTTGTCTCTGGCTTTAGGTGAAAAGACGGAGATTGGGTTGTCGCGTCGGGTGATTGCTCAAGTTTTCGCTGCTAGAGGAGATCTTGACGAAGCTCGAGAGTATATTCGTCAGGCGGTCGAGATTCTCAGAGAGGTAGCGGACCCGTATGACCTTGGCCGTACCCTTCTGGTGATGGCTGAGATAAGTATATTAGCTCCCTCGGACGAAGGTGAAAAGATTCGAGCTGCCTTCGAAGAGGCCCGTTGCCAATTTAAGAAGCTGAAGCTGGATTATTGGGTCGCGGAGACTGATTTCAAGGCCGGCGTCTTCGCGTGTCGGCAGGGTGACCTTGCCGGCGGTTTCAAAAAGCTGAGTCGGGCAGAAAAAGTTTTCTCGTCTCTTGAAGAAAAAGCCAAAGTACGGGCAGTCCACAAGTTCTTGCAGTCTCTGTCTGAACAAGCTGTCGCGCTGTCGGTCTCCCAGGAGAATGAATTCAAGATTTTTGGTAGCTTGATTACACCTGCCGAGTTGTCCGATTTGAAATCGGGCGCGATGGAGGAGATACTCGGCCTACTCCTCAAGAGAACCAACGGGAGCCGAGCCCTGTTATTTGCGCCCGACGCTGACGATACACCGGTCGTTTCTTCATTTTCCCTGACCTCTCATCAAGCTAAACGGTTTGGCGAGAATTTCAAGAACCTCCTGGGGCAGGAGATTTCCAGAACCAGGCCGACCTTGCTTCTTGATTGCCGTCGGGACCCGTTCATTAATGATTTGTTTTCGGATATCCCGGACGTGGTCGCGAGCGTGGTCGTCGTCCCATTCAAAATAGGAGGTGATGGCACCAGCTATCTTTATCTTGATCGCCTGGCGGAAGAAAACGGCTTGAATCCATTCAGCCAGGACGAGCTGAATTTCGCGGTGGGGTTTTCCGACCTGATGGCGTTTAAGTGGGCTGAGATTCAGAAAAACAAGCTTCTCGAAGACAACCGTCGTCTCAAGAACCAGCTCATGGAGAAGGCGGCCTTTCCCAATATCGTTACCCAAAACGGGGAAATGCTTGAGTTGTTGGCCCAGGTGCGGCAAGTTGTCAATTCGAGCATATCCATTTCGATTGAAGGTGAAACGGGATCAGGAAAGGATCTTCTGGCGAAGGCCATCCATTTTAACTCCAACCGTCGCGAGAAAAGATTTATTTCGGTAAACTGCGCCGCCTTGCCGGAGACGCTATTGGAATCAGAACTGTTCGGCCACAAGCGGGGGGCGTTTACGGGCGCTGACCGCGACAAGCCCGGACTGTTTGAAGAGGCCGACGGCGGCACCTTTTTCCTTGACGAGATCGCCGACATGCCCCTGAGCATACAGGCCAAAATCCTACGTTTGCTCGAAGAACAGGAAATCGTCCGCCTAGGGGAAACCGTATCTCGGAAGGTTGATGTCCGCATTATCTCCGCTACTAATAAGGACCTGAAAGAACAGATGGGAGCTGGGCTGTTTCGCCAGGACTTGTACTATCGGTTGACGGCGCTGACCTTCCGGTTGGGGCCGCTTCGTGAGCGCAGGGAAGATATTCCCCTGCTGGTTGCTCACTTCCTTGAAGACAGCGGCAAGAAAGTATCACCCGAGGTGATGAGGATGCTGGCCTCCTATGACTGGCCGGGCAACGTCCGTGAACTGGAAAACGAGATCAAGAAGGTCGTTCTGTTGACGGGCGATAAAGAACTGATTGAATGCGACACGGTGTCAGGCAAGATTTCATCAGTCGGCCGAGATAATGGTCATGGTTCCCCGGCCACGACCGAACCTGCTGAAGGGCTTGCGTTTTCGCAGGCGTATTCCTTGTATGACTACCTGGCCGGAGTTGAGAAGCGATTTATTGTCAAAGCCATGAAAGAGAAAGCCGGAGTGAAAAAACATGCGGCGGCTCTTTTGAACATACCCGAATCGACTCTCAGGTTGAAAATCAAGCAATATGACATTGATGACAACGGTTCCGGCTCCTGATCGCTGGGATATCTCCCTTTCGGGCTGATTGCGCCGCGGCATGTCTCGGCGTCGCCCCGAACAACCTCCCATAGGGAAAGCTCAATCTCGCGTCCAACCTATCCGGGCAATTTCAGGCTCCAATTAGAGGCAGAGTACCCAAAAGATTCATCATATGTGGCATGATGTCTCGTCCAGCTATAAACCCGAGTCCCCCTTGGGTACAAGCCCTTTCGTTGAAGGCGCTGACGTTGTCAACTCTTACCCCGCTTCCATGGAACATAATAGGAACCGGGTCGCCTGAATGAGCTTTCAGCTCGCACGGTGTTGAGTGATCTGCGGTAACTATCAGCAGCGTATTCTCGGGTAGGTCATTGAGAAGTTGAGCAGCCCTATCGATTTTCTCGATGAAGTCACGCTTTGCCATGTAGTCCCCATCTTCACCCAACGAATCAGCCGCCTTGACGTGAACAAATACAAAGTCGTAGGAATCAAGGCGATTTAGAGTCGTTCGGAACTTGGTCTCAATATCGGTATCCGGCAAGCCTGTCGCGCCCGGCACCTCCAAGACCTTCATTCCCAAAAACGCACCAACGCCCTTGTACAGTCCCCCACCGGCAATACAACAAGCCGAAAGCCCATAACGATCCTTAAAGCTGGGGACTTCTTTGTACTGCCCTGCCCCACGTACGAGTAGATAGTTTGCCGAAAGTTTGCCTTCTTGCTCTCGTTCGGCGTTAAGAGGGTGCTTTTTGAGAACTTCGTGGGCTTCTGCAAGAAACTTGGTCAGTACCGCAGCCGTATGTTTGGCTTCCGGGGTGTCTTTCGTTGGGGTTACGGGTATCCGTACGGGCTTATCAGGTTTATGCGGGTCAACATCGACAATGGCACCAGACAGACCTGTTCCCCGCATCAGCACGCCTGCGCGATGCGCGGTTCCCGGCTTGACAATGAATGTCACACCATCAACTTTCATTCCGTCCAACGCTTTTGTCAGAGGTTCGACGACCAGGATCCGCCCCGCGCGGCGGTCTGTGATCAACAGATTGTCGTCGACGGTGCCAAAGTTCCCGCGCAGGGCTACATCTCCGTCACACAGTTGTAGCCCAATGCCGGCCACTTCAATAGGACCGCGACCGGAATAACACTTGCTAATATCGTATCCGAAAATCTCAAGATGAGAGGTATCGCTGCCAGGCGTGTAACCCCTGCCCAGAGTGTGCATCATACCGCATTCGGACTCCTTCGCAAGCTTATCCAGATTCGGTGTCTTCGCTGCCTCGAGAGGCGTTTTGTCGCCCAGTTCTTTTACCGGACGATCGCCCAGACCATCGCAAATGAGAAGTACTACCTTATTTAACATGCGCGCTCTACCTCCATTTACTGAGAGAGTCTTCCTTGTCAACCTCAACCGATGAGCTTAACGACCCCTTTCCCTGGCTTGATCTTGCCTATCCTGTAGGCCGTTTCGTCCACCTTTTTCAGATCGTTAATGATCTTATCGGCGTCTTGTTCCCCAACCACCAGAATGAACCCGATACCCATGTTAAACGTGGCGTAAATATCTTCAGGATCAATGTTGCCCACTTTCTTGAGGAAGTCAAAAATCGCCAGCACCGGCCAGCTTCCCTTGACGATTTCAGTGTCGACATTATCGGGCAGAACCCTTTTGAGATTGCCTTCAATCCCGCCGCCGGTGATGTGGGCCATGCCGTGAATGCTATACTTTTCCAGCAGGGGATGCACAAGCGGTGCGTAACAGCGGTGAACACTCAAGAGTGCTTTATCAATAGTGGTTCCGATTTCGTCGATCATATCACCCGGCTTCAGCCCGGCCATTTCAAAGGCGACCTTGCGGGCCAACGTGTAGCCGTTGGTGTGCAGGCCGTTTGACGGCAGACCGAGGCAGACGTCGCCTGCTTGGATTGCCGATCCGTCTATGATTTTGTCCTGATCAACCGTTCCCACGACGAAGCCGACCAGGTCATACTCGCCGGGATGGTAGAAATCCGGCAGCTCTGCTGTCTCTCCGCCAATGAGCGCGACTCCGGCATCCTTGCACCCCCGCGCAACTCCTGAGACCACCTCCGCAATCACCTCCGGCTTCAGCTTGCCGACTGCGATATAGTCGAGGAAAAAGAGCGGCCTGGCACCGTGGACTAATATGTCGTTTATGCAGTGATTGACAAGGTCTTCACCGACGGTGTCATGCTTGTTGGTCATGAAAGCCAGTTTGAGCTTGGTTCCCACGCTGTCGGTGGAAGAAACGAAGACCGGGTTTTTGATCCCCGTAAAATCCGGCTTAAAAAATCCTCCAAACGCCCCGATGCCTGTCAGCACCTGCTTGTTGAACGTCTTCCGAGCCAACTCTTTTATCCGCTCCACTGCCTCATTACCAGCCTTGATATCCACCCCACTGTCGGCGTAGGTAATCGTCTCTTTCGCATCTTTCTTTGGCATGGGGAGTATATACGTTTACGCCCTGCAAAAGTCAACACAGTCTTGTAGATCAAAACTCTTGTGAGGCTGTGATAAAAGTATGATTCTTGACAACATATGCTCCAGAAACCGTCATTGCGAAGCGCTGTGGCAATCTCTTGTTGCAGAAACGGTTGTACAATTGAGATCGCCACGCTCCCTTCTGTCGCTCGCGATGACGTAGGACTTATGTCACAGCTGCCTTGCGGTTTTGACTTTCTGAGGTGCTTCCATATATTTGATTGTGAGAGGTAGATGTGGACATCTGCCGCCCACGAAATGAGTTGACCCTGGAGTATACAGAGCGGTAACGAGTTGGAGGTTGATGTGAAGGTAGGTTTTGTTCAGTTTGCGCCTGTCATAGGTGATGTTCAAGCGACAATTCGCAAGATCGACAGGTTGATTGCACTTGCCAAGAGGGCAGACCTTGTCGTGTTGCCGGAGTTATGTAATTCCGGCTATAATTTCGAGTCGCATGAACAGGCCTGGGAGACATCGGAAGAGATGAAAGGCAGCATCTTTGTCCGATACCTCGAGTCTCTGTGCGACCAACATGGCTTCTACATCGTGTCCGGTTTCAATGAAAGGGACAACGACAGCTTGTACAGCTCAGCAATACTGGTTGGGCCGGATGGCTACATCGGCAAATATCGCAAGCTGCATCTATTTGTCAAAGAAAAGGACATATTTACCCCCGGCAACGCCGGCCTACCTGTCTTTGACATAGGCGTGTGTCGATTAGGCACACTTGTGTGCTTTGACTGGATATTCCCGGAGGTCTGGAGGATACTGGCCCTGAAAGGCGCCGATATTATTTGTCACCCTTCAGCCCTGGTGCTGCCTGGGCTGGCGCAGAAAGCAGTTCCGATTCATGGGCTTGTTAATCGAGTGTATACCATTACCGCCAACAGGATCGGAACTGAGGGAGACCTCTCATTTACAGGTCTGTCCACTATTGCTGATCCCAAAGGCGATGTCCTTACTCAAGCCTCCCCGTCGGAGGAAGAAGTCCAAATTGTGGACATTGATATTGAGTTAGCCAGAGACAAGATGGTCACACCTCGAAATGACATATTTGCAGATAGGAGACCGGAAGAGTATACGTCTCTGGTCGACACATGATTGCGGCCAAATCCGCGCTTGCAGCAACGAATGTCGGGTTTCTCGTCCGCCCCTGGCAGACTCGGAACCCGACCTACAAACCTTTTAGGACAGCCTTTGGACATCTGCCGCCCACGATACCCATATCAATTGTCTTCGCCGAACCCGGACTCAATGGCCCGGAGTAGTTCCTGCATGGCGCTCTCTTCGTCAGGGCCGTCAACCTCTATAGTTAGCTCGGTGCCTTTTTCCGCGGCTAACATCATAACCCCCATAATGGACTTACCGTTGACGCGCAGGTCGTCTTTGGTGAAAAAGACTTCCGATTCATGTTGCGCCGCGGCGGTGACGAGCATAGCGGCTGGGCGAGCGTGAAGGCCGAGTTTGTTGACAATTCTGACCGTCCTTTTGATCATACGAATTCTTCAGACAGAATAAACCGCTTGCCGGATACTTCCTGCAGTACCCCTTTCAATTCTAAGGCCAGCAAGAATTCCATTAACTCCGCCGGGGACAGGTTGAGCGTCCGTGCTATCTGGTCGATCTGCAAGGGCCCGGAGGAGAACAGCCCGACGATTTTCTTTTCCATTTCCGTCATATCGGGCAGTTGCGTGAACTGTTTAGCCCGAACCTCACCTTTGAGGCGGGGGAGTTCGTCAAAAATATCTTCCACTGATGTCAGG
>Ga0209979_1004986_pt1 | contig 10667 bp, 6 predicted proteins | sample AnhtaG_FD_183114 | JGI IMG/M metagenome (GOLD analysis project Ga0209979, IMG submission 183114) | Deep subsurface microbial communities from Anholt, Denmark to uncover new lineages of life (NeLLi) - Anholt_01485 metaG (SPAdes) (version 2) | ecosystem: Environmental > Aquatic > Marine > Oceanic >...
CAACAACTATTTGTTCAAAGGGGTTAACAGAATGGGCAATATGTTTATCTCGGAGATTTTTAAAGTAATGATGGCACCCTAATGGATCGTCTTCTAATTTAGTATTTTTAAAAATATCTTCCGATAGGCCTAAACGTTTACCAGCAGAAAAACACCTAACATAACTAATAAGTGAAGCAGTCCAATAACTTTGTATTAAAATATTATCTTCACTATCGTCTTTAAGCAATTTAATTAATCGTTTTAAAATATCTACTGTAAATGTTAAGTCTTGAAGAACTAATGTTAAATCAGCTAAAATTTTAGCTTCTTTGTATTCTACTTTTGCCCCAAAAAGTTCAGACATTTTTAAAAATACCTTTCACTTGTATTTTTAAATTTTAAAACCCATAAATAAATGTCTGCAATTTCTATTTCAGCACTTCGCAGCAAATTAATTCAGTTGGTATATATTTTTCTTCATCCTTTTCTGTATATTTTAATACACCCAACCTATATTGATTATATATTTTAATTAAACAGTTCAAATACTCAATTCCTTCTGCTTTTGTTTTTTCCAGCTTTCTCAAATCTCTAATTGCTTCTTCCGGAATCCCTTTATTTAATGCTTTATTTATTTTTTCAATCCGCATTAAATCTTCATCGTTATTGACTTCTTTTCTATAACTGATAATCCTTTTAATTACCTTAACAATCACCGGATCTTTTTTATAATCAGAATTAAGATTCTTTTGGTAATCTTTCTTAAAACAATCTTCAAGTTTCCCTAAACACTTATAAATTAGCTGTTTGTCTGTTCTGAACAAGTCGAACTGTTTTTCATCTTTCAGACATTTGAGTTCTGACATTATTTTTCCTATATCTGATATAATTTTGCCTTCTTCGTTCACAATATAGAGATTATTTACATCACCTTTCCTGAAATAAGCAAAAACCCCTTCGTATTTCTTGTTCTTTTTGCAACTTCTTGTACCTAATTGTAAACTCTTAATATAATTCAAATACTCCGCCTGTTCTCTCTCTAATGTTTCAATGATCAACTCGGCTTCATCAAAGTTAAATTCCTCTTCATTTATTTCTTCTTCTAACTTTTCAATATCCTTCTGCTCATAGATAGCATATAACGCTTCTTCGTTTAATCTTTCCGATTCATCTAATATTTTATGGTCCTCACCAATATTATCATGGATTTCTTGAACCCTTCGAGACACTCTTTCCTTTAATGAAATTTTTTCTTCTATCTTTTTATGGGGAAGGAAATTATATACTCTTATAAGGTCATATTCCGAACCAATTCTATCTATTCTTCCAATTCTCTGGATTAAAAGTACCGGATTCCAATGTAAATCATAATTTACCACAATTCCACAATCTTGAAGATTCAACCCCGAACTAAATACATCGGTAGAGACAATCACATCAATCGGGGCTTCCTTATCTTTCAATATATATTCGTTGGCTTTGGGAGCAAATCTTCTAATTATTGATATTGTATCTTTAACCCCAGAAGTCACAAAACACAAGTTATCAATTTTCCCTTCTAATCTTTTATGAAGATATTTAACTGTATCTGCATATTCAGAAAAAATTAAAACCTTCTCTCGTTTATGTTTATTCAATATCTTGTTAAGTTCATCAAATTTTTTATCGCAACTTTCTGGAACATTCTTTAAATATTTTGATATATCACTTAAGATATCAATATCATTTATTAGATCCTGTTTTAATTCCTCTATTTCAAAATCATCCGCTTGATACTTTTTTGAAACTTCTTTTAATTTTTCTAGCGCATCAACAATATCTACATTTTCACTATAAATTATATCTTGTGCTTCTTCACCAGCAGGAATAATATTTTCTTCTAAACTTTCAAGAAATCTTCTATGAATCCTCAATAATCTTCTTATTGTTTCTGAAAAAGCAAAAATGCTGCTTTCCAGTCTTTTATATAGCATAACTTTATGCAATCCTTTAAGCAGTCCGGTTATCTTTCTCAGGTTTAAATAAATATCTTCACCCTTCTTTTCTTCCCTAACATAAGGCCATAGATTGTATTTGGCATAAGTCAGTCTCCTCAATGCCCCTTCTATTTTTTTAAAGAGATTGTTATAGGTCTCATCAATATTATAGGAAACAGTTGCCAGCTTTCTTTTGGGAAATTGAATGGGCTCATCTTCGATAGATTGATAAAATTTCATAATATGCTGCCTAGTTCTCCTGATTAATAACTTGCTTAGTAAATCTTGAATTTTAGCTTCGTGTATTTCTACTTTATTAAAAAATTCTTTAAGAGAACCGCCGGCAATCTGATAATCATTTGAACCTTCCTGGTTAAAGAGCCTTATTTGATTGTAAATATTCCAGACAGAAGTATTTTGGGGAGTAGCAGTTACGAGTATTACTTTTTTGCCGGCTAAAAATGGATAAATCTCGTAATATCTTTTGCTATCTGAATTTCTGAAATAATGGCTTTCATCAATTAATACAACCTTTCTATCTTGATAGGTCCATAATTCGCTATCCTGATTGAATTCGCCCTTATACAAAGCACCATGGGAAATTGCCTTTATATCAATTTTAAATTTTTCTCCAAAATCTTCCCACATTTTTATTAAACGAGGTGGACAAATTATAACTGCCCTTTCGCCCAACTGTTTGAGTAGGGCAGCTCCGATAAATGTCTTCCCCAGTCCTACAACATCACAGACAAAAACACCATCATAGCGATTCAGGATTTCATAGGCCTGCATTACTGCTATTTTTTGAAACCGATATAACTTTGGCATTCCACTCCAGTCCCAAAGCACGTGAGAGCGATATTTCATTTTAGATTGAACGAGATTATAAAGAGTCAACATATAAATATCATACGGGTTAGCATATTTTAAAGCCCAACTCTCATCAATTGAACTTAAGAGTTCTTTTTTAAATGGCTCAGATTCCTCCCAGAGTTCTTCAAACCAATTATCGAGTTCTTTAAAATTTTCATTCCCCCGGACAATAACATTCAGTTCTGTGCTATGTTTGAACCCTGATAAGGTCAGATTGCTACTCCCTACAACGGCTATTCCTTCACTCCTGGTTTGTTCTGCTGCTTCTTTTTTATATTTAAATAGATATGCTTTTGAATGAAGACGCTGTTTAGTATATAATTTAACCTTAACTTTTCCCGATGCGATTAAATCTTTGAGCGATAGAAGCATATTTTCGTTTTCTTCGGATTGCTCTAACCCTCCGATATTATGACCTATCTTAGTTTTTAATGTACTGATAACCTCTTTCCTCTTTGATGCTTTTTGATATTTCAGCTTTTCTACTGCTTCTTCAAGTTCATCTCTTCTTGCTACGCCTTCTGCAATTTCCTCAAGGGTTTTTGTGTCGGATACGCTACCAATAATCAATTTTAGTTCTTTCAAATGAGAAATATTGCCAATAACTTCATTAAATCCGGATAGAAATAAATATCCCACAGCAAATTTAGCTTCTTCTGTCGCTGTTAAAACAGAATTTATTTCATCTTTAAGAAAACTTCTTCTATTATCAATAATATCTGAATATTGTGGCATCTTTACTCTCCCTTATTTTTCTTCTTTATTTTCTCTTCAATCACTTTAGCTAATTTAGGATATCTTCTGAAATACCAATTTCCCACTTCTTCTATATCTTCTTCATTGAGATTATACATCTCATAGACAAGCTTATCGATTTCGATCTGTTCATTTGTCGTATAGTCGTATTTTAGATTTTGTTTTTGTTTTTGTATGATAGAAGATATGATATCTATAATTTTATTCATATTGTCAGTATTAATAACAATTTCCTTTATTTTATCTATTTCACTTCCTACAGAATGAATAATATAATTTTTAAAAATATATTTTATTAATTTTGAAGAAGTTACTCCCAACAAATAATATAAATTATATATCTTGCTAAATACATGGGAACCTCGTACATCGAAAATTGTTTTATTTCCAATTCTAAAAGTTGGGGAATATAATCCAACAATAGAAAATGTGATACCCTCTTTAAAATAAAATTCCTTGTTTCTTAGAACTGCCGCGATTTGATCTTTATAATATTCTCGATTTGCAGGTATTTGTTTATTGTTTTTTTTACGAATATCTGCAATTGTTAGTTTCTTCATTCTTCTAACTGCTTGTTCTGACCAATCAATAAAATAAGGTGTAGGCACATAATAGTTCGGTAACCAACCTTCCTCACTATCTGATGCCCCACCTTTATCATAAGGGATAAAATATCTGCTACCGAAATATCTATGCTGATGGGTATTATGCTCTGGATTAGTACAAATTCCATTTTCTATTACATCTAATCTAAGTTCTTCATCATTTCTTATCTTTTCAAGTTCATTTTCTTTTAACGCCAAATTCAAATCAACTTCCTGATAGTTTGAGCCTTTTGTATTCGGAAGTTGTTTTAGATAATAATCATTATCTGCTGTTGCTAATCCCTGCTTTACTTCTGCGATATCTCTTACTTTCACAAGTTCAAGTTTTTTATTATTAAAATTAACCTGATAAATATTTGGACCTATTTGGTCAAATAGACTTCTCTGCTTCTTTATATCAAACATAACCGGGACACCTTTTTCATCAGTATAATTTTTTGCTTTTAAATTACCTACGTCCTGCATTAATTGAAATAACTTTGGTGAAGCAATAAAAAAAGATAAATTAGAAAATTTACTAACAATCTTCTGCCTATAGGCATAGATTGCCATTTCCTTATCAGAAATGATTGTATATCCGTCTTTGCATTTTTCATCAGATTTTATATCGACAATTAAATCCAGAGCGGCTTCTAAATCACCATTTTTTATATCAAGTCCGTGAAAATCAGCAGCAATCAAAAAATTATTCTTCTCCTCTTCAAGATTACTCTTTCTAAATAAATAGATTCCAGTATTTACTGTTGCTTTAAAAGCTTTCATCGGTACAGATATAAGGCATTGAGCTTTAGTCTCTTCAAATAATTTTTTGCGGAGTTTATAGTGTGTCCTAATAGTCTGCCATGTATCGCTCATAATATAGCAGAGCGTCCCGCCCGGTTTTAAGATATCTAGTCCCAGTGCAGTAAACACCCCGTAACTATCACTATTATCCAGTTTAAACTCATTTTTATAAATCTCTTTGTCTACAGAAACACCATAGGGAGGATTCGCTATAACAATATCAAAACCCTCCCTTGCTCCCATAACCTCAAAGAAATCGAGATTCCAATTAAAAGCATTTATTTCCTTTCCATTCCTTACCTTTTCAATTATCTTTTCAATAGATAATATTTCCCGTTTTATAATTAATTTCTTTCTCTCTTCTTCTTTATTCTCTTTTTGTGTCTTTTTAATCAGGGTTAACTGGCTCCCTACCGCTTTAAGCTTACCTTTTAAAGAATATTTTGTATTTTCCAGATGCCAGATGGCAATATCACGTTTTGTTTTAATTATTTTATCTTTCAAAATCTGTTTGCTACTATATTCATGCGCTTCTGAAAATTCATCCTTTAATTTTTTATATCTTTCTATCAATTTAAACATCTCTTGATTAACCATAGTTTTGTGTTTTAAATCGAATTTAAATCCACATATTTTTGATTCCAAACTATTACCTTCAAGAATTTTAAAATCAAGATTAATTAAAGGAGGAATATTTTTGGTATTTTCAACTTCAAGGTCAACTATGAGAGATAGCCACAACCTTAATCTGGTAAGATGAACTGCTCTTTCCTGAATATCTACTCCATAGATGCAATCTTCAATAACTTTTTTTCTTAAATTATGTTTGTTTTCAGTTACCCCGATTTTTGCATTTAACTTTTCTATTAGATTTACTAATTTGTTAAGGATATCTACTGAAAAAGCACCCGACCCTACCCCCGGGTCAACTATTTTTAAGTTAAGGAGTTTCTCTTTAATTATTTCTGGCTTGTCAATTCCCTCTGTAGATAACTTATATATAAACGATTTAAAAGTGTCTTCTGGTATTTCAGGCAATTCATTAATTAGGTAATTTAATAAAGATTGTTTTGTCATAAAAGATACAATAAAACGGGGGGTATAATAACTGCCGGAGGCACGTCTAGGGTTAGGGATATCTTTATATTTTTCTGCTTCTATGGATAGAATTAATTCTTCAAAGATCTTTCCTAACATTTCAGGGTCTATTGCTACTTCTTCTTCAAGTTCATCATCTTCTCTAATAGTAAAATTAAAACGTTCTAATAAATCTTCATAAATGTTGTTAAATGCTTTATTTGGAATAGATATCTTTTCTTCAATTTCGGAAAATTCAAAAAGACCACCATTAAGAAATGGGATATTTTCGAATCCTTGATGGTAAGAATCTTTGATAGACAGTTTTTTAAACAGAGGGATTAGAAAATTTTATAATAGTTTTTCTGGTTTGACTTAAAATTATTGTAAAGAAATCTATAATCACCATTAAGCCAACCCTTTTTCTGAATAAAATATAAAAATAGAAGTCGATTCATAATTTCCTGAGTAAATTTATCAGCATCCTCTTTTTTAAATGAGGGGTTATTATTTCTAATTACATCTCTTAATTCTTTATACTTCTCAACAAATTCTTTATAAAATTCTTTGGATACTGCCTCAATATCGAAAGCTTCTTCGCATTTTGTCATTAAAGTTAATGTTGATATACCCTCATCAGCATAAATATTTGATAATCTCTCCGCAGCTGTTCTAAGCCTATCTGTCTTACCTACAGTTATTCTACGAAACCCTCTTACTACTGGTTTTTCTTCTTTTTTTATATATTTGGTATTAATAAAATGGGTTTCATTTCCTTCTTTGTTTGTAAAAACAATAATATTTTCGGGATAGTATCTCGAGATATTTTTTACAGCTTTTCGCTCTGTACCTTTTAGTAGACTATCGATGATACAGAACATAACTTTAAAATTATCCACTTTTGAAATTATCTTTATGGAAAGTATTTTATCCTTTACATCTTTAGGAAATTCAATAAGCACATCCTGATCAGCTGGTTCGAAATTTAATCTTTCTATAAATAATTTTTTTAGTATATCTGCATTTACTCCAGTATTTTTTATTTGTTCAAGAATGGATAAAATCTCTGTTCTCCAGTTAACCACTTTATTCATAACAATGTCTCCTTAAAATTTTTTAGGCTAATCGGTTTCCCTTTCTTAAGAAAAATAGAATTCGCTGAATGGTCAAGTACTAAAGGAGTTTTATTTTGGCTCAATAATTTACTAAAAAGTTTTTCAAGATTTCCCCCTTCATTTATATACAAAAATATATTTTCATTTACAATATCGGAAATCAAACTATTTCTTTTTAAGGAATTGTAAAAGGTAATTTTATTTTTTTGTAAATAAAGAGAAGCCATTAATATTTTGCCTTTTTCAAATGGTCCTTTTAAATAATTATATACCGATTGATTTTTAATACCCTTAGAAGTAAAAAATATTATCTCTTTATCTTTTGCTAATAATTTTTTTAGAATTCTTCTTTCAAAAGGCGAATGCCACCCACTGATAAAAACATAGGGTAATTCAACAAGAGAAAGCAATAATTTTTCTGCTGGTATTATAATATTTAGAGGAATTTCTCTGGAAATAAAAATACTAATCTTCTTCTTTTTTAGTAATTGTTCATTCCCTAATAAAAAAACCTGTTTATTATTTAAATAACTTCTTTGATATTTAATCATATTTTATTTATTTTTCCGTTTATTTAATTAACTAAGTACAATATATTATTTTGAGCTCATCCAGAGCTTAATTAAAAATTACAACCTCCATTCCTTATCTATGATTTCATTTGTTAATAGAGTTTTGTTTTCTAAAATTTTTTTAAGCGGGTCTAATATAAATTTTGGACCAATCTGAAGTTTTTTATGGAGAAGATAAACCATTGAATTTACATTAAAATAAAAAATATCTCCCCTGCTTATTTCTCCAAAACTTTTAGCTATAAAAGCAGAGTAAATTTTCTTTTCTTTCCGTACTTTTATTTCATCTTGCAAATATCTATCAATTGCTCTTTTATCCGATTCACTGGGGAGGAAATTAGATGTATTTTTGCAATCATAAACCACTGCATAAGTATCCAAAGAGAAAATCCCATCTGCATAAGCCCCGGGAAGTGTATGACCTTTTTGAATTATATCAAAACCTAAAGCTTTTAACAGATAGAAAATTCTATCTTCAAATTCTTCATTACCAAGATTTTTAATTTCTATTTCTAAAAAATATTTTCCTATATAATCCTGCCAACTTATAATTGTTTCCTTTAACTCCAGCAAACTTATCCATTCTTTGGGTGGGTTTTCACCAATATTCTTTAAAATATTTATTAATGTATCAGATTGTATTGAAGAAAATAAAGGCCTATTTTCAGCAGGTAGTTTGTTTGTTAATTGCCAACTTTCTGTAGTAGATTCCTGAATTGGATCAAATTCAAAATAAGGTTGTCCTGAAACACTATCATATCTCATGCCCTTAATTAGAAGGTAATTAAATTTCATATTCCTATAATCTTTATCTTTTTGTTTAATATATATTCCTAATCCTGGAAGAGGACAATTTTTAGATAATTCTTCCCAATCACTTAATTCTCTATGGCTTTTTTTTGGGTAAGGTGCTTCTTTGGGTGTACTCCAATAAGTTGGATGCCATCCAGTAGCTAATAAGATTACTTTTTTCAAAATTTTTTACCTCCTTTATTATGGACTAGCCCAACCTTATAAATAGTAAATGGCAACTATAAAAATCTTATTTTCTACATTTGATATTATGTCATTGTACTTTCATGGTCAAGATCCGATACTTAACATATTTGAATAAATAGCTTTTTAAGTTATACTTTCGCTTTTTGCAAAAACAAAAAAAATAATATTCCAATATTTATTATTCGTAATTATTATAAATGTTATATATTGTATATTCGACGAAGTTCTTAAAAATCCTCTATTTTATTAATAATTTTCTATGATTAATCAACAATAATTATTATCCCCTCTTCTTTCCATTCCTCCCATTCGAGGGTAGTTAGCTCTGGTAGTTGGGTGAAGTCTTGCGGTTCCTTGAATCCTCCCAGTTCTTCCCTTCGGGTGGTTATTTTCTGGGCGAGTGGTTGGCTTATTTGTAATATATTTATAAGTTCATCCTGGGATGCAGAGTTGATATTTATAACTTTATTCTCTGGTTTTGCGGAAGTGGGAGAAGTTGGTAAAAAATCTATTTTGGCTATTTTATATAATTGTCGGGTTCTTTCTAGACTATATTTATTGGTCCATAGGTTTATAAATTGATTCTGAAATATTTCAATTATTTCCGGGTCGTCTATTATCATTAGATTTTCATCATTTCTGTTATTGGCAGAAAAGGTCCAGTTATAAGATCCGGTGAGCAGTAGGCGGTTATCGATAATGGCGAATTTGTGGTGCATTATATAATTGTTCGTGCTGACTCTTGTTTTAATCCCCTCCTGCACCAGGAAACGGGATTGGCTGTACTTGTAATCAACCTGTTCTTTGTCCAAATACACTCTTACCTTTACACCCCTCTCGCGGGCTTTTATAAGAGGAAGGGCGATTTCTCTATCGGTGAAAATATACATGGCTATATTAATAAAGGCTTCGGCCTGGTTTATATTTTTGATGATTTCTTTTTGGGGATTATCCGAAAGGGAGAAGTAGACTTCGGTTTTGGCAAGGGAAGGAAGGAATAAGGTTAAGGTAAGGATAATTATAGTAAGAGTGATAATAGTGAGTTTGGTTTTTGTTTTAAAGTAGTGCATTTTTGAATGTTCCTTTTTTATATTTAATAGAATTAAATAGAGATTGCCGCGTCGCTTCGCAATGACAGAAAGATAGATTCCCGCGTGCGCGGGAATGACAGAGCGGGTCGGATGAATCCGACCCCTACCACTTAAAATAGAGCCCTTGACTTACATACTTATTAGACAGGCAAAATAGTTATCTTACAGAAAATCTTTTTATAATTATAACACATAGGTTTGACTACTGTATGGAAAAAATTTTGTTGAAATAATAAATAATAAATGTATAATAATAATTGTGAAATAAATAATATAAAATGTATTAACTTAACATAAATTTAAAAAGGAGGCATTAAACATAAAAAAATAAATATAGAAATTAACAGAAATATAGACTTAAATATTGTGCTTAAATATATGTTTATCTACTTCTTCATTATCATCTTAAATATATGTTAGAGGCTATTTACTATTTATAAGCAGTTCTTAGTTATAGAAAGATAAAAAGAAAGGAAAGTACTAATGACCAAGCTAATGAAGATTAAAAGTTTAAAGAATTATGGTATCCCCTCTTGTATTGTAAACATCTGGGAAAAACACTGTTCTTCTTATTTGCTGCCGATACAGGAAGAAGCGATAAGAAATTATGGGATTCTGGATTGTGATGGAGGAAATACGAGATTGCCACGTCGCGATGCTCCTCGCAATGACAAAAAAGATGCTCGCAATGACAATGGTAATCTTTTGGTTATTGCTCCCACTTCATCAGGAAAGACTTTTATCGGAGAGATGGCTGCTATAACCCAGGTAATCCATCAGAAAAAGGTTATCTATTTAGTCCCCTTAAGGTGTTTAGCTGAAGAAAAATATAGGCACT
>Ga0209979_1004990_pt1 | contig 10652 bp, 13 predicted proteins | sample AnhtaG_FD_183114 | JGI IMG/M metagenome (GOLD analysis project Ga0209979, IMG submission 183114) | Deep subsurface microbial communities from Anholt, Denmark to uncover new lineages of life (NeLLi) - Anholt_01485 metaG (SPAdes) (version 2) | ecosystem: Environmental > Aquatic > Marine > Oceanic...
TTGGGTGTCGGTTTTTTAGCCATGGCAATAATGAGCTGGAAAACTGGAGAATGGTGAAGAGGCTGTAAATTACTCCAATTGGGAGTATGCCCCTGTAGCTCAGGTGGATAGAGCAGCGGTTTCCTAAACCGCGTGCGGGCGTTCGAGTCGCCCCAGGGGTACTTGTTAATTTTCGCCGAAAACTGTGCTATAATTGAACTTGTTGAGTAGGAGTGTAGCTCAGTTTGGGAGAGCAGCGGTCTCCAAAACCGCAGGGCGGGGGTTCGAGTCCCTCCACTCCTGCCAGTTTTTAGCTTCAAAAAGGCTCATTTTCCCTCACTGGCCGCATCTCTTCGGGGTTTATTGCCGACATTTTGCCGACATTTTCCATCAGATCAGGCCCCAGTACCTCATCCAGCCGCTTAGCAGCTGCTTTCTGAATACTAGGGACAACATGGCTATATGTGTCCAGGGTAAATGCTACACTTGAATGCCCTAATGCTTCACTAACTATCTTAGGATGGATATCAGCCAGTAGCATTAGACTAGCAAAGGTATGCCTCAGGTCATGGAAGCGAGTACCGGCTAGTCCTGCCCTTCGGGCAATCCTGGCAAAGTTATGAGTAAGAGTGCCCGGGTCCATAGGCCTGCCATCAATATTGTCAAATACCAGGTCATCCTCACTCAGTGGCTTCCCCAGCAATAGGCGCTCCGCTTGCCTTTCAGTTCTATAATCCCGGAGAAATAGAGCTAAAGAAGGTGGTAAGTCAAGTCGCCGCCGGCTGTGTTCACTCTTCGGCTCCTTAAACTGACAGACGCCCTTGCGCTTATATAGCACCTGGGTGACAGAAAGCGACGCCAAGTCTAGGTCTAGGTCACGCCACCGTAGTCCTAACAATTCAGCCTGCCTCAAGCCTGTTTTGACTGCCGTATGAATGATAGAGTAATAAGGTGTATCTTCGGCGACACTCAGCAACCTTGCAACTTCCTCGGGCATGAGTGTTGTCATCTTTGGCTTTCTAGCCCGTGGGGGATCTACTAATTGAGCGGGGTTGCGAATTAATAATCCTTGCCTGACAGCATAATTTAGTGCCTGAAATAGAACCCGGTGGATATGTAGAACAGTCCGGGCAGATAATCCCTGTCCGCCAACTCCAGTCTCTAAGAGGGTACCGTAGCATCGTTGGATGTGTTGAGGTTGGACCTGGGCTAAAGGTATCATGCCGAGGTTTGGAATAAGATGGCGCCTCACAATAGACTGGTACCCGTCTAAGGTGCGGGATGAGCAGCTAGTCTTAACATAGCCACCAAGCCAATCGTTCAACCATTCACCGAGGGTAATCCGTCTTGGCTTAACATAGCTCCCCTGCTCGATACTGACCAATAGCTCAGCTAAGCGTTGCTGGGCTGCTTTCTTAGTGCCTTTGACGGTCTCGAAGTGCCGTGAGCGCTTACCTGTTGCCGGGTCTCTACCAGCATCAAGGCAGATTTCCCAACTACCCTTGCTTCTTTGTCTAATACTCCCTTTCATAGCTATCTCCTTTCTTATGAGTAATTTTATAGATAGGGATTAATATCTATATTTTTAGGCTTATTTAAACCACATTTCTAGACGCAGCTCCAGTTTTACTTCCTTGAGATTGGCCTCACGCAAATGTTTGACAATCTTTGATGTTAAGCCCAAACTCTAGTCCGAATATTGAAAAAGAGGTAACAGTAATGGCAGAAGATAAAGAAGTGAAGGGAAAGCAAACCTGGCTGCCGGAAGAATTCGATTTCTCAGCACCTTTCGGAGATGAGGTTTAGATAAAATATCATAACCCGCGGTATCATTCTGTTTAACTGCGCGTTTTCAATCAGCCTCCTAATTGACCTGAAATTGCTAATAATCTGCTAATAGACGAAACGATACGGATTATCACTGACTGTCATCCAGGCACATATTAATAACCCTGTGATTAACACAAACGTTCTAATTCGAACGTGAGATTACTGTTTATATTCTGGCAAACAGATTAGGAAACCGCTGCTCTATCCACCTGAGCTACAGGGGCATACTCCCAATTGGAGTAATTTACAGCCTCTTCACCATTCTCCAGTTTTCCAGCTCATTATTGCCATGGCTAAAAAACCGACACCCAAGCCAATGAAAAGACCGGCTACCAATGCATCTGTTGCGAAGCCGATTCCCATCCCAATCAATATACCAGCCGGTATAAATAGGCCACTTAACCCCTTTTTCTTTTTGGGTTCTTCTGTCTGGTTTACCATCTATTTACCCCCACTGAGTATTAAAATTTGGTGGAGATAGGGGGATTCGAACCCCCGACCTCTGCGATGCGAACGCAGCGCTCTCCCTGTTGAGCTATATCCCCACATTTACACTAAATTATAGCATATATGAGCCTATTTATTAATCCTGTTGATAAATAAAATATCTTTCTTGTTACTCACCGCCGATACTGCTATACTAAATGGGCTATTTAACGAGGGTAAGATAAGGTATGAATTTTGAGACCATTATCGGACTGGAGGTGCATGCCCAGCTACTGACCAAGAGCAAGATGTTCTGTCGCTGTAGTGCTGACTACGCTAGCGCCCCACCCAACACCCATGTCTGCCCGGTGTGCCTGGGGATGCCCGGCGTTCTGCCTACTATCAATCGGCAAGCAGTGGAATACACTATAATGACAGCTCTAGCCCTGCATTGCACTATATCTGATTATACCAAGTTCGACCGTAAGAACTACCCTTATCCCGACCTGATGAAGGGCTATCAGATTTCGCAGTATGATGCCCCCTTCGGACATAGGGGCTGGCTCACTGTTGGAGTTAATGGTGAGAGAAAGAAGATAAGCATAACCCGTGTTCACCTTGAGGAGGATGTAGCCAAACTAATACACCACACTTCTCCAGATGGAGAGAGTTATAGCCTAGTGGATGTTAATCGGGCTGGGGTGCCGCTGATGGAGATTGTTGGTGAGCCTGACCTGCGCTCCCCGGAGGAAGCCAGACAATACCTGATAAAGCTGCGCAGCATACTTCAATATCTGGGTGTATCTACCGGAAATATGGAGGAGGGGAGCTTCAGGTGCGATGCTAATATCAGTATCCGCCCTGAGAACAGCCCGGACACGTTGGCTAAGGTCGAGGTCAAAAATATGAATAGCTTCAAGGCAGTCTACCGAGCCTTAGACTATGAAGCCAAACGGCAAAGGAAGGTAGTTGCTGAGGGCAAGAGGCTTGTTCAAGAGACCAGGGGCTGGGTGGAAGAAAGGGGGAGAACCGTTTCGCAACGGAGTAAGGAGTATGCTCACGACTACCGCTATTTCCCTGAGCCAGACCTCCCACCACTGGTGTTAAACCGGGATTGGGTGGAGGGAATAAGGTCAAAACTCCCTGAGTTGCCTGAAGCCAGACGCGACCGATTTGTAGCTGAATACGGGCTACCACTCTATGATGCCAACTTGCTTACCGGCTCTAAGGCAATGGCTGACTACTTTGAAGCTTGCCTGGAAACAGAAACGCCCCAGAGCTTGCCACTAGCCAGAAGAGCTAAAACGGTGAGTAATTGGCTCCTAGACGAATTCAGTCGTTTGCTTAATGTCACTGATACTGAGATTAGTGACAGCAGAGTTAGCCCTGAGCAGCTTTGCCAGTTGCTGGATTTGATACAGAAGGGTAGTATCAGCGGCACCAGTGCTAAGCTGGTGTTTGAGGAAATGTTTAATACCAGTAAAGACGCCGCTGACATTATTACTCAGCGAGAATTAAGCCAAATCAGCGATACCCAGGTGGTCAGAGAGGTAGTCCGTCAGGTAATTCAAGCCAATACTCAAGCGGTGGCTGATTATAAAGCAGGGAAAGCTCAAGCTATAAAATATCTCATCGGGCAGGTAATGAAAGCCACCAGGGGTCGTGCCAATCCAAAGCTGGCCAGCGAATTATTAAGGGAAAAGCTCAAGGAAGGATAAGATGCAAACCTATCTCAGTGTGGCTCAGATAGTGCTATCTATAGCCTTGATACTGGCTATTCTGTTTCAGGTTCGGGGTGGGGGGCTGGGGGGTATCTTTGGTCAGGCTAGTACTGTCTTTCGAACTAAACGGGGTGTGGAAAAGACATTATTTCAACTTACCATCGTCTTAGTGGTTCTATTTATCATTATCTCAATAGTCATGCTCAGGATTAGCTAACTGCCTGGCGGCTACAGTAGAGACTGGGAATAATATGAGCGCCATAATAACCCTAACCACTGACCTGGGCTTAACTGACGCCTATGTAGCCGCTATGAAGGGGGTAATATTCGGTATCAATCCCGAAGCAAAGTTGATTGATATTTGTCATACGATTAAACCCCAGAATATCCCCCAGGCTGCTTTTGTCTTGAGCACGGCATATCAATTTTTCCCCGAGAAAACAATTCATCTGGTGGTAGTTGACCCTGGGGTTGGCACTGAGCGCCGGGCTATTATCCTGAGGACACCATCGGCTGACTTTGTTGCCCCCGATAATGGCGTCCTGAGCTATGTTTTACAGCAGTGTAAGTCAGTTAAGGGAAGGTTGATAAATAACCGGCAACAGGTGGAGCTAAAACCAGGAATGGAAGCGGTTACTATCACTAAACCTCAGTTCTGGCGTTCACCGGTTAGTCCTACCTTCCACGGGCGCGATATCTTTGCCCCGGTAGCGGCTCGGCTTTCCTTAGGCTTCCCCCCGATAGACTTTGGAGAGACAATAACCTCGGTTACAATGTTACCGCTCCCTCACCCCTATCAAGCACCAGATGGCTCACTTGTGGGGCATATCCTCCATATTGATAGCTTCGGCAATCTGATAACCAATATCAAGAGTGATGACTTACCACAGACAAAGCGGACAATAACTATTGAGGTCGGTAATCACCTCATTGCCGGGTTAAGCCGCACCTATGCCCAAGGCAGAGGGCTACTAGCCCTTATCGGCAGCAGTGGATACCTAGAGGTATCCCTGAAAGGGGGTAGCGCTTGCGCCTTGCTTAATGCTGAGGTAGGTAATGAGGTGAAAATGCGGTAAGCCCCTGTGTTTTTATCTATTCCACCACCACCCCGGTGCCGTAGGCAAGAATCTCAGACGCATTACTCATTATCATTGAGGTACTAAATCTCATACTGACTACGGCATTAGCCCCTTGCTTTTCGGCATCCTCCACCATCCTCTGGATAGCCTGCTCCCTGGCTTCAGCCATCATCTTGGTGTAGTCAACTATTTCACCACCCACTAAACTCCTCAGCCCAGCCATAATATCCCGGCCGACATGCCTTGCCCGAATAGTGCTGCCCCTTACCAAACCGATAGTTTTAGTAATTTTCTTTCCTTCTACCTGGTCTGAAGTGGTAATAATCATCTCTCAACCTCCTTAAACTTTTCCGTTTTAGCCTTCTTCAGCCTATCTCTAATAGCCACACCAATAAGGATAAGCACGCCAACGCCGACAGCGCCAACAGCTATCTTGGCAAGCAGCGGAATATCACCAGCCATAAAGAAACCCTGAACTCCCCAGCCGACCAAAGCCAGCACACCGAGACCAATCAGGATAAAGGCTGCATTCTGCATATTTTCCACCCCCTGATAAGCCTATTATAACACAATACTTGTCAACTTTATCTCTTACGCCGCCACACCGTCCCCTGAGGGGTATCCTCAAGGGCTATACCCAGCTCATTCAGTTGAACTCGTATTTCATCGGCAAGCTGCCACTGTTTGGCTTGCCTTAGTTGCTCTCGGGTGGAAATCAGGAGGTCGATGAAGAGCTCAACATCAAGGGGCGGTTTCTCCAGCAGTTTAAGAGTCAAACCTAACACAGCAGCTAGCTCTAATAGCAGTTGTTGTCCTCGAACGACACTATAACCTTTATCACTAACTCGGTTAATATCTCTGGCTAAATCAAACAGAACACCTAGTGCCTGAGCAGTATTAAAATCATCGTCCATAGCTTCAATGAATCTTTGCCGATAAGGCTCAGAATCTATCCTGTCTCCGACCTTCTCGCCTTTACTCCCACTATGAACTGCCTGACGCAACCTGTCGGCACCCCTCTCTGCTGCCTCCAGTGCCTCCGCAGAGTAAGTAAGCGGGCTGCGATAGTGGGAGCTTAAAACAAAGATGCGGATGGCATCAGCACTATACTTAGCCAACGCCTCCCTGATGGTTATCAGATTACCCAGGGATTTGCTCATCTTCTCTTCACCCAGCTGCACCAGCCCATTATGCAGCCAATATTTAACGAAGGGTTTGATACCAGTAAAACTCTCCGACTGAGCTATCTCGTTCTCATGATGGGGAAAGACTAAGTCCTGCCCACCACCATGGATGTCAAGGGTATTACCCAGGTATTTAAGAGACATAACGCTACACTCAATATGCCAGCCAGGTCTGCCTAGCCCCCAGGGACTTTCCCACGATGGCTCACCCGGCTTGGCTGCCTTCCACAGGACAAAGTCCATAGGACTCTCTTTGTCCTCACTACCCAGCGCATTTTCCGTAGCCATCATAGACTCCAGGCTACGGTGAGATAGTTTCCCGTAATCAGGAACATTCTTTACCCTGAAATAGACACTGCCTCCGGCTGGGTAGGCATACCCCTTATCTACCAAGCCCTGTATCACCTCAATAATCTTGGGTATCTCCTCAGTAGCCTTAGGGTAAATATCAGCCCGACTTATATTTAAGGCATCCATATCCTCAAAATAGCGAGTAGTAAATTTCCCTGCCAGCTCACCGATAGAAATACCAAGCTGGTTGGCTCGGTCTATAATCTTATCGTCAATATCGGTAATATTCTGCACATATTTCACCTTATAGCCACGAAACTGGAGATAGCGCCAGATAACATCAAAGATGATATAGCTCATGCCATGACCTATGTGACAGTCGGCATAGGGAGTAACTCCGCAGACATACATCTTGACTTCATCACCCTGGGGTAAAAACTCCTCTTTCCGCCCGGAAAGGGTGTTATATACCTTCATCTTTTTTATTCCCTTCTACTATAGCCAGATGCTGCTCCAGCTCGGCCACTCGTCTCTCCAGACTCTCCAGCTTTTCGCCTACCGGGTCAGGCAACCTCTCTACAGTGTCGGTATCAGGATTCCTGATAGCTACCACTCGTCCCGGCACTCCGACCACAGTAGCATTAGCTGGCACTGAAGTCACCACCACTGAGCCAGCCCCAACCTTGGTATTATCGCCTATAGTAATCGCCCCAATAAGTTGTGCCCCAACGCCGATAACCACATTGTTGCCTAGCGTAGGGTGCCGCTTTGTCCGCTGGTGGCTGGTGCCGCCCAAAGTTACCCCCTGATATAGGGTAACATCGTCACCAATCTCTGAGGTCTCACCAATGACCACACCCATGCCATGGTCAATAAAGAATCCTTCTCCAATCTTAGCCCCGGGGTGGATTTCAATCCCAGTAAGAAACCGACTAATATGAGACAGAAGCCGGGGCAAAACTGGGATGTGCCACCGAAATAGGGTATGGGCTAACCGATGAAACTGCCGGGCATGAAATCCAGGATAAGCCAGCAACACCTCCAGGGTGTTAGTAGCCGCCGGGTCATGCTCAAAAACGGCTTTGATATCCTTTCTAATGCTAGTAATAAGCGACATTAAACTCATCTCCTTCCCAGACTGGACCTTCTTCGCCTATGCCCCGATAAACCGGGGCAAAAGACAGACGCAGTTCAGCACCCTGAGAGAGCAAACCAAGTCACTTATTTTGCTTATCACATCCCTAAACACTACTAACTTTACCTAATCGGAAATGCCTTCTATCAAGGCTACAGCGCAGGCAGCTATTCCCTCCCCCCGACCAACAAAACCTAACCGGGCTGAGGTGCTAGCCTTCACGCCCACCTGACTAAGAGCGATACCCAGCGTCTGGCTGAGTTGCTGCCGCATCTGGTCAATAAAGTCTCTAAGTTTAGGCTGCTCAGCCACAATGGTAGCATCAACATTAACTATCTGCCAACTATTCTCTGCCAGCTTATCCCCTACCCTTTTAAGCAGGGTCAGGCTGGAAATATCCTTATATTGTGGCTCACCGGGCGGGAAATGGCTACCTATATCGCCTAGAGCCGCGGCTCCAAGCAGAGCATCCATAATAGCATGGGCTAACACATCGGCGTCACTCCAACCGCTAAGACCTTTATTAAATGGTATATCTACCCCCCCCAGCACCAGCCTCCGCCCACTGGTAAGGGGGTGGACATCATAGCCAATACCAACACGCATCTTACTGCTCATATTTTCGCCACAAGACCTCGGCTAAAGCCAGGTCATCGGGAGTGGTTACCTTTATATTATCATAAGAGCCCATATATATTTTAACCCTGTAGCCCAACTGCTCCACCAGTGAGGCATCATCGGTCACGTCACCATTTGCCCGAGAGTAAGCCTCAGTTATTATTTTGATGCCAAATACTTGTGGCGTCTGGATTGCCCATAGATTTTGACGTGGTGGCGTCTGGCGGACTATCCTATCATCTCCCACCAGCTTAATGGTATCCGTAACTGGAACGGCGGCTACAGCAGCACCGGTTTCCCTGGCTGCCTCCAGCCCGCGGTTAATCAAGTCCACAGTTACTAATGGTCGGGCACCATCGTGGATTACTACCCAGTCGCAATTACTGAGCCGACTGAGTCCAGCGAACACTGAATCCTGCCGCTGCCGGCCACCGACACAAAAATCAATTACCTTTGACCACCCCTGCTCAGCCACTAACTGCTGCCCTCGCTCAAGGTTTTGCTCACTCACGACGACAACAATCTGGTCAATGGGGTTACACCCTTGAAAGGCATCAACCACCCGGGCTAAAATAGGCTTCCCACCCAATAGAGCCAAGACTTTATCCGCCCCACCCATCCGCCGACTGCTGCCGGCAGCCACAATAACCGCCCCTACCTTTTGCTGATTACCTGTTTTCATGCTTGAACTCACTACTCGGATTATAAAGCAAAACCAGTGTTATATCTACTGCTAGACAATTTTAGTCTTATGTCTGATAAATGGACGATGGTATAATAGGGTAGTAATTCAATATAAAGGGGATTGGTAATGATAGTAAGTAGTTATCTTGATACTAAACCTGTCCAGGAGTCGCCCGGGCTAGTTAAGCGTGAGGTTGTCTGTGCTGATAAGGGAGCACCAAATTTCTGTATGCGTGTCTTTGATGTGGAGCCGGGTAGCTCCACCCCGTCTCATGAGCACCCATGGGAACACGAGATATACATTCTTTCCGGGAGGGGATTAGCCGTTGGTGAGCAGGGGGAAACTGAAATAGCTAAAGACAGTGTTATCTTTATTCCCCCCAATGAGCACCACTGCATTGTGAATAACGGCAGCGAAACCCTTCGTCTTATCTGCGTTATACCGATAATTGATTAGAATTTGACTTGATATTGTGGTGGACGTCCATTCACGCCAAAAATTAGGGATGATGGTAGTCTTTTACAGAAAATATAATAGCTCTGTGTTGGCGTAGCTTCGTTAGCAGCATACATAAGCCATAATTTGTCGTCAGATGATTTCCCTTTGCTACAATTTATCCAGAGCATTGGTTATTTAACTGGCTTCGTTAGATTCAGATTTTGTCAAGTATATAATCCCCAATTATTTTATATCTCTAAGCATCAAGAACACGGGTAATTTATCAAATCCAAGCTTAGACCAAAAATCCTCGCTTGAATCTGTAACCGTTACGCTGATTGTAGAAGCCCCTCTAGTAGATAAGATATGCACAACAAATTCAACAAGACCAGTTCCTATTCCGAGACCCTGATATTCCGGAAGGACTGAAAGCAGGTGAATCATAGCGCGAGAGCCATCATACGTTGCCCTAATACAACCCACCACTGTCGAACTAATTTCCGCAACCAAGAACACTGCAGCGTTGCATTCGGCCACCCTCTCCATAGCCTCAGGACCTTCAATGCTCGGATAATCATATTGCCCGTTTCTCTTCAATATGTCAACAATATTATCCTCATCTGTAACTCTAAAAGGTCTGATTAAAAATGACACCGAGTAATCTCCAGTTCTTATTATATTATTCGCTTGTCGCCTTAGCCTTGACCAGCCCTATCTTTATCGCTTCTCTTAGAGTGCTGACCGGGATAAGTTCTATGTCTCTGGTGGCTGAGCTAACCCTGGCACCAACTTTAGGCACCAGGCAGCGCGCAAAGCCCAGTCTGGCTGCCTCAGCTACCCGCCTATCCAGCTGAGAAACGGCTCTTAATTCACCGCTCAATCCCACCTCCCCCACCGCCGCCAGGTGCGGGTCAACCCCCACATCACGAAAGCTGGAGGCAATAGACAGAGCAATACCTAAATCAGCCGCCGGCTCCCTGATTCTAAGCCCGCCGGTAGCGTTAGCGATAATATCCTGATTACCGAGCTTTAAACCAACCCGTCTGGCCAGCACGGCAGTAACCAGCAACAACCGACCAAAGTCAACACCATTGGCGGTGCGTCGGGGTAAGCCAAAGCTGGTGGGATTAGTCAGGGCTTGAATCTCCACCAGCAGGGGGCGGCTACCTTCAAGGGTAGGCACAACCGCTGAACCTATAGCCTCACCCCACCGCTGCGATATGAATGCCTGCGATGGGTTATCTACCTCAACCAATCCCTGTTCCT
>Ga0209979_1004992_pt1 | contig 10649 bp, 15 predicted proteins | sample AnhtaG_FD_183114 | JGI IMG/M metagenome (GOLD analysis project Ga0209979, IMG submission 183114) | Deep subsurface microbial communities from Anholt, Denmark to uncover new lineages of life (NeLLi) - Anholt_01485 metaG (SPAdes) (version 2) | ecosystem: Environmental > Aquatic > Marine > Oceanic...
AAGTATGCTGTTGTATATATTTTTATAATGAGATGGATTTTAGATGCGTGTACGCTGATATACTTAATTAAAGCAAAATTATTCAAAAATTTTATGGAAATAGTAGAGTTTCCAGTTGTAATAGATTCGAGTGTATATCAAGAAGTAGTAATTAATGGTAAAGCAAACAATTATCCTGATGCTATTGAAGCTGAAGAAATTTTAAACGAAAACAGAGTTCCTGTCATATCTATTGATGTATCAAAAGACTTATTCCGTTTTATTGATCCCGGAGAAACTAGTTGTTATCTGTTAGCGAAAGAAGAAGGAATTTGTCTGACATCTGACGATAAGGCTTATAAGAAATTCCTTAATGAGAATTTAAAAGCAATGAGGATTGATAACTTCTATTTTGAAAAGTTAAATCAAAACCGATTAAAAAAAACAGATTTTTTACTAATATTAAATAAATTAGAATCAGTAAACGCAACAAAACCAAAATCCATTTTGTTCTATATGAAAAAACTTCAAGAAATGGAGGAGAATAGAAAATGACTGATGTTGTTTCAACTAGATTGGATGAGAAGGAAATTGAAGAATTAAACGAGATCTCTGAAAGAGAACGTATAGATCGCTCATCTTTAATTCGAAAATTTCTTCTTGCTCAAATTCAAGAATATCGATTGAAAGAGAGTGGTGAGAAATATCGGAAGGGATTAGTAAGCATGGCAGAGGCAGCTACCTTAGCAAAAGTATCGATTTATAAAATGATGGAATATGTTGAACGTGAAAGGATTCAAGCCCCATCTTTAACTGATCCTGAAATGGAAGAGGATTTGAAGCGATCTAAAAAGCTATTTGAAGAAATTAAGTAATGAAGAAAGTTTTAATTTTCAACAAATTGACACCTTGAGTTTACCTTTTAGTTCTGTAGCCTTTTCACGAATATCATTCCGAAATTTTCCAATTATTTAATTTTTGAGCACTAAACTACTAATTCCTAATCTGCTAATTCTAAGCTCTTGATTATATAACTTACTCTATATGCTTTTGAACAGAACCCGCAATGCATTATATCAAAATCATCTAACCTTGAGAGTAAAATCTCACTTGATATGGGATATTTACATTCAGGACAAACCAAATCATTGTCTAATTTACCTGAATATTCTTCTTTTTTATAGCCTTTTTTTTTCATTAAATAACACCGAAATATATATCATTCATTTATTGAAATTTTATATAAAAAGGATTAAGGTATAATCTTTCCCAGATAAACATATCAGTTAATCAAGAATTAAGTATGCAAGAAATAAAAGGAAAGGTTTTAGTTCTGCATCCGTCTCAGGATCTACTCTTACTCCCTATTTTAAGAAAATATATTAAATTCGAGAGTAAAGAAGTCTTTTAAATGGCAATAATTTTTTCTAATATTTTACATCTACTAATTAAAACTAAGAAAATATTAGGATACTATATTTTTACAAATTAAAGAAGCATATTATTAAATATTTAAAAAGTGAAATAAAATGAAAACCCTTAGGGAATCTATCGAAATTAATGTCTCTCCCGAAGTCATTTGGGATTGGTTCTTACATATTGCAGAAAATTACCTTGAATGGCATCCTTCTCACATAAAAGCCAATTGGGAAACAGAGACCGCAAGTGAAGTTGACTCCATTTTGTATGCTGAAGAAGATATTAATGGAGAGTTTTTAAAGATGAAATCTAAGTTGACTAAACTTATTCCAAACAGATTGTATAGATTTAAGACTGTAGGAACTTTAAAACTCATATTAGCTGGTGGCTCTTTTGAAATCGAACCCTCTGAAAATGCAAGTATTTTCACAGCAACTCTAGACTTTCACATGGGCAAATTACTTTCGAAACTTGCTAAGAAGACAGTGCAAAAAATATCTCAACACATGATTGAAGAAGGACAAAATTTGAAAAAGATTTTAGAAAAATCTCTATCTTAAAATTCGGTTATTTCACGAATGCTAGCTAGACCTTCTCTTTTTTTAAATCAGCCCTTATAACTATAGACCTTAATTGGTGAAAATTTTGTTAAGATTCAGGAGGAGATTCATATCTCCTTCGATTGTATATAAACCATCCATGAAGCTTTTTTGCCCGTTAAGTTCTCCGGCAACAATTTTCATCCATATTTCTTCTGGGCTCTTAATTTTCAGGGTAGGGGTGGGATAACTTCCAGCAAAAGCGTTACACTTATCCTTATCTATGAGTAAATAATAAGAACCTGTTTCAAATTCAAATTGTAATATACTTTTCATCCCTGGAAATGCATTTGGATTATATTGAGATGCCATCGTAGCAAAGTAGGCTGAATTTCCACCGTCAGACATTTTTAAGGGCTGATCATCTAATTGTGTTATTTCTACTTGAGTGTAATCTTTTTCGATGAATGTTTCCCAATATTGATTTGCCATATTTTGATAGTTTTTAATTTTTTCTGGGGTGAAAGTTGTGAGTTCTTCAATTTGTGTTTGTGTAGATTTAGAAACTCGCTCATTTTTAGAGATTTCAAAACCAGCTTGTTGAATTAATTTATAAAGTTCAACATAACCCTCTTGAGATGCTTCCTCACTCATTTGATTTGCCCCGCCAATTAAAATCTCACCAAGGTATCTCTCCTCATGTGGTCGAAACAGTTTTTTAAACATAGCGATCATAGCATCAAAGTGAGATAGTTCAGGAAAACCCGCAACACTCAATATAAAAGCCTTCAAAGTTTTGCCTTTATTTCTTCTTGGATGAGAAGTTATGCCATCCTTTTCTACTAAATACGGTTCTGCTAAAGGGAGTTGACGATCTAGAAACGTTTTCACAGGTCCTGGAACAGAATAAATATAAAGAGGTACAGCATAAACAACCAGATCAGCGTTATCAAGTATTGGTAATATTTCCACCATGTCATCATGACTAACACATTTTCCAGGGGTTTTTGTCCAGCATGTAAAACATCCTAAACAAGGTTTTATGTTCTTTTTATGGACCATTATTTCTTCAATACTGACTCCCCCTTTTTTCAAGCCGATCGCAAAATTTTCACCAAGGTGAAATGATCCGGATTTTTTCAATCTGGGACTCCCATACACAATTACAGCATTTTTTATTGTCATCTTAATTTCCTCGAAATATTCTAAGATTCCTATTTATCATATCGTTTAAAAATTCATAGGAGCCCGATATTTAATGTTAAGTTTTTTCACTTAATAATTAAATAGAATATAACGACGAAAATCTTTTATGAAACTTTTATTAACTAAAAAAAAGATAATAAAATATCAACTAAAACTATTATTGTGTAATTAAACTTAAAAGTTTTATAAAATAATGAAAGTAGGGTATTATCTCGATGTTTTAAAAGCCCGCCAACCCGGAGTTGATTTAGTAGCTCGTAATCTATTGAAAATTAATGGAGTAACAAAAGTTTGCATTAAAGTTGATGAATTAGATCAAGAAACAGCTTCTCTATATATAAACATTGAAGGGACTAACCTTACGCTTGACGAAATAATTGAAATCTTGGATTCAATGAATTGTGAACTCCACAGTGTTGATCAGGTTGATATGGAAAAAGAGGACTAATAAAGGAAGTCTTTTTCTGCCGAAGCAGCCAAATCGGTCAAAAATTTTGATACTCATCGATTGTCAAATGATCATAGGTCCCGAGTGTTGTCTGCATTCCCCAAACGATGTAGGATGTTATAGCATTAGGATAGGTTGTGCTGTGAAACTCTTTCCCTGTATAGATATTAAGAATGTCTAAGTTAAAAAAGTTCCTCTGACCTGCATATCTTAAACTGTATTAAACTAGGAAATAATTAATGAATAAGAAGTTAAGTAGATTATACTAACTCCAATATGTATTAAAGTCATCATAGAACCATATTTTAATAATGATTTATAGTTAAAATCTGATACGTCATTTTTTTCTGCTAGATTTAAGGTTATTAAATCACTTGCAGCTCCTTGTGGTAAAAAATTAGAGCCAATATTTATCCCAAGGATGATTGCGATAATAACAAGGTTAGGAACTTGCCCTATACCATAAATATTTTGCATTAATGTGATAAATACGAGAGCTGTTGGAATTTGGGCTAAAAAACCTGACAATACGCTTATCATCATCAAAACGGTTATAGCAGCAATAAGGGTATTATCCGAGATAAAGTTATCTATTAAATCACCAACAATTATAAAAGTTCCATTTATTTGCATTGTACCCATAAGGAGGAATATTCCTATAAAGAATGTAATAACCTTTAGATCAGTTTTAAGAAGAATTTCTGTAAATTTTTTTCGATTTAAAAGACACATTATAACCGCACCAACAACAGCGACTAAATAAGCTTCAGGGATAATGATTAATCCAATAATTATACCCACAAAATATATTGAATTGAAGACAAATTTCTTTTTATTAACAATAGTTATGTTAGGATCCATGATATCAAGAAGAATTTTCTTATAACTTTCAGGAGGGGCTTTTTGTTTTCTAAGCATGGTAAAATCTACAAGGAAAAGGGTGTAAATTAGGGTTGGAATAACTATCAGAGAAAAATTTAATATAAAGTAAGTAAAATTAATTGAAAAAGCATTTGCTATAAGAATATTCTCAGCTGAACTAAAAGGAGAATAAATAGACCCAATATTAATCGTAAAACTAAGACCAAAAAGATAAGGTGCTGGATTTATTTTCAGGATTTTACAAGCTTGTATAACGACGGGTATAAAAATAATTATTACTGTAATATCAGAGATAATTGCTGATGTCATACTTGCCATAAAACAGATCAAAAAGAAGAATTTTCTATGATCAGCTTTCGTCCAATGAAGGGTTTTTAAGACGATCCACCTAAATATATTTTGTTCTTCCATAATGACAACTATAATTTGCATACAGATTATAAAAAATAACGGTTCAAATTGGATATAGGTTATAAATTCTGTAAACCCAACATCAAAGGTAATACCTGCAATAACACACGCAATAACTGCTGATAGTAATGTAAAAGAAATATAATCTAACCGTTCCCTTGTAAAAATTACCATTATCGTTAGAAATAGGACAGCTGAAGTAATAATTGATACTATCTCATACATCATAAGCTGATCCCCAATTAAATCAAATAGATCTAACTAATTCATATTTCTTTAACTTCCTTATTAAGTTTTGGCGATTAAGATTATATTAATAAACACTCACGATCTTGCATTTAATCAGCAAAATAAGCTAATTTTTGTTTTGCGAGAAATGATTGACCCTTAAATAAATAACACACCAAAAAAGGATCAACAGATTTCATAAGAACGGTATATTCACCGTATTTAGCGCGATCAAGCCCTTCAGAAAAAATTTCATCACCAAATTGATTGATAGCAGTTAAATATCCTCCGATTATACGTGAAAATAAATTTCCTTTTGTTTCTCGGTTATTTCGCGAATTTAGAAGCGATTAAATGGGTTTAATATTTAGAAAATGGTTATAGACTAGAGTAAAAATTATATAACTATAAATTCTATTCATATTATAGAAAAATGGTAAAGAAAATAACAATTAAACTACCAGCTGACCTTCTTGAGTTAACTGGTCTTAATTCTAAAAATTTGGAAGAAAAAAGTCTTCTAATATGGGTATTAGATATATATGCAGAGGGTAAGATTACGCTTTCCAAAGCGGCTAATCTGTTGAATATGAAAGTGGATAAATTTTTATCAGAATTTCATAAGCGCCATCTTAAACATATTGGCGGGCCTGAATCCGTAGAAGAAGCTCAAAAGGAGTATGATTTAGTTCAGAAATTAACAAATGACAAGTAATATGCATGATTATCTTCGATAATAGTGTATTAAGCGCATTTAGACGTCTTAAACTCCTTTCTAAATTAAAAAAAATAATATCCTCTGCAATAATCTCGAAAGAAGTTTTCAATGAATATTCAAATCAATGGCAGAAGAAAAATCCAAAATGGATCAAAATTAAGCAACCCCGTGATGATATAATATTGGATTCAAGTCCCGTATCATTAAGTATAGCGGACCTAAGTCTTATAAGATTAGCTTTAGAACATAAAATTCCTATCGCAACAGATGATAAACCCTTACGTCAATTTGCCAAGAATTTAGGTATTTCAATTGTAGGATCTCTTGGTTTATTAAAATCACTCTATCAAAGTAAGATTATTAAAACAAGAGAAGATTATTTATCGTTTTTAGAATCTCTTCAAGAAGATATTTTTATTTCTGACGAGCTCATGAAGTGGGCATTAGAAGAACTTTGATTTACTATTGTTTCTTATGTTATCCTGCTCGGGTGGATAAATCCAGAGTTAATCTCGGTATTAATTCTTCGATATTCATTTGAACGAGATCATTAAGATTTAGCTTTCTTTCTGTAAAATTTAAAATCTCTACTCCAACGATATTCTCATTCTTACCATAATCAATTATAATTCCTTCTGCTATTTCATCTGAATTTGAGATTTTTTCACTTGAAAATCGAATGTAGAGAGCATTTGCCATCTTATCAAAGGAGAAATTCATACTTATTATAAAGGAGCAATTAATTAAATATTTATTCTATAATAATAAGATTAAATTGAGGTTAAATTTATTTTAATTCTCGGTTATTTCACGAAAACTTAACAGAATACAAATATAAAGTTCTAATGACAACGACCATCAAGGAAAAATTTTTTCTGTAAGTCGGATTTTTGCATTAAAATTACGCTTTTTTAAATATTATTTTTTTTTCTAAGCTAATTTAATTATAATTTGGTAATTATAAAAATCTCAATAAGATCTTAACGGATTTTAGTGTTTATTTATCCAAAATATATACCATTCGAAAGAATGATTAATTTCTGAAGTAAATCGTTTTAGGAGTGGCTTTGACACAAATTCTTCTACTTAAATCGATTGCAGTAGTCCAAATATCATCGTTCCAAGTATTATCGTTTTCAGCAAGGTTTAAATTCTTCTTTATTGCTTTTAAGGTTGCTGCGCATGTTATTTGTTTATTGTTTTTTGACTTATCATTAATGTAGTCTTGAACACTTTCCTTCACCTGTTCTAGTCCGATCTCTAAAGAAGATCGTTGAGAATTTGATCTAATTTCAGGATTTATTTTAGCTTTCATCATATGTTTTCATAAAATCTTACATTTTACTAAGTTTTAAGAGGAGAATTTCTAATTTTAATTTGGTAACCGTTTCACAAACAATTCTGTAGAAGGAGATTTTATTTAATGTTAACTGCGATTGAATGTATATTTATTTATCTCGGCGGATAATAAATACAAGTGATTAGTTTATGGCAATTATTATAATTTTTACTTTAGCTGGTTTAGAAAATATAGTATTATGTCACTTGAAAAATAGAAGTTATTTTTAATTAACAGACTTAAGTTATCGTTTATCTCCTGCTTATTTTTTAGGTTTCTTTTATTGGCTAAGGCTAAAACTCCTAATGTTCCAATTATATCTATTTTATAAGATTGAGCAATATTCCTGCCTTTTTTTTCATCAATAAGTAATAATGGGGCTTTAATTTCAAAGCATAGATTAATGGCTTCTACTTCTCCTTTTCCTAGGTTTAATTTAGATAATTTAAATGATTTAACATTTCGAATTTTAAGCCAACCATTCTCAATTTCCTTCCCCAGCATCGCTTGTTCACTCGTATACTTTTGAGTATTTTTCGATATCTCATCGTATACACCTTGAGGGATTAAAATCTCAGTAAAAAGATTTTTAAGTAAACCTAGTTCGTTCTTTTTAAGAAAAGCGATTAATGGAGTGGCGTTTGACACAATGGTATGTTCAGTCATAAATCTTTTACCAATTTTAAATCACTTTCTAAATCTTCAAGACTATAATTTAATGGAATTTTATATTGAGATAATTTCTCCATAAATTCCCATATACTAATAGAACTTAACTCGGCTGCCTTTCCTATTGAAATTTCACCGTTTTGATATAATTTTAATGCATATTCTAGTTTCCATTCTGGGATTGCTCTATTTAAAAGTCTTCGAATGACGCTAGACTTATCCAATTTCTCAATTTGTGCAATTCGTTCTATTTCCTTAACCATATCATCAGGTAACCGTGAAGTATATGTTTTACCCATGTATATTCTCACTTAAAAATATGTATTTAATAGAATACAATTAATACAAATAATAATGATGAATTTAGATATATAAATATACTCACTTTAAAAGAAGAATTAATAATAAAAACAATAAGAATGGAACTTAATTGAATGCTCCCAAATGGAAAACTCAGAAGTAATATATTAGAAAAAATGTAAGTAAAGTATTAAATATAAAAAAAACCTAACTCTATTTAATTTTTTAAGAACTCCAATATTGAATAATAATCTTGTAAAAAACTGATTTCATAATGTCAAAAAAAAAATTTGAAAGGTTTTTAGTTATACTGTTTATTTCAATACTGACACTCTTTATTATTAACACATTTTTTTTGGATTCTTCTCCTCTGAAAGATCAAATCAATAATTCTTCTGTATTTAATGAAAGTAACCATAAATTAAGGTCCTCAGATACATGGATTCCTAATGACACAGTAATTTGTAATGCTACAAATGATCAGGAAATGTTACAAATTTGTAGTGATGGTTCTGGAGGTGTTATTAATGTATGGGTCGATAATAGAAGTGGCACAGATCAAGATATTTATGTTCAGCGAATCAATTCAACTGGGGATGTACAATGGACTTTGAATGGAGAAGAAGTATGTACAGCAAATTTCATTCAATATGATCCACAAATTTGTAGTGATGGCGCTGGAGGTGCAATTATTGCCTGGACTGACAATAGAGGCGGAACTGGTTATTCAGATATTTATGCGCAAAGAATTAATTCAGATGGAATCGTATTATGGAGAAATAATGGAACAGTCATAAGTAATGCAACTGATGACCAATTCTATCCAGCGATGTGTGATGATGGTAATGGAGGTGCTATTATTTCTTGACTGGACTATAGAAATGGAATTGATTATGATATTTACGCCCAAAGAATTAATTCAACAGGAGATATCAAATGGATGACTAAAGAGGTTACAAATGGTGGAGATAACGGTAAAGAACCCTTTATTCCTTATGGAAGCTATTACTTGCTCTTTATTATCATTAGCGTTCTCTCTCTTGTATATATCAAGAAAAAACAAATATCATTATAATTAAATAGAATAAAAAAAGGAGGTGTTAAAAAGAAAATGAGTGAAGATAAAATTAATGTAAAAGAAATAATTACTTTTTTTGGAATGCTTATAATAGGCTGGATTCTTCTATCTTATAGTAGTGTAGTCCTGGGACTTAGCAAATTTACTAATGGATTAGAAAATTTAGCTTTATTACTTATGGTATTAGGTATTATCTTCATAATAATTGGATTAATGTATTTAATGGTGTTAATTACCAAAAAAGTAAGAAGATTAAAGAAAGAAAATAACTAACTATTTTTTTTACTTTATACCTTTTTTGTTATTAAAATTAACATAGACCTTATTGTATTAAAAATCGCACCAAAATCCAAAAACTCTTAAATGAAACAATCGAACTTATGTTTTATAAAAAAACTTTTATTATACCAATCTTTTTATAGGACTGCTAAATTTAAAGATTTTTTTTAAAAATTAACCTTATTTTATAGAGGTTTATAAAAATAACTAAAAAGAAGGTAATTATTAGCAAATTATATATAATTAAATAGTAAGCTAGTAGAAATTGTTAAGAAAAAGACTTTTCACTAATAAATCCTTCGGTTATTTCACGAATCCTTATACAAACTAATCTTGTAATTATTTTATGCTGAATATCGATTTCTAAACGGTCAATTTATTAAAAACTCAGCTTATAATTTTCAGGAAACAGACACTTTGAGGGAGTATTTTAGATCTGTAACCGTTTTACGAACTTTCACTAAGTATTAAGGTATAGGTATTTAAGTTTGTAAGACACTTTATATGATTTTCTGATAGCTTAAGCAATCTTTCAATATATATTTAAATCTAATTAACTATTTAGTATCATAGAAAATGTCAGATATTATTGAAAGTAATCCGGAAATTCTGGGAGGTAAGCCTATCATTAAAGGAACCAGAATTCCAGTTGCTTTAATTTATGAATTAATTGGATTGGACTATTCTATTTCCGAAATTTTAAAGGAATACCCCCATTTGAATCGGGATGTTATTGTAACTATCCTTAATATAGGGAAGGATGCAAATGAAAACCTTATGAACGTGGATATTGATGACATTATCAGTAAAGAGGTTTAATCCTTGAAATTTCTCCTTGGTGAGAATGTACCTGTCTCTACTAAAGATGTAATTCATGATTTAGGTTTTGATGTTTTCAGGAGAAATAGCAAAACTGGCTTTAAAAGAGTTTAAGATGATAAAATTCACTTATAATGAATTCATATCATCAATAAATATATATATAAATATTTATATAATTAATTAGGATTAAAATATGACATCGAAGCTGATTTCAATTAGAGAGGAAATCTACAAAGATTTAAAGCGATTGAAGGGCCCAAACGAAAGTTTTTCTGAGTTAATTGAACGCTTAATAATTGAACGAAAAAAAGATCCGTTAAAACATTTTGGAA
>Ga0209979_1004994_pt1 | contig 10646 bp, 7 predicted proteins | sample AnhtaG_FD_183114 | JGI IMG/M metagenome (GOLD analysis project Ga0209979, IMG submission 183114) | Deep subsurface microbial communities from Anholt, Denmark to uncover new lineages of life (NeLLi) - Anholt_01485 metaG (SPAdes) (version 2) | ecosystem: Environmental > Aquatic > Marine > Oceanic >...
TCATGGAAGCGGGCGCAGACCGAGTAGCGGTGATCAGCCCTCACCTGACTCGCAAGCTAAGGGCGCTCTTGCAAGCGAAGCGGATCGAGCATCGCCCTCGAGGTTACCAGCAGGGAGACCTTGAGGACGCTTTCGTTGTCATCGCGGCAACGGACGACCCAGACGTGAACAGGGAAGTGTGGCAGGAGGCCCAGGAAAGGCACCTTCTGGTCAACGTCGTTGACGATCCCCAGCGCTGCAACTTCTTCGTGCCCTCTGTAGTGCGAAGGGGAGACCTGACGATCAGCATCTGCACTGGAGGGCAAGACCCAGCCCTTTCGGCTCGCCTGCGCCAGGAACTTGAGCCCCGCTTTGGCCGCGAATATGCCGCTTTCCTGGAGATAGCGGGAGCTCTCAGAGAGCGCGTCGGCAGAGAGCTTTCAAGCCGGGCCCGCTCTCGCTTCTGGCACGCCCTGGCCGATTCAGAAATACTGGCCTTGCTCAAAGAGGGCAAACGGCAACAGGCGAAACGGCTGGCGAACGACATCCTCGCCGCTCACGTCCTGAAAGCCAGGGGCCGCGGGCGCAGGGAAATCCCCTCCCTCCAAGACAGGCAGAGCGAGGCATAACGCTCGAGGAGGGATGTTGAGACCCAACCGGGACACCTTGCTCATCGGCACGCGCGCCAGCCGACTGGCCAGGATACAGGCCGAAACAGTGCGAGAGATGCTCTCCTCCCTCCACCCAGAGAGAGCCTGGCTGCTGCGAGAAATACGAAGCGAGGGCGACGTCGAGCGGCAGGCCAGCCTCGCCAGCATCGGCGGCCGCGGGGTTTTTGTGAAGGCGCTCGAGGAGAAGCTGCTAGGCGGCGAGATCGATCTGGCCGTGCACAGCCTGAAGGACATGCCGACACGACTGGCAACGGGCCTGAAGATAGGGGCTGTCCTCCCCCGTGAGGACGCCAGAGACGCGCTGGTCTCGCGCGGCGGCCCAACCCTGGCCGATCTGCCAAAAGGCGCCGTTGTCGGAACCGGAAGCGTCCGTAGGCGTGCCCAGCTTCTGGCCTATCGTAGCGATTTGGTGGTTCAGGATATCCGAGGCAACGTCGACACCCGCCTGAGGAAGCTGAAGAACGGAGCCTATGACGCCTTGATTCTGGCTGCGGCGGCGCTCATACGTCTTCGCCGCACCTCGACCGTCAGCCAGTATCTGCCCCCGGCGCTCATGCTGCCCGCCGCCGGTCAGGGAGCCCTGGCGGTCGAGGTGAGGGAGAGCGACGACGAGGTGATGGAATTGGTCCAGCGGTTGAATCACCTCCCTACTGAGGCAGCCGTACGTGCCGAGCGGGCCTTCCTCTCCGCTCTGGGCGGTGGCTGCGCTGTGCCCGTCGCCGCTCACGCGGTAGTAGCCGATGGGCGGTTGAACCTCCAGGGCATGGTGGCGAACCTAGAGGGTAGAAAAGTGATCCGCGAAAGCCTCAGCGGCTCTCCTGTCGAAGCCGAAGACATTGGCCGACGCCTGGCGGACAGGATCCTGAGCCAGGGCGCCGCCCAGATTCTGCGCGAGGCGGCAAGTGTGCAGTAAGGGTCGAGTCTACCTGGTGGGAGCTGGCCCTGGCGACCCGGGGCTGATCACGGTGAAGGGCTTGGCCTGCCTCCAGAAGGCAGATGTAGTCGTCCACGACCGGCTGGTCAATGCGGGCCTGCTCAGGCAGGCCCCGCAGGGATGCGAGATGATCGATGTGGGGAAGAGCCCCCAGCGGCACACCCTCCCGCAGGAGGCGATCAACGCCCTCCTGGTGGAAAAGGCGCTCGCCGGGAAGGTAGTGGTGCGCCTGAAGGGAGGCGACCCCTTCCTCTTCGGCCGCGGTGGCGAGGAGGCGGAAGCCCTGGCGGAGGCGGGTGTGCCCTTCGAGGTGGTGCCGGGTGTGACCAGCGCCATCGCTGCCCCGGCTTATGCCGGCATACCTGTCACCCATCGCCAACAGACTAGCGCTTTTGCCGTGGTCACCGGCCACGAGGACCCCACCAAGGCCGATTCCAGCCTCGACTGGCAGAAGCTGGCCACCGGCGTGGGCACCCTGGTCTGCCTTATGGGCGTCGGCAACCTGCCCCAGATCGTGGCCAAGCTGATCGAGCACGGGCGAGACCCTCGCACGCCAGTAGCCATCGTCCAGCAGGGAACGGAGGCGCGCCAGAAGACAGTGACCGGCACCCTGGCCGACATCGTGGAGAAAGCGCGAGAGGCCGATATCAAGCCGCCAGCGGTGACGATCGTTGGCGAGGTGGTGGCTCTGCGGGAGAAGCTGCGCTGGTTCGACACAAAGCCCCTCTTCGGTAGGCGGGTCCTGGTCACCCGCTCGCGGCAGCAGGCCAGCGCCCTCTCCGAACGATTGCGCGAGCTGGGGGCAGAGCCGGTGGAGTACCCGGCCATCGAGATCGCCCCGCCCAAGGATATAGCCCCCCTGGACGAGGCCATCGCCAGGCTCTCCGCCTACGACTGGCTGATCTTCACCAGCGCCAATGCTGTGCGCGCCCTTGTGGACAGAATGAGCGAAAAGGGAACGGATATCCAGGCCCTGGGGAGACCGAAAATCGCCGCCATCGGCCCGGCCACGGCCCAGACGCTCGCGGGGTATGGCCTCCGGGTCGATTACGTGCCCGAGGTCTATACGAGCGCCGAGATCGCCGCCGGCATCGGCGATGTCGCACGGAAGCGCATCCTTCTTCCTCGCGCCGAGCGGGCGACCAAGCAGCTGGCGCAGGCTTTGCGAGGCAAGAGGGCAGTAGTCGATGAGGTCGTCGCCTACCGAACGCTGGCCGTCGGCACATCGGACGAACTGAAAGCCCTGCTTGAGGACGGGCAGATCGATATCGTCACCTTCACCAGTTCGTCGACGGTACGAAATCTCGCCGCCAGCCTCCAAGGTCAGACACCTGGCAACGCCTTGTCACGCTGCCTGGTGGCCTGCATCGGGCCGGTCACTGCCAGGACGACGGAGCGGCTGGGCATCCGTGTGGACGTGGTGGCCAGGGAGCACACCATCGCCGGGCTAGCGGAGGCTATCGTCACTGCTGTGGCTGAAAGAGGGCGAGATGATGAGCGCTAGGCAAACTGTTGACAGGCTACGGCTTCGCAGGGAGACGAGCGAGGCCGAAGAGACAGCGGCTGCACTTCTCCACCGCCCCCGCCGCCTGCGGCGGCTCAATAACCTGCGCCGCCTGGTGCGAGAGACACGCCTCTCCACCGACGACCTCGTCTATCCCTTGTTCGTCGTTCACGGCCAGGGGATCAGGGAGGAGATCGGCTCCATGCCTGGCAGCTACCACTGGTCGCTTGACCTTCTCCCGGCCGAGGTGGAGGAGGTCGCCAGCCTGGGCATCCCAGGGGTGATCCTCTTCGGCATTCCCGCCGTCAAGGACGCCATCGGCAGCGAGAACTTTGACGAGCACGGCATCGTCCAGGAGGCGATCCGAACCATCAAGAAGGCTGTGCCGGAGCTGGTGGTGATCACCGATGTCTGCATGTGCCAGTACACCGACCACGGCCACTGCGGCATCGTGGAGGACGGCCGTGTGCTCAACGACGAGACGCTGGAGATCCTGGCGCGGGTGGCAGTGTCCCACGCCGCCGCTGGGGCCGACGTGGTGGCCCCCAGCGCGATGATGGACGGCCAGGTGGCCGCCATCCGCGCGGCGCTGGATGCGGCGGGCTTCACCCAGGTGGCAATCCTCTCCTACGCTGCCAAGTACGCCTCCGCCTTCTACGGCCCCTTCCGCGAGGCGGCTGAGTCCACCCCCCAGTTCGGCGACCGTCAGGGCTATCAGATGGACCCGGCCAACGCCCGCGAGGCCCTGCGGGAGGTGGCCCTGGACATCGAGGAGGGGGCGGACATGGTGATGGTTAAGCCCGCCCTGGCCTATCTGGACATCATCCGCCAGGTGCGCGAGGCCTTCGACCACCCCCTGGCCGCCTTCAGCGTCAGCGGCGAGTACGCCATGGTGAAGGCGGCAGCCCAGCGCGGTTGGATCGACGAGAGGCGGGTGACTCTCGAGCTTCTCACCGCCATCAAACGAGCGGGGGCAGATACGATCCTCACCTACTTCGCCAAGGATGCTGCCCGCTGGCTGAGTGAGTAGAGGGAGGATGACGCTGGAATTCCTGCCCCGTCTCATCTTCTGGGAGACAACAGCAGGGTGCAACCTGCGCTGCACCCACTGCCGCCGCATGGACGTGGCCGACGAGCTCGTGCCGGAGGACCTGACCACCGCCGAATCGAAACAGCTCATCGATCAGATCGCGGCCTTCTCCAATCCCATTCTTATCCTCTCGGGCGGCGAGCCTCTCATCCGGCCCGATATCTTCGAGATCGCCGAGCACGCCGTGGCCAAGGGACTGCGAGTCGCCCTGGCGACCAACGGCACTCTCATCGATGAGCGCATGGCCCAGCGCATCGTGGATGCAGGCATCAGGCGAGTGAGCGTCAGTCTGGATGGCGCCACCGCAAAGACTCACGACGCCTTCCGTGCTCTCCCGGGCTCCTTTGCTCAGGCCCTGCAGGGCATCCGTCACCTGCGGGCACTGGGGATGAGCGTACAGGTCAATACCACAGTGGCCCGCCACAACATCGATGAGCTGCCCCAGATCCTAGACCTGGCCCTCTCTCTGGGAGCCGATGCCCTCCACATCTTCCTCCTGGTGCCGGTGGGCTGTGGGGTGGAGATCGCCGACGAGCAGATGATCTCCCCCCACCAGTACGAGGAGGTGCTCAACTGGTTCTACGACAGGGATCAGGAAGGACTCCTGGAACTGAAGGCCACCTGCGCCCCCCACTACTTCCGCATCGTCCGTCAGCGAATGGCGGCGGAGAAGCGGCAAGCCCCGCCCAGCCAGGAGCGTGAGCGACTCGTTGGAGCGACCGCCTCCAGCGACCTCCACGCCATGACCAAGGGATGCCTGGCGGGGACCGGGGTCTGCTTCGTCTCGCACAAGGGCGAGGTCTTCCCCTGCGGCTACCTGCCGCTGCCGGCGGGGAGCGTGCGGGAGCAGCCGCTGCAACAGATCTGGGAAGGAGCGAAGATTTTCAGCGAATTGCGAGACCCCGAGCTCCTACAGGGTAAATGCGGCCGCTGCGAGTTCAAGCGCATCTGCGGCGGCTGTCGGGCGAGAGCGTACGGCATGAGCGGCAACTATCTGGACGAGGAGCCCTTCTGCGTCTACGAGCCGCCCCCCTTGCCGCAAGCGGCCCGCCTGAAAGAGAGCATCTGATGCTCAGTGTCTCCCGACTGCTGAACGGCACGGTCACCCCCGGCGATCCCCTGCGCTACGGCCGCCTTACGTCCGAGGTGCCAGCTCACCTGCTCCACTACTCGCTGGACAAGAAGCCCATCGTGGCCTGGAACCTCACCCGGCTCTGCAACCTCTACTGTGCCCACTGCTACGCCGACGCCACGGACAAGCCCCAACGGGGGGAGATGACCACGGCCGAGGGCAATCGGCTGATCGACGACCTGGCCGACTTCGGGGTGCCCGTCCTGCTCTTCTCCGGCGGCGAGCCCCTCCTGCGAGAGGATCTGTTCGAACTGGCGGCCTACGCCGTGGGCAAGGGAATTCGCTGCGTCCTCTCCACTAACGGCACCCTGATCACCCCCGAGGTGGCAAAGCGGATCAAGAAAGCGGGCCTCTCGTACGTGGGGGTGAGCCTGGACGGCGTGGGGGCAACGCACGACAAGATCCGGGGCAAGAAGGGGGCCTTCGAGCAGGCCCTGCAGGGCATCCGCTACTGCCGGGATGCTGGCATCCCCGTCGGCCTGCGCTTCACTGTCCACGCAATGAACGCCGATGAACTGCCAGGCATATTCGACCTGGCGGAACAGGAGAGTATCCCCCGCATCTGCGTCTATCACCTGGCCTACGCCGGGCGAGGGGACAAGATGCGCCGATTCGACCTGGAGCCCCGCCAGACGCGGGCGGTGGTGGACTACATCTTCCAGCGGTCGCAGGACCTCCACGCGCGGGGCATCGAGAAGGACATCCTCACCGTGGACAACCACGCCGATAACGCCTACCTCTACATGCGGGTGCAGAAGGAGCAGCCCCAGCGGGCGGAGGAAGTCTATCGGATGCTGCGCTGGAATGGCGGGAATCAGTCTGGGATCGCTGTCTCCAGCGTCGATCCGCTGGGGCACCTGCACGTCGACCAGTTCTCCTGGCACTACTCCCTGGGGGACGTTCGCCAGCGCCCCTTCGCCGAAATCTGGAGCGCTACCAGCGATCCAGTCATGCGGGTGCTGAAGGACCGCAAGCCCCACCTCAAGGGGCGATGCCGGGTCTGCAAATGGCTAGACGTTTGCAACGGTAACCTGCGGGTGCGGGCCGAGCGCTACTTCGGCGATTTCCTGGCTCCTGACCCCGCCTGCTACCTGACCGACGAAGAGATCGCCATTGTGCCGGGGACGCCGGCAGCCGACGAGACGGCCAGGTGGCCGGTGCCGGTGCACGATGAATCAGCGGGCTCGTCCCAATTGTTCACCACTCGCAGGAGGCGCTAACCATGGCAAAGGCTGAAGAGGCAACCGCTCAGCAGCTAGACATCGTTGATCGCCGCCTGCTGGACCTCTTGCAGCGCGACTTCCCCCCAACGATGCGGCCCTTCGCGGCGATCGGCGAGAAGCTTGGGCTGCCCGAGGAAGAAGTGCTGGCGCGCGTGCGACGCCTCAAGGGCCCCGAGAAGGGACGACTCATCCGCCAGATCAGCGCCATCTTCGACACGTCCGCTCTGGGCTACAAGAGCACCCTGGTGGCCATGCAGGTCCCCCCAGACGACGTCGACCGGGTGCCGACGGCGATCAATCGCCATCCAGGGGTCAGCCACAACTACCAGCGTGACCACACCTGGAACCTGTGGTTCACCCTGGCCGTGCCCGCCGACGAGGACCTGGAGACCACTGTCGGGGCGCTGGTTGACGAGGCAGGTGGCTATCCTTATCGCCTATTTCCGGCGCTGCGCGTCTTCAAGATCGGCATGCAGCTGGACATGGAGGGTGCCGACACCATTTCGCCTGTCGACAGCACTCAAGGGAGCCGCCCCACACCTGCCCCCAGCCCCAACGCCCGCGATAGGGCCTTCGTCCGCGAACTGCAGGAGGATATCGAAATCGTCTCCCAGCCCTTCGCTGGCGTCGCCCAGCGCTTAGGGGTGAGTCAGGAGGAAGTCGTCACCTGGCTGCAGCAGGCCAAGGCTGTCGGCTGGTTGCGTCGCTTCGCCGCCATCCTGCGCCAGCGACAGGCAGGTTATGTCGCCAACGGCATGGTCGCCTGGCGGGTGCAGGAGGACAGCATCGAGAGGGCGGCGACAGTCGCTACCTCCCTACCCCAGGTCAGCCACTGCTACCAGCGCCTCACCTATCCCGACTGGCCCTACAATCTCTTCACGATGATCCACGCCAAGAGCAAACAGAACTGCCAGGCTGTCGCTCGAAAGATCTCTCGAGAGACGGGTGTCAGCGACTACGTCATCCTGTTCAGCACGAAGGAATACAAGAAGACGCGACTGAAGTACTTTGCCCCGGCCCAGGAGGTCACGACAAGCAGATCGCAGAGCCTTCACACCGAGGCCCAAAGGTACATGCCCGGCGGCGTTAACAGCCCTGTCAGGGCTTTCCGTGCCGTGGGAGGAGAGCCGCTGTTCGTTGCCAGAGGGGAGGGGGCCTACATCTACGACGCGGACGGCCGGGGCTATATTGACTACGTCCTGTCCTGGGGTTCCCTGATCCTGGGGCACGCCCATCCACAGGTGGTAAGCGCCCTGAAAGACGCCGCGGAGCGAGGGATTAGCTATGGCGCCCCCACCGCGCTGGAGACCGAACTGGCCAAACGGGTGGTAGAGGCAGTGCCCTCCATCGAAATGGTACGCTTTGTGAACTCGGGCACCGAGGCCACCATGAGCGCCCTGCGTCTGGCCCGCGCCTACACAGGGAGGAGCAAGATCATCAAGTTCGAGGGCTGCTACCACGGGCATGCCGACTTACTCCTGGTTCGGGCGGGCTCGGGAGTAACCACCTTCGGCCTTCCTGATAGCGCCGGTGTGCCAGAGGGCGTCGCCCAGGACACTCTGATAGCTCCCTACAACGACCTGCAGGCAGTTGACACGTTATTCAGCGAGAATCGTGGTGAGATCGCCGCCGTGATCGTCGAGCCTGTGGCAGGGAACATGGGCGTGATACCTCCCGCACCCGGCTTCCTAGAGGGCCTGCGAGACGTGACAAAGGCGGAGGGAGCACTCCTTATCTTCGATGAGGTGATCACCGGCTTCCGTGCGGCCTATGGCGGAGCCCAAGCCCTGTATGGCGTGCTGCCCGACTTGACCTGTTTAGGCAAGGTCATCGGCGGCGGCCTTCCTGTTGGGGCCTACGGTGGCCGCAGGGAGATCATGGAGATGGTGGCACCCCTGGGCCCTATGTATCAGGCGGGCACCCTCTCCGGTAACCCCCTGTCCATGACCGCTGGCATCGAGACCCTCAAGGTGCTCGCTCAGCCTGGGACCTACCAGCGCCTGGAGGAGAAGTCGGCACACCTAGCGGATGGCCTCCGCGCGGCGGCCGAGGCTACTAGGACACCCGTCTTTCAGACACGCGTGGGCTCCATGTTCTGCACCTTCTTCACCACCGAGAGGGTCGTGGACCATGCCTCAGCGAAAAGGTGCGACACTAGCACGTACGCCCGCTTCTTCCGGGCGATGCTAGAGAACGGTATCTATCTGGCGCCCTCGCAGTTCGAAGCGGGATTCCTCTCGCTGGCCCACAGCGATCAAGACATCGAACGAACCATCCAGGCCGCAGAGGCGGCTCTCGCCAGGCTCGGCCGGTAGCGGCTCAGTCGAGCTGTGCGGCTCTCCCCCCGACCTATCGAACCACGAACACCCGCGTCTTCCAGATCTGGGACGGAGCGTTGCGCAAGGCCTCGTACCTGGGCTTCCCCACGTTCAGAACCCTGGCCGGGGTCTTGCAGGCGAGCCGCTGTAGGTATTCGCATCTCTTGAGGAAGGAGCGCAGGGTCCGCTTGTCACCGCCCAGGAAAACGTAGTCGAGCCGCTTCTCATAGTCAGCAAACTTGGTTGCTACAACCGAGCACGCTTTGTCAAATAGCTCCCGAGTCTGCTCTTCCCTTCTCCGTTCGAAGCGCCGCTGGGACTGACCACCGGCCCTATGCCTCCCTTTCACGAACCTGGTGCCGGTCTTGGAGATCAGCAGCCGGTCGCCTTCAAAGACGCCGACCGAGTATCCCCCCAGCCTCAGAAGTACGACCCCCAGCAAGTATTTCTTATCCAGCACTGTCCGCAGATAAGAAGCATCCCAGGCCGGAAAGAACTGGTTTAGGTCGATGGGAAAAGGCGGCAAAAGCACATACTTGCGGTCATCGCTCCAGAATAGAACGAGGCCTGTTTCGGACTCGACAAGGCTAGCGGGAAGGCCTCTTATCTCTTGCAGCCACTTGCCACATGCATGGGCAACCGATTCTAGGTACGGGAATAAGTGGCCCGGCCTGACGTACAGGGCAACCCTCTCACCCTCCGGCTGCTCCAGCTCGGCCAGCCAACGCTCCAGTCTGCCCCGTGTCATGTAGTAGCGTTCCGCAACCTCCACCATCTTCCCGACTTACCGCTCGCCAGCCTTATCCCTTCTCACACCGCCTTCTTCAACTCTTCGTACGCCGCCTTCGCCTCGTCGACGGATGCGCCGTCTTCCAGGGTGCTGACGTCGCCGATGTCTACCTCGCTTGCCACTGCCTTGAGCACCCGGCGCATGATCTTGCCGCTTCGGGTCTTGGGCAGTTTTTCCACAAAGAACAGCCGCTCGGGGGTGGCGACGGGCCCGACCACCTTCCGGACGTGCGCCACGAGTTCCTTACTCAAGGCATCAGAGGCCTCATAGCCGTCCCTCAGGATGACGAACAGGACGATGGCTTCGCCCTTTACGGGGTCGGGTTTGCTCGCTGCGCCACACTCGACGACGGCGGGATGGGAGATGACAGCATTTTCCAGTTCGAGGGTGCCCAGGCGATGTCCTGCCACCTTGATGACCTCGTCGGCCCTGCCGAGCAGCCAGAAGTAGCCTTCCTCGTCCTTCACAGCGTAGTCACCGGTGTGGTAGGAGCCTGGAAATCGCTCCCAGTAGGTCTCCTTGTACCTCTCGGGGTCCCCGTGGAGGGTCAACAACATTCCCGGCCAGGGCTGCCGGATCACCAGCAGCCCTTTCTCACCGGGCGCGACGGCCTCGCCGCTCTCGTTCACTACAGCGGCGTCGATGCCCGGCAGGGGAAAGCCCGCTGAGCCCGGCTTCAGGGGCAATAGCTGTATTCCTGGGGCATGAGAGATCATGATCCCGCCCGTCTCCGTTTGCCACCAAGTGTCCACAATTGGGCAGCGGTCCCCGCCAATGTGCTTGTAGTACCAGAGCCAGGCTTCAGGGTTGATAGGTTCTCCCACCGTCCCCAGCAACTCCAGGCTGCTCAGGTCGTGCCTTGCTGGCCCCTCCTCCCCCTGCTGCATGAACATCCGTATGGCGGTAGGCGAGGTATAGAAGGTAGTGACCCCGTAGGTTTCGATAATGTTCCACCACCTGTCCAGGCTGGGATAGTCGGGAGACCCTTCATACAGGACAATGGCG
>Ga0209979_1004997_pt1 | contig 10643 bp, 9 predicted proteins | sample AnhtaG_FD_183114 | JGI IMG/M metagenome (GOLD analysis project Ga0209979, IMG submission 183114) | Deep subsurface microbial communities from Anholt, Denmark to uncover new lineages of life (NeLLi) - Anholt_01485 metaG (SPAdes) (version 2) | ecosystem: Environmental > Aquatic > Marine > Oceanic >...
TTTATCGCCTCAAATCCCGGAAGTTTTCCGCTCTCTCTGCCAGGGTGTTCCACGAAAGGGACATCTCCATTCAGGTGGCCATAGGTAACTACGATTTGGGAATTTGCGGCCTGGACTGGGTTGAAGAGCTTTTGGCTAAGTACCCGAGTAGCGCCTTGGCCGAGATAAAAAACCTGGGATATGGGGAGGGCGCCCTGTATATTGTGGCCAGTCCGTCCGAAGCAATATCGACGGTGGCGCAGATAAAAGCCAGAACGGGCATAATCCGTATTGCCAGCGAGTATCCTAACCTGGCGGAGTCCTTTGCGCTGCGCAACCGGCTGAGTCGTTTTAGTATCTTTCCCGTATGGGGAGGGGCTGAAGTTTATCCACCGGAAAACGCTGATTTGGCATTGGTTCGAGCCAGGACCGAAACGGAGCTTCTTGGCTATGGTATAGTGCCGGTCAGCAAAGTGCTTGATTTTGGCGCCTTTCTCATCGCTAACCGGCGTAGCTGGGAGTCGAAAGACTTGGACCAGGTGGTCGCTTCCATTTGTGACAATTGTGATAAACTGCCTGTTGATGAGGAACCCGCGGCTGAGATGATGGTGCCGATAGCAACACCCGTTCCGTATCACGGGACAGTCGATGATATCATCAGAATCGCTTTACCCGATGGCCATCAGCAAAGGCCAATGCTTGACCTGTTGCGCAAGGCTGGCATCAGGGTTGCCGATTACCCGTCAGCGGTGGGTAATCGGCGGCCGACTACCAGTCTGGACGGAGTTGCGGTCAAGGTAATCAGACCCCAGGATATGCCGTTACAGGTTGCTAACCGGAATTTTGACCTGGCTATTACCGGTCGGGATTGGCTTATGGAGCACCTTTACCAGTTTCCATCCAGCCCGGTGACGGAACTTCTGGACCTTAAATTGGGGAAGGTGAAAATGGTTGCCGTCGTCAGCCAGGCACTGCCGGTAACCGATGTCTATAGCTTGAGACAGCTTATCGCCGGGCAGTTGGTGCCATTTAGAGTCGCTTCTGAGTATGTGAACATAGCTGATAAGTATGCTAGGGATAATCACCTTGGACGCTACCGGGTGATTCCCACCTGGGGAGCCACTGAGGCCTTTTTGCCTGAGGATGCTGACCTGCTGATTGAGAACACCCAGACCGGTCAGACCATCACCACACATAACCTCAAGATTATTGATACTCTTTTCGAATCAACGGCTTGTCTGATTGGTAGTACTGGCATTGAGTTTGGCTCCGGTAAAGGCAAAAGAGTAAAATCTATTATTGAAACCCTGCGAAGTGCCGTAGTTGACATAACTCTAAAAACAAATCAAAGCTAATTAGATAGGAATTGTTTACCTATTTTTTAAATGAGGGTGTTTAATTTGAAAATCATTGAAGGTTTTTCGGAAGCCAGTTCGGTATTGTCGCGGCCAGTCCCGACAGAGTCTTACCCCATTTCACCAGCACTAAAGCAGGGGTTAAGGAAGATGTTTGGCACTGATGACGCGGAGCAGGCGGTCAGGCAGATTGTTAATGAGGTGCGGAAGAGAGGAGATGCCGCCCTTTTCGACCTGACTTTGAAGATTGACGGGATAAAGCTCACCTCACTGGAGATAAACCAAGAACAGATAGCCAGTGCTTACCAGAAGGTGGATGAGGAGCTTGTATCAGCCCTCAAATTGGCAGTTGAGCGGATACGCTCCTTCCATAGTGCCCAAAAGGATAATATCTGGCGTGAGATAACTGGAACCGATTCAGGTCAACTAATACGCCCGTTAGGACGGGTCGGCGTTTATGTTCCCGGTGGCACCGCTGCTTACCCGTCAACAGTGTTGATGACAGCAATACCAGCTAAGGTTGCTGGTGTCAATGAGGTTATTATGGTGACGCCACCAAGGTTGGATGGGGCAGTACCGCCAGCGACATTGGTTGCTGCCGATATTGCTTCGGTTGACCGTATTTTCTGTGTCGGCGGTGCCCAGGCAATCGCTGCTTTAGCCTATGGCACGGAGTCTATCCCTAAGGTAGACAAAATTTGTGGCCCAGGGAATATCTTTGTTGTTCTGGCGAAGAAGATGGTATATGGAGTGGTTGACATTGATGGCCTTCAGGGGCCAAGCGAAGTGTTAATCATTGCTGACGAAACGGCTAACGCCGATTATTGTGCCGCCGACCTTTTAGCCCAGGCCGAGCATGACCCCCTGGCCTCGGTTATTTTAATAACTACTTCGCAATGGTTTGCCAATGAGGTCAATAGAGAAGTGACACAACAATTAGAGAGTTTGTCGCGCCGAGCTATCGCTGCTGAGTCGTTAAATAGAGGCATGATAGTGATAGTTACCAATGTTGATGAGGCTATAGAATTGGCTAACCTTTACGCTCCGGAACATCTCTGCCTGATGGTAAAGAACGCCGCTTCTTATATTGACATAGTTTTTAATGCTGGATGCATATTTCTTGGTGGCAGCTCAACGGTAGTCCTGGGCGATTATGTGGCTGGACCAAGCCACGTTTTGCCTACCGGAGGAACGGCTCGATTTAGCTCACCTCTTAATATAAGTGATTTTATTAAGTTCATAAACACGATTACAGTAGATGAGGCTGGTTTAAGAAAGCTAGGTCAGGCGGCATCAATCATGGCGAGGGCTGAGGGGTTTGATGCCCATGCCCGGGCAGTGGAGAAGCGACTCCAAGCAGATTAGTACATAACTTCAGTTGGTTTATTTGACAACGCATTCTAACTTGTTCAAAATGGTCATATGATTAGGGAGGCAATCGCTTAGTGACTTCAAAAGGAATCGACAAATTAATACGACCTGAGCTAGTTACCTTGGGAGGCTACTCTCCGCATAAGTCTCCAGATACCTTAGCGGGTGCGGTTGAAGTTCCGGTAGAGAGTGTTATCAAGCTCGATGCCAATGAAAATCCCTATGGTTGTTCACCAAGAGTGCGCCGAGCCTTAGCTGAATACAACTCTTGGCAAATTTATCCTGATGCTGAGCAAACCAATTTTCGCCGTCAATTGCAAGACTACACAGGAGTTGATGCCACCCGTATTGTGGCTGCTTGTGGCAGTGGTGAGCTTTTAGATGATATTCTGTGTCTGTTTATTGAGCCGGGTGATGAGGTGATTAACTGTATCCCTACCTTTGATATGTACCGCATTCGGACAATAATAAATAGAGCCAAATTGGTGAATATACCTAGGGATGAGAATTTTGCCGTTGATGTGAGCGCCGTAAAAGCAGCCATAACTCCAAAGACCAAGCTCATTATTCTGGCTAATCCTAACAGCCCAACCGGAACGGTTACACCAAAGCCGGTTGTTCTTGAGTTAGTGGATGCAGGAGTGCCATTGCTGGTTGACGAAGCGTACTATGAATTTTGTGGAGAAACAGTAGCTCCTCTAGTTAGCCGGTATGAAAACTTGATGGTACTGCGAACCTTCAGTAAATGGGGTGGACTGGCTGGACTGAGGGTAGGCTATGGTATTTTCCCGCCGGAAATTGCCAGTTACTTGATAAAAATTAAACTACCTTATAATGTAAATGTGGCGGCGCTAGTGGCAGTACAGGAAACGTTGAAGGATGTCGATTATCTAATGGATAGGGTAAAGGCGATAATCACCGAAAGAGAAAGGTTATTTGAAGAGCTAAAGAAGCTGAACTGGTTAAAACCTTTCCCATCGCAGGCTAACTTTATTTTCTGCTCAGTGTTGAATGGTAAGGCAAGTGAACTCCATCAAAAATTGCAGAAAAAGGGGATACTGGTTCGGTACTTTGACCAGCCACTTGTGCAAAATAGCATCCGCATTAGCGTGGGTAAACCAGAGCATACCGATGCTCTAATTAGAGTACTCCGAGAATTAGAGGAGGAAATAAATGACTAGCCGGTTGTCTGTGGTTAAACGCGAAACTAAAGAGACAAATATCAGCTTAGAGCTCAATATTGATGGTAGTGGTAAGTGGGACATAACTACCGGGATTAAGATGTTTGACCATCTGCTATCTCAGTTGGCCCAGCACGGAGTATTTGACATAAAAATTTCAGCCACCGGAAATGACCAGCATCATCTTGCCGAGGACGTTGCCATTTGTCTGGGTAAGGCCTTTAGTGAAGCCCTGGGGGAGAAGACGGGTATTGTCCGCATGGCTAATGCGTCAGTACCTATGGATGATGCTTTAGCTATGGTAGCGCTGGACATCAGTGGAAGGGGATATACGGTATTAGAGCTGCCTTTCAGTGATAATGATATGTTAGGCTTTCCCACCGACCTTATCCGTCACTTTCTGGAGTCTTTTGCCGTTGAAGCCAGACTTAACCTCCACGCCAGGGTTGCTTACGGAACTAATGACCATCATAAGGCGGAAGCCCTGTTCAAAGCCCTGGGTAGAGCCCTCGATACTGCTACCAAAATAGACGAACGGATTACTGGCGAATTACCAAGCACCAAAGATTTGTTAGAGGGTTGAGACCACTTTCTTACCGATTAGCCTCTCGTAAGCCTGCTCATATCTTCTGGCGGTAGCCTCAATGACTTCTGGGGGCAGCATGGGGGCGGGGGGCTCTTTATTCCATCCTGCTTGCACAAGCCAGTCGCGAAGTGGCTGCTTATCGTAGCTGGGCTGGGGCTGACCAATTTTATATAGGTCAGCGTCCCATATGCGGGATGAGTCAGGAGTCAGTAGCTCATCAATCAGGATAAGTTTATCATTGTCCAGCCCAAACTCCATCTTGGTATCGGCAATAATAATACCCCTTTTTCGGGCGTGTTCCCGGGCGTAGTTATAAATAGCCAGACTTTTTTCTTTTATCTTCTCGGCTGTGTCCTCACCTGTCAGCTTTATTACCTCATCCATAGTGAGCGGCTGATCATGCCCGGTTTCCGCCTTGGTGGTTGGGGTGAACAATGGCTCGGGCAGTTCTTGGCTTTCCTGTAGGCCTCTGGGTAAATGAAGCCCGGAAATAGTACCATATTGCTGGTATTCTGCCCAGCCTGATCCGGTAAGGTAGCCACGTACCACACATTCAATCGGAATGCGCTTTACTTTTTTGACCACCATTGACCGTCCGGTGAGATAGAAAGGGTAAGGAAAACGATTTTCTGAGGTAATATAGATATCAAGGCAGTGAACGTCGTCAACGGCTTCCACCAAATGATTAGGCATCAAAGATGCCGTCTGTCGGAACCAGAAAATAGATAGCTGATTAAGCACGAAGCCCTTATTTGGAATACCACAAGGTAGAACCAAGTCAAAGGCCGAGATTCGGTCAGTAGCTATGATGAGTAAGTGGTTACCTAAGTCATAGGTATCGCGCACCTTACCCCGGATAAATAGTGGTAATGACAGCTCTGTCTTCAATAGAACCGATTGGCTATTCTTCACAAACTCCTTACCTTATCTTCTTGCATTTAGGGACGCTGTACAAACTATGTCAACCCTTCTAAGGATTTTTTTATTACTTGGTTCAAAACTGTTTTACTGATGCGCCCCTTGGTAGCTGACTCGGCAAAGTCAAGCCTATCAAAGTATAGCCGCAGGCTCTTAATCTTGTCGTTCTCGTATACTAAAACTTCAGACTGCTTCGATTTGATTTCAATGCCACTGTGTAGTCTTGCCCTGACGATAAATTCCTCAAATAATGTATTGCCTTTGACCATCGTGATTATTGGCTGGAATTTGATTTGCCAAATGTTCTTATATAGCCAGTCAATCCACTTTTTCGCGCCTGCTTTGCCAATTAATCGTTGCCGGAGAAGTTCAATTTCACAATCTTCGGTAAAGCTGGCTAATATCTCCTCGGTATTCTTATTTTCTATGGCATTGTCAAAAGCGGCTGCAGCTTTGCGGATTTTTCCAGGTGACTGTTTTCCCTCCATAGTGTCTCCAAATTTGATTATTCTTAAGTTACATTGCTCTTGGTGCCAGCTCTGTTGGCTCAGTGATACTACCTTTCCATTGTGCTTTGGTTAGGCCCAAGCGCTCAAAAATTTCATCCACATGTCGCAGGTAGTATTGATAGTCAAAAAGTGACTCAAGCTCTTGTTGGGGTAGGGTGGTGGTAATCTCAGGGTCGGCCTTCAGTAAGTTGAAGAAATCTTTATTCCCTTTCCAGGCTATCATTGCGTTTCGTTGTACCAGCTCGTATGCTTTTTGTCGAGAAAGCCCTTTATCGATAAGAGCCAGCATCACCCGCTGGGAGAAAACCAGCCCTTTGGTAAGTTCTAAATTCTTTTTCATCCGCGGTGGGTAAACTTGCAGCCCTTTGATTATGGAGGTAAATAGAGCCAGACAGTAATCCACCAGCAGACAAGAACCGGGTAGGATAACGCGCTCAGCAGAAGAGTGACTGATGTCACGTTCATGCCAGAGGGTAATGTTTTCCATTGCAGTTAAAGCATGTCCCCTCACCAGTCGAGCTAGACCACAAATTCGCTCACACAACTCTGGATTCCGTTTGTGAGGCATGGCCGAGGAACCGGTCTGACTTGTGCTGAAAGGTTCCTCCAATTCTCGCACTTCGGTTCGCTGCAGTCCCCTGATCTCAGTGGCAAACTTCTCGAGGGAGCTGGCGATTATAGCTAGAGCGGTCGTAAATTGGGCGTGGCGGTCACGCTGCAAAATCTGGCTTGATATGGGGGCAGGAACAAGTCTTAGCTTGCGGCAAGCCCTCTGTTCAATCTCTGGTGGCACCGTAGCGTAAGTGCCGACAGCTCCTGAAATCTTACCTGCCGCGATAGCCTTTTTGGCTTCGGCAAGCCTTTGTAAATTTCGCCTCATTTCCTCAATCCATAGCGCTAGCTTTAAGCCAAACGTAATTGGTTCGGCATGAACTCCATGCGTGCGTCCCATCATCGGCGTATATTTGTGCTCCATTGCCTTTTTTGCCAGCGCCGAAATGAGTTCCTTTATATCTTGAGTTAGTATCTCAGTGGCTTCCACCAGCTGCAAGCTGAGTGCAGTATCTATTACGTCAGAGGAAGTAAGACCAAGGTGAATAAAACGTGATTCTTCTCCCAAGCTCTCCGCCACCGAACCAAGGAAAGCGGTCATATCGTGGTGAGTTTCCTTGAAAATCTCTTCCATGCGCTTGATGTTACATTTAGCCAGCTTTATCTTGGATATGGCCTCTCGGGGAATAGTGCCTATCTCAGCCCAGGCATCACAGACAGCGATTTCTACTTCAAGCCACTTATTAAACTTATTTTCGTCTGACCACACTCTCTTCATTTGGAGCCGGGAGTACCGCTCAATCATTTATTGTCTCCTTGTAAATCGCTTCTACACTTTTCATAGGCTTTTCGAATCTTATCATACTTCAGCCCCAAAATCTCGGCGGCCAGATAGGCAGCGTTCTTTGCCCCGGCGTTGCCTATAGCTACACTGGCTACCGGTATCCCGGCAGGCATCTGGACTATAGAACAGAGGGCATCAATACCCTTCAGTTCACTGGTAGCTAGTGGCACACCGATAACGGGCAGAGTAGTCCAGCCAGCCAAAACTCCAGGCAAGTGCGCCGCTCCCCCTGCCGCTGCGATGATGACCTCAATTCCCCGCTCCTGGGCAGCCAACCCATATTCTCTAGTCTTTTCCGGGGTGCGGTGGGCTGATATTACATTAACCTCATAGTCAATACCAAGCTGAGTTAATATCTCTAGTGTTGGCTTGAGTGCCTCGGTATCTGACTTGGAACCCATAACTACGCCGACTAATGGCATCTTATCTACCTCACTTCTATTTCAGCAATGTCTCTACGGTAATGGCATCCCTCAAAGTGGATTCGTGAAATATTATTGTAAACCTTTTGTCTTGCTTCGGCAATAGTTTTACCGGTAGCGACTACGGTGAGAATTCTCCCTCCATTAGTTAATACTTGCCTCGGCGCTGACCCTGTCTTAGTTCCCGCTTGAAATGCCAAAATGTCCTCATCCAACTCATCTAATCCGGTGATGGGAAAGCCGGTTTTATAATTACCTGGGTATCCGCCCGATGCCATAACTACCCCAACACAGGCGTCTTCACTCCATTCTATACTTATCTGGTTGAGATTATTGTTAACCACTGCCAGCATAATATCCACCAGGTCGGTTTTAAGTCGGGGTAGAACAACCTGTGTTTCTGGATCACCAAACCGGGCATTAAATTCTAACACTTTTGGCCCATTATTGGTAATCATTAAACCACCGTACAGGACACCTTTATAGGGTCTTCCTTCCTCACCAAGGGCTTTCACGGCTGGTTCCATGATGGTTTCCTTTACGGTTTTATCCAGTGCTGGACTGAAAAAGTACGGCGGACTATAGCTGCCCATGCCACCAGTATTGGGGCCTCGGTCACCATCATATATCCGTTTGTAATCACAGGCAGGCACCATCGGGACTACAGTGTGGGTATCAGTGAAAACAAAAGCACTCATCTCCTCTCCGGACAGATGCTCTTCAATAACTATTTTGTCCCCAGCTGTCCCCAGCGTTCTTAATTCCATGAAACTTGAGAGAGCTTCCAGAGCCTTTGGGATTGAATCAGCCACGACTACTCCCTTGCCTGCTGCCAGTCCATCAGCTTTGATAACGATTGGTGGTGTCTGTTGTTGAACATATTCTTTTGCCTGACCGTAATCAGAGAAACTGGTGCTTTGGGCGCAGGGGATATTATATTTCTGCATTAACTCTTTGGCGAATACCTTGCTTGCTTCTATCTGGGCGGCCGCCTGGGTTGGGCCAAAAACAAGCAAGCCTCTGGCCAGGAACTGGTCAACAATGCCTGCCACCAGTGGTGTCTCAGGTCCAATAGCGGTAAGATCAATCTTTTTCTCCTGAGCTACCTTGACCAGCGACTCTATATCAGTGGGGCTTATCTCCAGGTTGCGGGCTAGTTGAGCCGTGCCGGCATTTCCAGGAGCAGTATAAATCTCTTTAACCTTGGGGCTCTGAGCGAGCTTCCAGACCAGGGTATGCTCTCTGGCACCACCGCCAACGACCAATATTTTTATCTACCTCACCCCCTGTATCCCCCTCTCCTTCAAAGGAGAGGGGGATAGATGTTGAAGGGACAAAGTCCCTTCAAACTTGCCTCTCGTAGTCAATCTTCAGGGTATAATCTTACTAAGTCCTGAATGTCTTGGAAGTCGCCCTGCTTGGGTGTTGTGACCGTTACTTTGATAGTTCCAAATTCAATATACTTGTTCTGGTCGACCATAATATTCTCAAAAGGTAGCCTTATATATTTACCAAGCATATCGCTCATTGTCATGGAGTGATCCACAGTGACTTGCTGCTGGTAAACGAGCTCCATCTTTTCATGGTCGAAGGTGTCAAATATCTCCCTGTAGCCATATAGTTCCACGGTCACTGTAACGGTTATATCCCGAAATGTGATAGGCTCACTTTTAGAATCATAGAAACTAATATCAAGAGCAATACCATCTTCCTGAGGATCAGGGTCATCACTGTAACCTGACGCAAATATTTTAATGTAAGCTAAGTCCTCAAGACCCCTTTCAGGCGCCGGAGCAGGTGTTGGTGGGAGTGGCGGAAGAGGTGGTGGTGCAGGCATTGGTGTCGGTGCGGGCGGTGGAGGTGGTGCTGGTGCAGGCATTGGTGCCGGAGTTGGTGGTGGCTTTGGTGGTGGCTTGGGGCACAGTGGTACGAGGATGCCTTCGACTGAGAAGTCCCCTTGTTGTGGCGTATGAGCTGCTATGTTTGCTCTGCCAGCCCAGTTGTGTATTTCTGGATTGGCCTTTATCTGCTCGAAAGGTATCCTGATATTGGAGTGATAGTTGTCTATGTGGTGTTCGCCCTTATAGACGGACTCAGTGAAGCGGCTGGGGAATTCCTCTGACTTTGCAGCGAAGATTTCAATAGTTACCTTTAAGGACACATCCTCGAAGAATATGAGTTCACTCTCGGTGTCATACCAGAGGATCGTAATCTCAGCACCTTCGGGTTCTGGGTCGGCGTCGTCACTGTATGGACGCCCTTCTGCTTGGATGTAAGCTAAATCATCGAGGGTGTGAGGTGTTGGGGCAGGCACTGGTGCTGGTGCTGGAGCCGGAGCAGGTGTTGGTGCTGGAGCAGGGGTAGGTGCAGGCGCTGGTGCTGGAGCTGGTGTGGGTGCACATGCCCCAAGAACAAGTAGAATAATTATAAATAGAACCCCAATAATCTGTGCTTTACGCATACTGCACCCCCCCCCTTTTTTACCCCCACTCTATTGTTGACATAACTCTAAAAACAATTCAAAGCTAAACAGCTACGAATTGTTTCCCCAACTTTTTTACAACATCTTGCGCATTATTTAACCAAAAACAATTCAAAGCTAACCTCTTTTTTACTCCCATTCTATTGTTGACGGGGGCTTGGAGGTTATGTCATAGACGACACGGTTTACCCCGGGCACTTCGTTGACAATGCGATTTGAAATCCGGGCTAAAACATCGTAGGGGAGGCGTGACCAGTCCGCCGTCATCGCATCTTCACTGGTCACGGCGCGGATGGCAACCAGATAGCCATAGGTTCGGTAATCGCCCATTACCCCCACGCTTTTGACATCGGTGAGGATGGCGAAGCTCTGCCATAGCTGGCGATAAAGCTTTGCCTTTTTAATCTCATTCATGACAATGAAGTCGGCGCTACGCAGTATCTC
>Ga0209979_1004999_pt1 | contig 10640 bp, 12 predicted proteins | sample AnhtaG_FD_183114 | JGI IMG/M metagenome (GOLD analysis project Ga0209979, IMG submission 183114) | Deep subsurface microbial communities from Anholt, Denmark to uncover new lineages of life (NeLLi) - Anholt_01485 metaG (SPAdes) (version 2) | ecosystem: Environmental > Aquatic > Marine > Oceanic...
CTTTATCAAGATACCTGATACAAGCTTCTTCCCTCATCTCCTGCTGCGCCTGCTTGAAGGCATTGACCAGCTCCTCCTGCGGAATGCCTAAAATCCCGGCAACCCGGGCTAGAAGACCATTTGTCCCTGTTTCGTTTGCTGTTGCTGTCACTTCCTCACCATTTTCCTGTGCCAGCACTGTTGCTGTGCCACCCACTGTCAGCAAGATTACCACCACCAACACTGAAACGAAAACCTTTACTTTTTTGGACATTTTTCACCTCCTTCAATATATAACGGAAAAATTCTCAATTGGTTAGTGCGAATTGAAGTCATTTTGCAAACTTGCCTTGTGGTGAAGCTAACCATCCCCGCCTGATTTACAGAAACGAGGTAAAGTATCACTTTATAAAGAGTCCTCCTTTTATATCAACCTTAAATACCTTCTGCTCAGCATAGTCCGTCTCCCACGGACGCTTATAGGTAAAGATTACTTCTGTTTCGCCCGTCTTTTGCGACGTAAATCGGAAATACTGGGTTCCGCCGGCGCCAACCAGACCCGCTGCTTTTTCGTCGGGCTCATATTTCTTTTCTACCAGGATGAGCTTATAAGGGTCATGACTTTCTTCCCAGTCATAGCCGGTAGTGGGATTAGAGTCCAGGGCGATAATAAACTCCTGGTCAATGCCAACGCTTATCGTCTTCTCCGTGTCAACGTAGGTCTTTACCCCACCACAGCCAGCTATCAGGGAGACCGCCAGTAGTATTGATGTCAGAACTAAAAACCTTTTCATTGGACCTTCTTGCCTCCTGTTTAGACTTGCCTCCGTTATTTCAGGATGGCATAGACTACCTGAAGGCTGAGGCTAATCTCCATCTCGCCGGGACTGATTGGTGTCTCAGGCGCTGGTGCTGCTACTGCTTCTTCATATACGACACCGCGGGGGTAGATAGGATATGAGATGCCCTCGGAGATATAGGTTGGCTTGCCCAAGGTAACACCAGCCAGCTCGGCTAGCTGCTCACCTTTGGCTTTAGCATCAGCCATCGCCTTCTGCCTGGCTTCTTCATAGTAGGCTGACGGGTCATCCACAGAAAAACCTATACTATTTATTCGGGTGAGGTCTCCCCCAGCCTCAGCTACAGCATCAATGATGGAGCCAACCTTATCTATATCCCTTATCTTAGCCGTTACCATATTGGTTACCCTGTAGCCAACCACCGTCTCCTCTTCCTTTTCCCTGTCCCATGTGGTTACCTGACGAATACTGAAGTACTGGGTCTGGATATCCTTCTTAGCCACCCCATTCTCGGTCAGGGCTGTCATCACATTATCCATAGCTTCAGCCGCTTGAGTCTGAGCCTCGGCTACGCTTGTCTCCTGAGCTTCAATACCTAACCTCAGAGTGGCGATATCAGGAACAGCAGTTACCTTACCCTGTCCGGTGACCCAAATCCCTGCCTGCTGACTACTTATATTTATGCCTTCTATCTCCCCCAGGACAGTATTGCCCGGGCTGCAGCCAGCCAGGCCGACTATGGCTAGCACCAATGCTAAACTTATGGCTAATAACAGATTCTTTTTCACCTTAAACCTCCTTTCAACTGGTTGAAAATTAGGCATAACTATTTACCACTTAAACCATTTGACACCTCTCTTAGGACTGTATTATTAACTGGACTGCTGCCCAGACAATTATGGCTAGCACTAATACCAGGCTTATAACTAATAACCAGGTCTTTTTCATCACCCAGCTCCTGTGCTTGAATTTCCTTCCACTAAAATATATAACGAAAAAGTTGCCAGTTGGTTAGTAACAACCCGGAGTATTTTTGAAAAATAGTTTGTGGCTAGTCTAAGGACTCAAGAGCTTTCTCATAGCCAGCTTCTGAGACGGCAATAGCCTGCAGCAGGGCAGGCTTGACCGATTCTGGGACTGTTTTCAGCAGAGCCCGAAGACGAGCAGGGTGATTGGCAGCATAACTCACCACAGTCGCCCTGAGTCTAGCTCGACGGTCAACCTTAATGCGTGCCTCCTTGCCACCCCTGGCCCGCTCAGGTAATAACGGCGCTTCCCTAACCACCGGTGCTTCTTCAACTACCGGCGCCTCTTCAGCTGCCGGAGCCATAACTACACCAGCCGTTACCTCCTGAGTCGAGGCTAAAGCTGCTATCTTGGTCAGGTAAGCATTGAGGCGCCGGGTAGCACGCTCTATTTGTTCTGGCTTATTTTTACCAGCCATGCTAGCTATCTCAAGCACTCTCTTATCTGCCAGCTTGGCGTAAAGCTCCGCCTTGCCCAGAGCGGAGGGGGTTAATACCAGCTGCACCTGCTCGGTTGCCAGCTTCACCGGATAAAGGGGCTCATCGGGCATACTGCCGCTAGCCGCAGCTACTGTGCCACTGCCAGCCAGCAAGAGGACAAGGACGATAGCTACTGCCGCTACCCACTGTGGCTGCCAGCCCCAGCTAAAGAAGGGACGACTCCTCTTACGCTCCCTCTCCTGAAGTGCCGCGTAGAACTGGTATCTGGCTCTGTCCCTGAACTCAGGGCGAGGCTGGATGGCGGATGCTTGCTTTGTAGCTAGAGCCGTCTCAAGCAATGGCTCAAGCTCATCTGCGTGCTCCGGGAAGCTCCGAAGGCACTGCTCTACGGTCCCGCCCTTAGCCAGCAGTCGCTCCAGACACTCATCCAGGACATTATCAAATTCTCTGGACTTCCTCATTGTTTCCCGCCAATAATATCTTGCGCAGAGCTACTATTGCGCTATGCTGCAAGGCTTTTACTGCCCCCTGGCTCTTACCCATAATATTAGCTACCTGATTAATTGATAGCTCACCAGCAAAACGAAGAGAAATCACTTGGCGCTGTGCCTCGGTCAGTCGCCTGGTAGCTAATAGTAGCTGCTCAACATCTAGGCTGTGTTCAGCCATTAGCTGGGGATTACTATCACTACTAACCAGCGACTCATCAAGGGGGGCAGCCGCCTGCTTGTTCTTCTTTCTCAGATAGTCAACCACCTGGTTATGGGCAATACGGAATAGCCAGGCGGCAAAGGGTACCCCCTTCCACTTGAAGGAAGAAATAGACTTGAGGGCGTTGAGAAAGACCTGCTGAGTCATATCCTCCGCCTCTGTCTTGTCTCCTATTCTGAGAGCCACATAACGATAAATCTTATCGAAGTGTTCCTCGTATAACTGGGCGAAAGCCTTCTGGTCTCGCTGCTTGGCTCGCTGGACGAGGCTCTCTTCATCTTGCACCTGACAACCCCCGTTAGCTAAACCCCAGCTTATTTCGTATCAAGCCTCGGTCTAGCCAGCAATCGCGGTGTTACCCTGTGCATATAGTATAACGAAGGGAACGCCAAAAAGATAGCCTCTCCAAGCCAAGTCAGTAAATTTAAACATAGTATGTTGATGATAAATGGAATGTGTTACAATAATGCCAAAATCAAACTTTCTTTAAGGGGATGAAAACTTGCCTTACTATGTGCGTCTGATGCGTAAGGAAGATGTTACCCAGGTCACTGAGATTGACCGTGAAGCCTTTCCCAACCAATGGCCACCGCCTAACTATCAGCACGAACTGCGAAATCGGTTAGCCCACTATATCGTGGCCTGCGATGAAGAGAAAACTGTTGATACGCCCGAGGTGCAAGCTCCTTCAAATAAGGACTTGACCGGGCTGGCCTCCAGATTGAGGCGGTTGTTTAGCCGCAACCGTTTCTCCAGCAAGGAACTACTCCCACCAGACAGACATTACATTATCGGTTTTGCTGGCTTCTGGGTTATGGCTGATAAAGCTCACATCACCAACATCGCAGTGTGGGAAGCCTATCGCCGGCAGGGGATAGGAGAGATGTTACTCATATCCGTTATCAACCTGGCTCTAGAACTAAATGCCCGCCTCATTACCCTGGAGGTTCGCTCCTCCAACGCTGCCGCCCAGAGTCTCTATGCCAAGTATGGCTTCACCCAGGTAGGCAGGCGCCGAGGTTACTACACTGATAGAGGTTACCTCATTGATAATAGAGAAGACGCCGTATTGATGTCCACCCAGGATATTACCTTAGCCGCATTTCAGGCACAACTTGAGCAGCTAAAGCAAGTTCACTCCAGAAAATGGGGGACAGCCTTCTTTCAAATTGCCCGGTAACTACCCAGCTCCGCCAGGCAATCGATAACTCTGAGTATAGTATAGATAAAAAGACCCCGGCTCTTTTGACCAGGTTAATAATCCACTAACAAAGGTAGGCAAAGCCTTCACCTTCTCGAGCCAAACAAAGCATCAAACATACCAGGGTATTGCGGAGGGGGCTCTTTTGTCCCTGTCTCTGCCAGGAGCCATTCCTCGAGTCCCTGCTTGCTCTTGGTCAGTGGCCCCCCTAGCTTGTCCACATTGAGATTCACCATATAGCTAGCTGACTTATACTTTTTAGCCGCCTCTATCTGCTGGTTAAAATCTTCGACCATCATAAAAGCATCAGACAGGACAACCTGTAACGGCTGGTCTAGAAAATCAAGCTTGGTCTTATTTCTCTGCCAGCTAGCTGCCTCAAACTTTTTGACCTGCGAGCGGAAGCGAAAGGCTTCGGTAAGACTGAGATTCATTCTTACTTCAGACAGCAGGCTCTGAACAATTTCCCGTTGCGTTCCCTCCGGTTTGCGTCTCCGCCTGAGGAAAAACTGCAAGAATATAAGCGCAATTACCATCACGATAATTGGAAGATTTTCCCTTATATCACCAAAATCCATAGCTCTCTCCTTACCCCGGTTCTAAGGCTCAATTAAACCATATCCCCCAACACCCCGTCTATAGGACTGCTTACCAGCCCCTCTCTAACCAACAGTAGTCCACATTATACTTCTGGGAATTCTTCCGAAGCAAGTTTCCCCCCAGTTGCCCAGTTGTGCTTGGGGTTATCCTTGATGATGATATGAACTGCCTGAGGAGGAATACCCATGTTCGTCATCACCGAAGTTATACCCTCCACGAGCTTCTTCTTCTGTTCGATGGTGCGTCCTTCCCACATTTCAACGGTAACTACTGGCATACCAGCCTCCTTAACTTTTAATTATCTCTTCATCTTAACTCAAGTAACGCTGACACCCGAAAAGAGTCTATTAGCTATAAATCCAGCTATTGGCGGGAAGAAAAAGGTGCATGCCAAACGAATCAGTGTAAATTTCCAGCCCATTATGCCTATTTCCATCGGCAACCGTGTAAATGCCAGTAACGACCATCCGGTTAGAAGTGCTACCATGGTTCCTACACTCGCTCCTACCCGCAGCAGTCCGGCTGCCATGGGTAAACTGACGAAGGGACCGCCAGGCATAAGACCACCAACAACTGTGCCAATAAAGATACCTCGCCAGCCAGATTCTGCTCCTACCCATCGAGCTATTGCTTCCTGCGGAATCAGAAGCGGAATCATGCCAGCTATAATAAAGGCAAAAATCAACAGAGGAAGCACTTGCATCAGCATAGTGCCGGCTGCTTTGAATCCCAGAATATGTTCCCCTCCCCCTTTTTGATAGGCAAGAAAGACAAAGACAATGGCAAGCACGCCCATTATTATCGTTGGGATAAGCATCTGTCGGAACCCCCTTCTTCTAATCACTGTTTCGTCTCGCATTCTGTTTCCCACCACGTGTTTATTTCTCAATTAGTTTGCTATCTGCTTATCATAGTTACGAGAGGGCAATATTGTCAATATAGCCACAAAGAGATTGTTAGGTAACCTATCCCCCTGACCCCTATATCTCTTATTAGGTAACCCTATCCCTCGAAGAGTTCAAAGAATCTTGGATCTTCGACCTGTATCCCCTTCTCCTTCGTTTGAAGGAGAAGGGGATGATTTTGAAAAGAGGAGCTGGCGCCCCTCTTAAACACCCCACATTATGAACCCAGAGCAAGGAGAGTTAAAGAGAGGCGAAGCCTCTCTTATAATATTCTTCCCCCTCTCTTATCAAGGGAGGGGGATAAAGGGGGTGGGTTACCCAATAAATATTGAGGGGGTGAGGTTTATAGAGAAGCTGGAAACCCCCGAATTTCCCATATTATCCGGTAGTCCGCCCGTCCCCCTTCCTTACCAAAAGGCATATATTCCGGGAAAAGAACTTGAGCGGGAAGCGGTGGGAGCTTTCAGGGAAGGATTTTAGCACCTGAAAGCCTGCCCGTTTCACCAGCCCTTCCAGCTCAGGGTAGGAGAACAGGTAGTAGTAGCGCTCCAGGGTCTTGCCTTTTGTCCGCCAGGACACGGCTACCTCCTTACCACTGAACCAGAACCTGGGTTGCCAGCGGTTCCACACCGTGATTAAGGCTTCACCACCCGGCTTTAATACCCGCCTCAGCTCGTTCAGTGTTGCTTGCCTCTCCCTTTTACCCTTGATATGGTGGTAGGTAGCTACTGCGATTGCCCAGTCAAAGACTCCGTCAGCAAAGGGAAAATGGCTAACATCGGCTATTAACAGGTTGACGGCGAAATTGAATTTCTGCGAGTATTTTCGGGCAAATCTTAGCATCTGGGTAGAAAAGTCCACGCCGTATAAGGCAAAGTTTTGCCTGAACGGCAGAAAATCGGGACCGTGGGCACAGCCGATGTTAACCAGACCACCCTTTTGCCATCGGCGTGCCAGCGCCTCCAGCTCACTGCGGAATATCGACCAGTGCCTGAAGTTATACCAGCCTGGGGCTATCTGCTCAAAGACATCTTTTGAATTGGTAACCACCTCACCCCCTTTGAAATTTTAAGATGATTTGGGATGGCGCATTGCCAAGATAATAGGTATAGCTACTACGAATAAAACAAGGAAGATAATAAAGGCAAGGTGATAGTTACCTATAATATCATACATATACCCTGCCATAAGAGGGCCGGTAGCAGCACCAGCGCTCTGAACAAAGTTTATCGCACCGAAGATGGCGCCGTAGGCAGCCAATCCGAAGTTGGTGCTTGTGAGCATTGACATTGTCGGCAACCAACCACCTACACCCAACCCCATAACGACAACATATAGCCACATTATTGCCCGCGGTAATGCTGGCCGCACACTCAGAAGTATAATAGTGCCCACTACCTGAAGACCAAGGCCAATAGCGCAGGCGTATTTTGCCGGTATTCGGTCGCAAAGCCAGCCAAAGCCGAATTTGCCGATAAGGCTCCAAAGACCAATACCGCCCAGAACACCAGCCGCCATGGCTGCCGGAAAACCAATATCCTCAAGATGAGGAACCAGAGTCTGGAGAATACCGACCTGACTGAAACCATTGGCGAGAAAAGTGGCGGCAATTAGCCAGAAACCCGAGGTGGCTAGTGCCATTTTTAGAGTTAGCCCCCCAGTAGCTGAGAGTGAGGCTTCAGGCACCGCCTCCGCCTCAGGGGCCTGCCTGCCATCAGGGTAAAGCCCCATGTCCGCTGGTTTTGTCTTTATCACTAATAACGCTAAAGGGATAACGAGCACCCAGGTAAGGACAGCCAAGACTAAATAGGAGACTCTCCAGCCAAAATTGGGGATAAGGTAGCCGCCGATAAGTGGTGCCAGAGCAAGCCCACCAGCCCCTATCCCGCTTGACATCATGCCTATAGCTGTACCTCTCCGTTTTTTAAACCAATTTGAAACTACAGCAGTTGCCGGCACCATCCCCGCTGCCGCCATTCCCACCCCGACGATGACATAGCCACCATAAAAATGCCACAGGGTGTGCACCAGACTTAGCAAGACAAAGCCAAGACCGGCGATAAAAGCACCGCTAGCCATAACCTTCCCTGCTCCATAGCGGTCAACCACCCGGCCAATAGGGAGCGCAGCCGCACCCATAACTAAGAAGAGAATGGTGAGGGCAACCATTATCCCGCCTCTGCCCCAGCCAAAGTCTGCCTGAAGGGGCTTAACAAAGAGACTGAAGGCATAAAACCCACACCCGGAGTTAATGAAAACGCAGAAAAATGCAACTACCACTATCCAGTAGCCATAAAAGACCTTGGGCTTTCTTGAAAACAGGGAATAATTTTTGATTGTTGCCATAAGCTGAATCTGCTAAACTATTTGTGTCCTTTCAAGGAAGTATACTATGAAAAAATTCGCCAGGACAATATCTGGGGTTACCCCGGTAGCGGTTATGACCCTGCCTATGAAGTGCCCCGGGCAATGCATCTATTGCCCCACCTACCCGACTACACCCCGGAGCTATACCCCGGAGTCGCCAGCAGTATTGCGAGCCAAGCAGTGTGGCTATGATGCCCGGAAACAGGTCAGGCTGAGGCTAAAAATTCTATCTGAAATGGGGCACCACACCGATAAGGTTGAGCTGATAGTAATGGGCGGCACCTTCCTGGCTTGCCCCGAGGACTATCAATATCAGTTTATTAAGGGTTGCTTTGATGCCCTGAATGGCGAAGAGTCGGCCAGCCTGGAAGAGGCAAAGCGACTTAACGAAACGGCCAGCCACCGCTGCACCGGCCTGTGCATAGAAACCAGACCGGATTGGTGCCAGCAGGAGCAAGTAGATAGAATGCTGGAATTCGGCACCACCCGTGTAGAGCTCGGGGTTCAAACCTTAAATGATGAAACCTACCAACTGGTAAGAAGAGGACATAAGGTGGAAGATGTGGTTAGAGCCACCGCATTGCTCAAGGAGCACGGCTTTAAGGTGCACTACCACTGGATGCCGGGACTGCCCGGCTCAACTCCAGAAGAGGACCTTGAGCTATCCAAACAGCTATTTAGCGATGCTCGCTTCAGACCAGATGGCTTGAAGCTATATCCCACCATGGTGGTGGAGGGCACCGAACTGGAAAAATGGTATCAGGACGGGCGCTACCAGCCATACGCTGATGACACGATGATTAATCTGGTGGCTGATATTAAGTCTATTGTGCCCAGGTATGTCAGAATCTCGCGAGTACTGCGTGATATCCCCTCAAAATTTATTGTCGGTGGTTTGAAGGACTCGCTACGGGATGTGGTTAAAGAGCGAATGAAGCAACTGGCAACTGAATGTAAGTGTATCCGGTGCCGGGAATATGGTCACCGGGCCCGTGGGGGCTGGGAAATAGGCGAACCACGGATGGTAAGAATGGACTACGAAGCTTCGGGGGGTAAGGAAATCTTTTTATCCTTTGAGGATGAAAGGGAAACGCTATTTGGTCTGCTGCGGATGAGGATTCAATCTAAACCTGTAGCCAATTTGGAACAGGAGGTCAATAAAAATCTGGCCTTAATCAGAGAGCTACATATATATGGTCCTGAAGTTCCGCTAAGGCAGCAAGAGCCAAAAGAAGCCCGGTATAAGATTTCAGGCACGGCATCAGTAAAAGAAGCCCAGCATAAGGGCTTGGGTAAGGCATTGCTAACCGAAGCCGAGAGGATTGCCCGGGAAGAATTTCAAGCGCAACCAATGGTGGTCTTGAGCGGGACTGGAGCCAAGGAATACTACCGCACTGAGTTTGGCTATAGCTCACAGGGAGACTATATGGTTAGTCCAGACTTCATTTTAACCCCTTAATCCGTGGATTGTATAATTGCATAAATCTCAGCATTCTCCTTGTCATTCTGAGGCACAAAGTGCCGAAGAATCTCCGAGACCCTTCGCTTCGCTCAGGGTGACATACATGGATTAAGGTAATTAGCTAGGGCTTGACAAATACATATCTCGTGTTATAGTTATAATATAGCGTAAACTAAATTTGACATTTGGCAAACAATTATAGTATAGTATTCCAGTGATTCAAGCAAATGAGCTATCCACCTGGAGCAGAGAGAGGTCGAAGATCCGAGATTCTTTGAACTCTTCGAGGTGGAGGATAGTTTTATACAGGGTATTGACAAGGTATGTTATAATACTGTAAGAGTAGTATAACTACTTTGGACTTACTATAAGTAAAATTAGTAAAGGGGGTGATGCCATGGTAAGAGCCCGAAAGGGGAGAGTTATTAAACTCAACAATAGATTAAGACTTACCTTGTCTCCATAAGAAGGGGCATAGGTATATGCTTTTGTTTATGGAGATATAAGGATATTCTAACAAGGAGAAAATATGAAAAAGAAATTAACTAGAATACTGGGCGTAGCTCTGCCGTTAGTGATGGTTCTTACGCTGGCAATTGTCCTGCTACCAGCCAGCGCACCGCCAACGGAGGCCGCCGTAGGCCAGGCACGCTTCTCGGTCATACCGCTACCCAAGTATGGTTCGGCCGGCAGATATGTGCTGACACCAGCTACTAATGTCGGGGCGATAGCGGTTACTCCCGCCGGCGATACAGTGTTTGCCGCAGCCAACATCACAGCATCGGCGAATATTACCGACCTGCTGAAGTCAACTGATGGCGGCTATACCTGGACCCTGCAAACTGCCTTCAGGACTGAGGCTACTGCCAAGAGCGATACCACCAGCATAGTGGCTATTGCGGCGTCGCCCGAGTATGGCAGCGACACCACCCTATTTGTCGCCACCCAGAGGCTTGTTTACCAGTCAGTTGATGGCGGTGCTGCCTTCACGGCGATGACCCCGCCAGGCACTTGGGTCACTGGTGAGATCATCACCGACATGGATGTTAGCCTGGACGAGGGCGGACGGCTGTCAGTAATCATCGGTAGCGCCGCCGCTACTAACCTCGGGGATGTCTATGTCTATTGCCCGGCCACGACCGGCATGAG
>Ga0209979_1005000_pt1 | contig 10640 bp, 8 predicted proteins | sample AnhtaG_FD_183114 | JGI IMG/M metagenome (GOLD analysis project Ga0209979, IMG submission 183114) | Deep subsurface microbial communities from Anholt, Denmark to uncover new lineages of life (NeLLi) - Anholt_01485 metaG (SPAdes) (version 2) | ecosystem: Environmental > Aquatic > Marine > Oceanic >...
GTATCGCGCTCCGAACTCGGACCAGTGGGAGGAGAAATCGTGGGAGTGGGCTACGACCACCATCGCCGAGCGCATCAAGAAGACGCGGGATGAGAGCTTCGTCACTGCCGTCAAAGTCGACGGAAACGACGTGACCGTCAACCGCGCTGAGGGCATAGGGTGGCTGGGCGGTGCCGCTAACAACAGCGAGGATTGCTACCTGAGCGTCAAACTGGCGCGAACTCTAGGGGTGGTCTATATAGAGCACCAGGCACGCATATGACACTCGGCCACGGTGGCCGGTCTCGGCCCCACGTATGGCCGCGGTGCCATGACCAATGACTGGACTGACATCAAGAACTCCGACTGCATCCTGGTCGAGGGTGCCAACCCTGCAGAGAACCATCCAGCGTCCATGGCCTGGGTCAATGAGGCGCGGGACAAGCTGGGGGCCAAGCTCATCGTCGTCGACCCCCGCTTCACTCGCACGGCGGCCACCGCCGATCTGTATGTCCCCATGCGCTCGGGTGCTGACATCGCCTTCCTGGGCGGGCTGATCAACTACACGCTGCAGAACAAGCTCTACAACGAGGAGTACGTCAAGTACTACACCAACGCCCTCACCCTGATACAGCCGGACTTCAAAGGCCCGGCCGACCTCGATGGCCTCTTCTCCGGTTACGACGCCGAGAAGAGGTCGTACGACACGGCGTCGTGGCAGTATCAGACCGAGAAGCAGACGGCGACGGTCACGGAGAAGGACCCTGACACCGGCGAAGAGGTGACGGTCGACAAGGAAGTATCCGTCGTCAAACAGGCTACAAGCCTCGATGACCCCAACTGCGTCTTCGCCCACCTGAAGAAGCACTACGCCCGCTTCACACCGGAACTGGTGGAGCAGGTCTGCGGCACGCCGCAAGACAAGTTCCTCCAGGTGGCGGAGCTCTACTGCGCCACCGGGGCTGTGGACAAGTCCGGCACTATCATGTACGCCATGGGCCAGACACAGCACACCGTGGGCACCCAGAATGTCCGGTCCATGGCCATGCTCCAACTCCTGCTGGGTAACATCGGCATCCCGGGCGGCGGCGTCAACGCCCTGCGAGGCGAGTCCAACGTCCAGGGCTCCACGGACATGGCCATCTTGTACCACATTCTTCCTGGCTACCTCGGCGCTCCGCGCGACGTGGACTCTGATTTCGCCGCCTACTCCAATCGTTTCGATAAGACCAGCTACTGGGTCAACGGGCCGAAGTTCTTCGCCAGCCTGATGAGGGCCTGGTTCGGCAAGGCGGCGACGAAAGACAACGACTACGCCTACGACTACATCCCCAAGAGCAGCGGGGACTATTCCTGGATCAGCCTGTTTGAGGCGGTATACGCGGGTACGGTCAAGGGCATGGTCTGCATGGGCCAGAACCCGGCTGTGAGCGGGCCCAACGCCCGCTTCGAGCGCAAAGCGATGGAGAACCTCGACTGGCTGGTCGTGATGGACCTGTTCGAGACCGAGACGGCCTCGTTCTGGAAAGGGCCCGACGTCCAGCCCGGGGACATCAAGACCGAGGTGTTCATGCTGCCGGCAGTCGATGCCCTGGAGAAGGCGGGCAGCATCGTCACCAGCGGTCGCCGCAACCAGTGGAGACCCGCGGTGGCAGCGACACCCGGCGATGCCAAGGAAGATATCTGGATCCTCACCCGTCTGGTCAGCGACCTCAAGAACGTCTACAAGGATTCGACCGAGACCAAGGACCGCCCCATCCGCGACTTAACCTGGGACTACGGGGATGAGCCGGATGTGGAGTTCGTCGCCCGTGAGATCAATGGCTATGCCGCCGATCCCGTGAGGGATGCGAGCGGCGAGGTGATCGTGAAGAAGGGCGAACTCATCCCCGGCTTCGGCACTATCGCCTCCGCCGCCGATCCGGGGACCATCGCCTGCGGCAACTGGCTCTTCAGCGGCTACTACGTCCCGACCGATGACGGCACCGGGGTCGTCATGCCGGCGGTGAAGCGGCGGGGACAGAAGGACCCCGGCGGGTACGGCTTCTACCCCTACTGGGGCTTCACCTGGCCGGCTAACCGGCGCATCCTCTACAATCGCGCCTCGGCCAGGCCGGACGGGTCGCCCTGGGCGGAGAACAAGAAGGTCATCTGGTGGGACTCCACTGCCGATACGGGGAAGACGGATGCGGACGGCAACCCCGTCCTCGGCAAGTGGGTGGGTTTCGATGTGCCCGACTTTTCGGCGACCAAGGCGCCGGACGCTAAGGCCGACCCCGCCAAGACCGGCCTCGGCGCTCAAGCCGGTACCGACCCCTTTATCATGAAGAGCGACGGGAAGGGATGGCTGTTCGCCCCAAGGGCGGAGGGGCCATTCCCCGAGCACTACGAGCCCCTGGAGTCGCCCATCGAGAACCCGGTTTCCAGCCAGCAGAACAACCCGGCGATCAAGCTGTGGAACACCGATGCCGACAAGGAGATCGGTGAGATCGGCGACATTGTCGGCACCAAGGAGGATTTCCCCTACATCTGCTCGACCTATCGATTGTGCGAGCACTGGCAGACCGGGCCGATGTCCCGCAACCTCCCCTGGCTGGCCGAGTGTCAGCCTGACATGTTCCTCGAGATCGGCGAAGAACTGGCGCGGGAGAAGGACATCAAGAACGGTGACCAGGTCGTTGTCAAATCCGCGCGAGGGGAGATTGAGATGGTGGCGATGGTCACCAAGCGCTGGCGGCCATTCCAGCTCAACGGTAAGAAAGTGCATGAGGTTGGAATGCCCTGGCACTACGGCTGGCAGGGCATAGTCACCGGCGCCATCGCCAATGACCTGACCCCCCACGTCGGCGACGCCAACACCATGATTCCAGAGTACAAGGCATTCCTAGTGAATGTGGAAAAGGCCTAGGGACAGGATGGTCCTGATGTTTATCTTGCCAAGGGATGGTAAGCGATATGGCTAAGGCGATACTGTTCGACGTATTCAGGTGCACCGGCTGCCGCGGCTGTCAGGTAGCCTGCAAGCAGTGGAATGACCTGCCAGCGGAGGAGACCCATAATACCGGCAGCTACCAGAACCCGCCGCGCGTCTCGTCCGATACCTGGCTCGTCATGGAGTTCAGGGAGATCGAGAACGAGAACGGGGACGGTGGGCTGACATGGGCCTTCCGCCGCCAGGCCTGCATGCACTGTCTGCACCCGGCCTGCGTGTCGGCGTGCCCGGTGGCGGCTCTCTACAAGAGCGACGACGGCCCGGTGCTCTACGACAATGGGCGCTGCATCGGCTGCCGCTACTGCATCCTGGCGTGTCCTTTCGAGATTCCGACCTTCCAATGGAGCGAGGGCTTGGCTGAGGGGGCGGAGATCAAGAAGTGCAACTTCTGCATCGATCGGCTGGGCGCCGGGATGCAGCCGGCCTGCGTCCACACCTGCCCGCCGGGGGCCCTCATGTTCGGGGACCGCGATGAGCTGATCGCGGTGGCCGAGGCCAGGATTGCGGAACACCCGGAAAGATACGTGGATCACGTGTACGGTAAGGAGGAGGCGGGAGGCACCTCCCTCCTGTACATCTCCCCTGTTCCCTTCGAGGAGTTGGGGATGCCGACGCTTGGGTCGGATCCAATTCAGAAAGACTCCGAGAGCATCATGCACATAGCTACGCCTGTCGTTCTGGGAGGCATGCTGGTTGGCCTCAGCGGCCTCTACTGGGTGGTGAGACGTCGACAAGAGATGATGGGCAAGAGCGCGGGATCAGGTAGGCAAGGAGATAGGGAGGCATAATCATGAACACAGAAACCACCCTCCGCCGTCCTCCCATTTCGCCCGCTGTGGTCGTGCTGGGAGCGCTGATCGTGCTCGGGCTTGTAGTGGCCATCATCCGCTACGTAAACGGCCTGGGGGCTATCAGCAACCTGAACAACAACACGGCCTGGGGGCTGTGGATCAGCTTCGACCTCCTGTGTGGCGTGGCGTTGGCGTCTGGCGCCTTCATCACGGCGTCGATCGTATATCTCTTTGGCGGGGAGCGGTTCCGTCCCCTCGTTCGCCCCGCCATTCTTACCGGCTTCCTGGGCTACCTCATTGTGGTCCTGGCCCTTATGGTTGACCTGGGCCGACCGGAGCGCATCTGGCACCTCCTAATCTTCTGGAACGGCAGCTCGGTCATGTTTGAGGTGGGCTGGTGCGTGATGCTGTACACCTTCGTGCTGGCCCTGGAGTTCAGCCCGCTGGTGTTCGAGCGCTTTGGCCTGGAGGCGCCGCGCCGCCTCATCCACGCCCTCGTCATCCCGCTTGCCATCGCGGGGGCAACCCTGTCCACGCTGCATCAGTCTTCACTGGGTTCGCTGTTTGTCATCTTGCCCGACGAACTCCACAAGATTTGGTTCACGCCATTATTACCGCTGATGTTCTGGTTAACGGCGGTGGCGGTGGGCCCGGCTATGGTGATCCTGGAGTCCACGATCAGCTCCAGAGTTTTCCGGCGAGGATTACACCTAGACCTCCTCGGTGATCTGGCCAAGGTGATCCCGTTTATCTTGGCCGCCTACATCTTGGTCAAGTTCGGGGATCTCGCTGGCTCGGGGGAGCTGGACCTGCTGTTTGATGGGGATTTGGAGAGCGGCCTCTGGTGGCTGGAGATCATAGGCTTCGCGGCTCTGCCCATGGTGCTGTTCTCGCTTCGCGCGGTAAGGGAGAGTAACGGCTGGCTGATGTTAAGTGCCCTTCTGGTCGTCAGTGGGGTGATCCTCAGTCGCTTTGCCGTGAGCCTGATCGCCCTTGGCAAGCCGGATTTCGCCGAGTCGTACGCGCCGCACCCGCTGGAGTTCGCCGTCACCGTCGGCGTCGTGGCGGCAGGCGTGGCTGCCTTCGGCCTGGCAGCGCGCTATCTGCCCCTGTTCGTGGAAGAGGCCCCCAGTACGGCTGCGGAGTAGGGGGGCCACACTACTGACAGGGTTTGGAAGGCGGGGAGGAAATACTAGCCGGGCTGCGGGGGCTGTGGTGGTTGATTACGCCAGGATCCTGGAAGAGCTACACTCTCAGGGCGACAAGCGGCCTGAGTTAGCTGACGTTATCCAGCTTCATTGCGAACTGCTCCAGGCTCAAGCCCGTGCTCAGTTCTCGCCGCGCGGCCCGGCTCTGAGTGACGAGGAGGCCAGTGAGCGGCTTCAGCAAGGGTCTCCTCTGCTCTCGCCGGAGTCTTTGGAGTTGGACGGCCAGACTCTGGCCGGGCTCTGTGACCAGATAGGCTCCATCGTCGCCGAACACAGGCCGGACTTGGCGGAGACCTTGGCCACGATTCGTGCCTGGCTGGACGAGAAACGAGAGCAGATCGAGGTCCTGGCCGTGGAGTATCTCCGCGAGGGTCGGGTCCGTGAAGGGGAGGGAGCCGGGCTCGATGGTAAGCTCCTCGCCTTCATTTTCAACAACGCGCTGCGTCCCTTGTTGCGAGCCCAGGCGCAGGCGCTTGCTCCTCGGGTCGACGACAGCGCGTGGTATCGCAGCCACTGCCCGATTTGCGGCGGCGAGCCGGACCTGGCCGGCTTGGAGCGGGAGAGCGGGCGACGGCGACTCCTCTGCTCGCGCTGTGACAGCGAGTGGACGTTCCAGCGAATAGGCTGCCCGTTCTGCGGCAACGATGATCCTCTTCAACTGGCCTATTACCCGAGCGACGATCGGGTCTACCGCCTCAGCGTTTGCGAACGGTGCCGCCGCTACCTCAAGACCATCGATCTACGCCAGGTTGCTGGAGAACGACTGCTGCCGGCGGAACGCGTCCTGACCGTGGCCATGGACAGGGCAGCGCTAAACGCCGGGTATGGAGAAGGGTAAGGGTGGAGAGGCCGCCATGCTCTACGGCTATCACGGCAAGGTCCTGCGGGTAGACCTTTCCTCTCGCAGCTACGAGCTTCAGGAGTTGCCGGAGCAAGCCCTGAGGGATTTCATAGGTGGGGTGGGCCTGGCAACTCGTCTCCTATATGAGCACACCCCGGCGGGGTGTGAACCGCTGTCGCCTGATAACCCTCTCATCTTTGCTACCAGCCCGCTGGTGGACACCCCTGTCACGACGTCTGCCAAGTATGCCGTCGTGGCGAAGTCGCCCTTGACTGGCTTCATCGGCGACTCCCTCTCCGGCAGTCATCTGGCGATAGAGCTCAAGCGAACAGGGGCCGATGCCCTAGTAGTAACGGGAGCTGCCAAGGAGCTGACCTGCCTGCTTATCGAGAACGGGCGGGTGCGGTTCCTACCCGTCGGTCACCTCGCAGGCCGAGGCACCAGCGAGACGGAGGAGGCAGTCCGCCATCAGTTCGGCCACCACCTGCGGGTGGCTGCCATCGGCCCGGCGGGCGAAAACCTGGTGCGCTACGCTACGGTGAGCAATGACGGCCGACATGCTGGGAGAACCGGCAACGGCGCGGTCATGGGAGCGAAGCGGCTGAAGGCCATCGCCGTGGCAGGGAACAAGCATGTCGCTGTGGCCAGGCCGGCCGCCCTGGAGGCGGCGGCCCACAGGCTGGCGCAGCGCAGCCTCGGCCCGGCCACCGCTGGGTATCGCCGGCTAGGGACGCCAGCGAACTTACTCATCCTTCAGCAGCTGGCCGCCCTGCCAAGCCATAACTTCCGACGCTCTACCTTTGATGGAGCGGAACGGGTGAGCGGAAAGCAGCTCCACGAGCGACACCTCGCCGCCGTCTCCAGTTGCGCCTCCTGCACTATTGGTTGCACCCACCTCTATCGGACCGTGGACGCCTGTTCACCCGAGGACAGAGGGAGGGTTGAGTACGAGACGCTGTTTGCCCTAGGGCCTCTTCTGGGCATCGACGATCCAAACATCGTGATCCGCTCCGCTGCACTCTGCGACCAACTGGGCCTGGACAGCATCAGCACCGGCGGCACGATTGCCTGGGCCATCGAGTGCTTCGAACGGGGCCTGCTCAACTCTGAGGACATCGATGGGCTGGATCTCAGGTTCGGCGGCGCTGCGGCGCTCCTGCCAACCATCGAGAAGATCGCTCGCAGAGAGGGTGTTGGTGACTTGCTGGCGGAGGGCTGCAAGCGGGCCGCTGCTCGGGTCGGGGAAGGGTCCGAGCAGTGGGCGATGCAGGTCAAGGGGCTGGAGATGCCGGGATACGAGCCGAGGAGCCTTAAGACCATGGCCCTCGGGCTGGCGGTTGCCAGCCGAGGGGCCTGCCACAACCGCTCGGCTGCCTATCAGGTGGATGTGTCGGAGCTGGTGGATCGGTTCAAGGCGGAGGAAAGCCGTGGCCGCCTGGTGTCAGAAGGGGAAGACCAGGAGGCGGCTCTCGACTCCCTGGCTCTGTGTAAGTTCATCCGTGGCTGCTTCGCCGATATCTATGCCGAGACGGCCGATATCTGCAATCTGGTTACCGGGTTCGACCTCTCGGCTGAAGCCCTGCGTCGGGCCGGCGAGAGGGTCGTCAATCTCGAGAAGGCCTTCAACATCCGAGAGGGGTGGAGGCGTGAGGACGACACGCTTCCACCGCGCATCTTGGTCGATCAACTGCCCAGCGGTGTCGCCCAGGGGGTGGGCCTCACCAGGGCGGAGCTGGACCTGATGGTCGCCGCCTACTACCGCGCGCGTGGGTGGACAGCCGAGGGCCTGATCCCGGAGACAAAGCTGCGCGAGCTAGGCCTGTGGGAGCTGGTGGGGCCGGATGTGATGGGCCGCAACCGGGCGGCGGAGCTAGTCACGGCTGCACGAGCCCCGGCTGGGGACGCCTAGGCCGCTGTTCCAGTGATGGCGGGTAGAGCCGCTAGTAGCTCCTGGAAATCGAACAACATGGGCAAATCAGTTCAGGTGAGCGGCGTCATTATAGCTGGCGGCGCTAGTCGGCGCCTGGGAAAGAACAAGGCGCTGGAGCGCATCGGCGGCAGGGCCCTTATCGAGCGGGTCATTGACAGCCTCGTCCCTCTGACAACCGAGGTGCTGGTAGTGGTGGCCCGGCCCAAGCAAACGGCGGCCCTGCTCCTGCCGTCCTGGGTGCGGGTGGTGACCGACCGCTACCCCGGTCGGGGGTCGCTTGGGGGCATCTTTACCGGGCTTGAAGCCTCCGCCGAGCCCTGGAGCCTGGTCGTGGCCTGTGACATGCCCTTCCTAAACCTCGACCTTCTGCGTCATCTGATAGAGGAAAGCACCAACGTCGACGCGGTGGTCCCGTGTCTGAAAGGTCATCCCGAACCCCTTCACGCGCTCTACTCCAAGGCCTGCCTCGCCCCGATGGAACGGATGCTGCGGGCGGATCACCTCAAGATCGCCCCCTTGTTCGAGACCGTGAGGGTGCGTTACGTGGACGAAGGAACGATCGACCGCATCGACCCACGCCACCTCAGCTTCTTCAACATTAACACCCAGGCCGATCTGGAGGAGGCTCAAAGATTGGTGCGGGAGGTTGGCTGCTGCAGTGCCACGCTTGATCTGAGCGCTTGCGGCGCTGATAATCTCTCCGGCAGTACCTCACATTTGAGCGAGTAGCTTCAGCCACTGGGGAAGGAGGTGACAGCGATGACGACGGTCCCGCGACAACGCTTCGTCTGAGGCGGCTGAGCCCCGGGGGGCCTGGCGCAGGTTCTGCGTCAGTCATCTGCTCGAGTAGCCTCTCTTCCCGTCATGGCCTAGCTGTCGCCTCGTCTCCAAGGACGTACTCTCTTCAGAGCCAGGCGCACCGCAGTAGGATGTCGGCCTGAGGCTCGCTTGAGACCCCGCCTATCGCCGCTTGATCGCCGTATCAGACGCTTGGCGTAGGTATCGAACACGCCGCATTCCGGCCAGCGGACGCTGACGTCCGTTCACCTGCCGTCCCTGAAAGGAGGAATCGGCAGTGACCGACTATGTATCGAAGCTCAACAGCTTTTTCGCCTCACGTTGGGGGATCATCTTTGCAGGAGCTGTCATCGGGGTTCTTGCCCCGTTGCTGGTGTATTGGGGCAACCCCAAGAACATGGGCGTCTGTGTCGCCTGCTTCGAGCGTGACACCGCCGGAGCCCTCGGCCTGCACAGGGCCGGTGCCGTCCAGTACATACGTCCGGAGATAATCGGCTTTGTGCTGGGGGCGCTCCTGGCTGCGCTCCTGTTCCGCGAGTTCAGGCCGCGTGCCGGTTCGGCACCGATCGTCCGCTTTGTCCTCGGCGTCTTTGCCATGATTGGGGCCCTGGTGTTCCTGGGCTGCCCCTGGCGTGCCCTGCTCCGCCTGGCAGGCGGCGACCTGAACGCCATCCTGGGGCTGCTGGGACTCGTTGCCGGCGTAGGCCTCGGCGCGATCTTCATCCGTGGCGGTTACAACCTGGGCCGCGCTAACCGCGCGCCCCCTATCATCGGCCTTGTACTGCCGCTGGCCATGATCGGCCTGCTGCTGCTCGCCATCTTCACGCCTGAGTTCGGGCGAGACGCTGACGGTAACCCCATCGGCCCGATTTTCGAGAGCGTCAAAGGGCCGGGGGCATTGCACGCTGGAATAGCGGCATCGCTAGTAGTGGGAATCGCGGTCGGTGTGCTGGCGCAGCGTACTCGCTTCTGCACCATGGGCGCCGTCCGCGACGTGATCCTTGTCAGAGACACTCACCTGATGAGCGGAGTCCTCGCCCTTGTGGCCGCCGCAGTGGTTACCAACGCCGTGATCACCGGGTTCACCGGTGAGGACCTGCTGAAGCTTGGCTTCGCCAACCAGCCGGTGGCCCACGACGACCATTTGTGGAACTTCTTGGGCATGGCGCTTGCCGGGCTGTGCTTCGCGCTTGTCGGAGGTTGCCCCGGCAGACAGGTCTTCCTGTCCGGTGAGGGTGACGGCGATGCGGCCGTGTTCGTGGTCGGTATGATCACCGGCGCCGCCTTCGCCCACAACTTCAACCTCGCCAGCTCGCCCGCCGGCGTCAGCCCGTACGGGCCGGAGGCGGTCGTTATCGGCTTACTGGTGGTGGCAGCCATCGGCTTTGCGGCGATGGATAAGGCGTGGTTGGCGGCCTGGTGGAGAAAGGCTCTTGCCAAGGTGCAAGTCACCACCACGGACGAAGCGTAGGGGTAGGCCATCATGGCGTTTTTCAGACGAAAGAAGCCTTCCTTCGAGGGCGGGGGGCTGGTGCTTTTCGAGGATGTACAGGATGCAATGACGGCGGAGAAGGTGTTTAGGAAAGCAGACTACAGTTTCAAGCTCGTTGCTCCACCACCGGAGCTGCGTAGAGGCTGTGACCTGGCGCTGGAGATAAACTTGGTGGAACAGCCCGGCATAGAGCGAGCGCTCAAGGAAAAGGATGCCGCATATGTCAGCGTCGTCCCGCTCAGGGTAGGGGCTTCACAGCTCCTGGAAATCGTCAAGGCAACGGATTTCGGCGACCAGGTGATGGTGAGGGCGGGCAATATGAAGCTCTCCTTCGACAAGGAGAGCGGCATCATTGTCAACGTCTCAGGCGGGGGCTGCCCTGACATTCCCTATCTCCACTCGGAGCTGGTGGACAAGAAGCTTACCGAGGCCCGGCGGCCCAGGGATATTGGCCTCACCCTGTGCGCTCTGATGTTGGACCGAGCCCTTGAAGAGTGCCTGATTCTCTGGCGGGGAGGCGGGTAACGATGATGCTCATTGCCGGGACTGTACCCATAAGGGACTTGCCTCTAACCATGGGACGCGCCGTGGTCGAAGGGGAGGACCTTA
>Ga0209979_1005003_pt1 | contig 10637 bp, 7 predicted proteins | sample AnhtaG_FD_183114 | JGI IMG/M metagenome (GOLD analysis project Ga0209979, IMG submission 183114) | Deep subsurface microbial communities from Anholt, Denmark to uncover new lineages of life (NeLLi) - Anholt_01485 metaG (SPAdes) (version 2) | ecosystem: Environmental > Aquatic > Marine > Oceanic >...
CAGTAGTTACATCTATTATCCGAATAGTCATTACTACTTTAACATAAGATTTTCTAATCTTTACTCCAGCTATACTAATTCCTCCACCTTTTTTAAAACTTATATTGGTTATACTGCCGGTAAGTATAGCATCGACCCCGATCATCTTTCCTAATTTGACTGCTGTAGTCTGATCTACTAAACCAGAAAAGTGCTGGAAGTCTTGTTCCTGTAAAGTATCATCTAATTTGGCTCTTTCGAATACCCGAAAACGATTAGTTTTAAGTAAGGCATTGACCATTAAATCAGTAGCACCTTGAGATAAAGGAGAATCACTCCTCCAGATATAACCAGGAGCGGTGGAGGTAATTCCCACTACGGCTATTCGGGGTAGGTTTTGAGAAAAAATTAGATTAGAAAAGAGTAAGATAATTATCAAGATAAATAAAACTATATATTTTTTGTTTATCATTTTCTCACCTCATTTTTTCTATTATTCTAACTTTTTTTGAATATTATTTTCTTCCAGAACAGGTTAGTCACCAGAAGGAGTAATTCCTATATTTACATTAAGATCGGAACTATCAGCTGGGGGGATGATTTTATTTAATTTAGCATTTATCTTTAAAGAAGAATTTACCAATATTTTTTTTATCCAGGGGTCATAACCGCCCAAACTTATAATTATTTCTAATACCTTGCCCTCTTCTAAAGGCAGTTCACAGGGAGTATTGCCGTAAAATATCCCGCTGATTTCTACATCTGCACCGGTCGGTTCTGAATTGATAGGTACTAATATCATTTTAGGAGCCTTTGGGGCCTCCGGTGTTGTAGCTATTACTCTCTGTCTTAGACTATAAACCGTTTTTAATATTGCCTGCTTCATAAGATTTTGATAAATACTGTAAGCCTGTCCCGATATATTGGTGTTTTGGGTACTAAAAGGTAGTTCTTGAGCTGCTACATCCTGATCGATAAAAAATATAGTACCTCGTTCTGCGTCTACTATTCTTAATCCGATAGTAACCGAAACTGCAGTCCTTTTGGTAGAAATACCATAACCTTTAAACTCAGTAACCCTCATAGAAATATCAATAACATTACCAGTAGCTAAGTATCTTGCTCCTAACATTTTCCCTAACTGTATAGCAAAGGAAGGATCTACCAAGCCAGATGCACTACTAAAATGAATTTCTTCTAACGACTTTTGTACTGTAAGCCGATCTAATAAGGTAAACATTCCTGATTTAACTAAAGCACTTTCTAAAAATTGTAATCCAATATTCTCCAGGTCAGGTACCTTGACTTTTGAGTGATTCTCAAAGGATACTACTGCTAAGGCAGGTAAATGATAATCTGCAGCAGAAACAACAGTAGGAACAAAAAGAATGATTATTAATGTTAACAAAATTAGATACTTTTTCATTTTATTTTCCTCCTATAATTTAATTAAATATTTTAAATTTTACATAAAATTGTTTTTGTAATCTTAATACATCATAAAGCATAATTTTTTCATAAACTCACATGATTATTCAATCTACATAACGCACACAAAAAAGCTAGCAGCCGGGTAATCATAACGTATTACACCTTAGATCCATAACTTTGTGCTCTATCCTTTTGTAATATATGCATTATTAGATTTTAAATGTCTGCATAGAATATTTTTATATAAATAAAAAGGACAGAATAAAAAAATAATTATCTTACTTTCTTACTCTGTCCTTTTACCTGAAAGATTCTTCCTATGTAATTAGGAAATAGTTCTTTTAGTAAACTCTGCAAGGGTTTTCCTAAAGATTAGGAGTTGCCCCTTCGGTGCTTTTTGTATAAAGCTCTCCAGAGTTCTGTCCGGTAACAGTCCTTTTGCCTGAAAGTTTGGATACATTTAGTATCTTGCCTCTTCGGCTCTTTTTCTTTTTAAAATAAAAGAAAAGGTCTCTCCTGTTACCTTCATACAGATTACAATATTAAATTTAATAAAGTTTTATATAAAATCCTTTTTATTATTTTTTCAATTTTAAACATGAACATTAATTTAGACTATCTTTGTTTGGTACATACTATACTTATTCTAAAAATCTTTCTTTTTGCCGAAAATAAAAACCCAAAATTTCAGTTCAAGAAAAAAGTTATGTCAAGTGTGAAGACCTAATCTCTTTAACTTTTTTTATATACCGTAATTTCTTAAAACATGATGGAAGTGCAATAAAAGTGTGTCAGAGAACCTGTCACATTTATGATAATGCTTTATCTTACTGTAATTTGCACTAAGTCATCATTTACCTTTTTAATTTCTAAATTTATAAAAGTCAAATTACCTAAATCTTCAATTAGTTCTTGAACATCTCCTAAGGTTTTAACTATTAATTCGGCTTTTTCATTCTCTAAAAGGTTGACTCTTACCTCAATAACCAAGAGCATTTTGCCCATTGCTTCCTTCAGTTTTTCAAATTGAGACTTATTTCTTAAATTATCGACAAATAAATTAATAGTTCTAATCTCTTCAGGATTTCGAAATTCAGCCAATCTTTCCACTAAATAATCAGCCATCTGCTCCCCTGCTAAATTAAAAGCCATTTTGTAAGCACTATCCTCGGTAATTCCGGCTCTGGAAACTTGCAGACTATGAGCTGCTATTACTTTATCTTCGTCTGTCTTATAAGCCCGAATCTCTAAGTAAGCTCGCACAGAATGAAAATCTGATATCATACCTGTTTTCTCGCTAATAGCTTTACCAGCAATTACTACATTCGCTTCATATTCCATAGCAAGCTCCAAAGTTGCCTGTTTATCTTCTTTTAAAACTTTCTTAATTAAAGGATCCTGACCTATACTATCTCGCTCGTTTTTATTGATTACAAAACCAGCCTTAAGTAATCCATTAATAACAGCTATTTCAGCCGATTTATCTGATATTTCCTTCCCAGCATGCATCTCTGGAACAAAAACTAATATGCGGGGTTCTAAACTGATAATCTCCTTATCCTTAATTTTTAAACTGTAATCACCTTCTTCTATTTTTTTAGGACCTTCTATTATTTCAGTAGTAATTACATCTTCCTTTGTCTCTTTATAATATGCAATGAGATTCTTTATCCATGGCGTTGTATAATAAATAATCAATACTATTGTCAAAACTATCGCTGTTATTGAAGATACTATATATAATATTTTTTCAAACTTTGTTCTTGCCATTAAATTATCCCCTTGTTTTTTATAAATAATTATAACCGAGATATTCGAGACAGAAGTCCATGACGAAACATAGTTATTTATCGTGTGTCAGGGTACGGTTATTTAATTGGAAAATAGAGATACATCCTATTTTTTCTATAGTTTAGCTTTCCATTTTACGAGGTCTTTCTTTAGGACGTCTATCTATAATAATACCTAAAGCCTCAACCATCCGTCTAAGCAGCTCCTCGGATCCTATAGGTTTGCTGCTAAAAGTTACCGAAATATTAACTTGGCACACCTTCCCTTGTACCAAATTGAATTCAAGAAATTATTTTTTCAATGATTTTATAAATATTTTTTTTATCAACTTGATAAAAATTAAATAATTTAAGTAATTTATTAGAAAATCTTTCAACAATTTCTGCTAGATGTTCTTCAATTTTATCCAGTATTAGTTCTTCTTCATAATAGCTTTCATCTTCGGTAGAAATAAGCGTCGGATCATGATAACGTATATTTACCATATCATGAACGATACACCTATTCTTTAACCCACCATGTTTTATTCCGATTAACAAATAAGAATTGGGTTTTATATTTAAATTATGATAAAACTGAATTGAAAAAAGTAGAGCTTTTACAATTCTACCAATCCGTGATTCACAGAAAATATAATTAAAATATTCTTTCGCATCTTCGAATAAACTATGAATTAAATAAAACGCCCCATCTTCTCTGATATATCCATAAAGATAAAGATTATTTGAAAGATGATCTTTAATTTCAAAAAAGATACCATCATTTTTTGGATAAATTTTTATTAATTTTTTTAAATAACCTAATGGCCACTGATTATTATTCGAAACAGTATTTTCAAACGTTTCTTTTAGTTTTTCACATTCAAATTTATTATTTTTTGGATTCGTCAAAGTCATACTTATTTCAACAAATCCTAATTTATCATTTTTTTTCATTTCTGATAATGCTTCTTCATGTCTCTTCACAATCCATTCTTTATCCCAAATATTTTCATCTTTTGTGCTTTTTATTTTTAAAATTCTACTTTGTATTCTTTTTTCTAAATTTAATTTAAAATCATCGAGTTTATTAGGATCCCAAAATAAGATATCATAACCCAGTAAATCAAAGTGTATCCTTTTATTTCCGCCCTTATAATTCGAACTATCTCTGTTATGATCCTCTTTTACAGTTAAAATTAAATTTTTAAATTTTCCCAATCCCATTGTGTATCCTATTTCAAGATAGCAATTTGGACGAGCATTAGTAAGATCAGCAATAATAATATCAGAAGATTTAATAAACTTAATTATTTCACTTTTTAATAACCCTCCTTCGTTATGCTTGTCTACACGTCTTGGAATTAATTGACATGATTTTATTGCACTTTCAATTACATCATCATATATTTTTTCTAATTCTTGATTACCAATTTGCATAATTACAAAAGCTTGTTTTATTGCCATTCTATGCTCCTTCTTTATTTATGGAAAATAGAGCACACATCCTATTTTTTTCTATAGTTTAATTTTCTCTTTTACGAGGTCTTCCTTTAGGATTTCTATCTATGTATTAATATCTAAAATTCAACCATCCGGTTAAGAAACTCCCCAGACCCCATAGATTTTCCGCTAAAAGTTACCGAATTATCAACCTGGTACACCTTCCCTATTTATCTAATTTAAAAGTAAAATATTAATTGTCTAAGAAAAGGTGTCCCTATTTCTAATTCAATCTTTCTCTGAGGTACAATAAGATCGTCATCTATTCCAGTCTTTTTATTTAGTATTGGATACTCAATTACCGGTTTCAAAAGCTACCCCTTGATTTTCTAAAAAAGTTATCTGAGCATTCGTACAGGTTGTTCCAAATACAGAAGTAAGGTCTTGGGGAATGAAACTACCATCATTAGCAGTAGGCTGTTCGAAACGTGCTTTTGCGTAAGGCATAGAATCACAACCATTCACCTGTCCATAATATTCTACCCAGACTGCAGAATAATCATCCAGCCATTGCCAGGAACTTGGAACCTTTATTTTTCCGATAAATATCTCTTGACTAGTAAATGTATCTATAATCCAAGCACCCCACCATTCATCTTCCCAGGGTTGTTCAGCACAACATATTTCCCAAATTCGTAGACAATATGTATGTCCTTCTACCCAGTTATACTTTATTCTACAACTCCAACCTTTACCCTCTCCAGTAAAACTTTCACATGATGCACCGGGACCAGGTTCTGCTTCTAAGGCTTCCCAGATGGAAAAGATGGCCATCTTCCCCACCCACCCACCTTGCATATAACCATTGGTCTGTAATCCCATATAACCACCATCCCCATTCTTAAAATTAAATTGATGAGCCCAGTAATAGGCACTTTGTACACCAGGGTCTACATCAATAGTCAAAAGAACATCAAAATTATAGAAACCACTAGCTGGGGGTTGTGGCCAATCATACCAAATAACAGCCATATGACCAGGAGTTATCTGCTGTTGAGGTGGTACTGGAATATATCCGTTTCCGGAACAGCCTGATAAAAGAATCAAAAGAATAACATATATGGTAAATAAAAAAATATAAATATATCTTTTCAAATTTTCTATCTCCTTAGAATTTTAAATATTTTTAAGTTTATTGTAACTTAAATTAAAATAGAAATTCGTAATTTCCTTCAAGAGAAATTTTAAAGTTTATTATTGAAATGTAAGTATCTTTTTATCCCAATCAAGATTATTATGCTCACCAATCACAAATGGAACCTTCCATAGTCCTACCAACACTGAAAAATCTCCTTGGCTCCCCCAATTTCTTGGTTTCACAGTAACATTAAATTCATGTGTTCCAGAACCTTTATTTACTAAAAATTCTGCATCCCAAACCGGAGACCAGGCATCCACCATATCGGTATTAAAACTAATTTCCAATGTTCCCTGAGTAGATGAATATAGATTATATTCAACTACTACCGTAAAATCAGTATCAACTCCATCAACCAATCCGGAATCAGGATTAACACTTATTATATTAATAAAATCTTCCTCGATTGGTGGAGCAGTTGGGCTTCCTCCGCAACCTGTTGAGAATAAAAATAAAACAAAAATCATTGAAATAACTAAAAACAAACTTATCTTTTTCATTACCAAATCCTCCTTTTATAATACATTTAATTTAATAATATTTTGTTAATTATAAATCTTAACTAAAGAGTAAAGTGTCTAAATCTTAATTAATCATAATGATTAAAATTATTAACTGATGTTTCTTACATTGTTTCTTCTTCATTTTATCTTGTAACTGATCCAATTCCATTTTCATGTGTGCCTAAACAATTATATCCTGTAAAAGTAAATGTTAAGGTGTTACCATCTAAATATGCAGTACCACTAAAGCTGCCTGAACAATCATAATTCGTTTGAGTCATCGTAAAACTAAAAGCATTCCCATTATATTCCCCACCAATTATGCCTGTGGTCCCGAGTGAATCATTATATGTTCCTGAGAAATTTGTACCAGATTGTGTTATATGGACAAAGTTTATATAACCAGATATAAGATTTGATGAATAATTTCCACTCCAATTTCCACTAATATCAGGAACCACATCCTCTTGATTAATAGCTTCAACAATTACGCCGATGAAATCTATAATACTCCCCGCACAAGCTACTATTTCCCATGGTTTAAAAGCAAATGCACATTGAATAACACCTATATTACTTAAGATCAAATTATCTGTATCGTTTGGGGTAAACATTGCAACTGTAGAAAGAACAGCAGAACCACAAGCAATTACAATAGCAGGAACAACTAAAGAAAATGCAGCTAACACACAAGCTGCCCAATTTAAGCTAAAGCCTCCCCACTTCAATACGAATACAACAACATCTTCAGCATCTTTATTTTTCGAAGCAATAGAACTATACAACTGTCTTAAATCTGCTAAATCAGCCGGATCAACAGTTATGGTAGTAGGACCCTCGATTAATTCATTATTGGAATTATAAATGGATATTTCTACAGTAGAATCTGTGTAGTTTGTAAAAACTATTTTATTTCCTGTAGAATCTAAAATATAAGTAGGAAGTCCATCATCACCTGCATCAATTATAAAAGCTTCCCCTTGTTCTGAAGTATAAACTGCTCCAGTTATTTTTATAGGATTACCAAATGCATCTTTTTCTCCTAAGATAGCCAATGCTTCTCCTTCGTCCTTCCCAGCTATCGCTAAAACATTGTCTTCTGGGTTAGTATTTTGAACAAAGATAATATCCTCGGTAGGTTCTTCATCAACCGGAGGAACAACTGAATTTCCTCCTCCACATCCAACCATAGTGACTAGCATACATATAACAAGAAATAACGAAATTACTTTTTTCCACATAATTAACACCTCTTTAAATTAAAATATTTGCTAATAAAGTTATTTAACCATTCAATTGGTATCTATATTACTCATGCAAAAAAGCCGGCAGTTTATAGCGGTCATAATATTGTCTGAGAATAACAATATGTTAGACTCATGACTTTGCGTCCTATCCTTTTGGATAGTTTACTCTTTTCAACTTTGAGTAAATTTTTATATTATTTTCACACAAGCAAAAAGGACAGAATAAGAAAATAATGATATCACTCTCTTACTCTGTCTTTTTACCTGAGAGATTCTTCCTAAGAAATTAGGAAATAGTTCTTTTAGTAAACTCTGTAAGGGTTTTCCTAAAGATTAGGAGTTGCCCCGTCGGTGCTTTTTAGCATAAAGCTCTCCAGAGTTCTGTCCGGTAACAGTCCTTTTGCCTGAAAGTTTGGATACATTTCGTATCTTGCCTCTTCGGCTCTTTTTCTTTTTTAAGTAAAAGAAAAGGCCTCTCCTGTTACCTTCATACAGGTTACAATATTATATTTATTCAAAATTATAGAAGTATAAATATTTCACGTATTATATATTAAGTATACTACATAAATTTAAAAAATGCTTCTTTTTGCCAAAAACAGTTGGTGTCAAGAACTTGTGGGGACTTTTCTTACCTCAAAAAATTATTTGATTTTAATTTATAAAAAGAAAGACAGATTCTCTTGAAATTTAATACAAAATAAGTAAATAATAATACTACTAAACTATTTTCTAAAATAAACATATTATTCATCTTGGATCTAATTTTTCCTTAAAATATCAAATGATTAATTTATACTTACTAACCTCTTTAATGATTTTGCCCAGGGCCTATCCTGGTGAGGCCCGGATAGGACCGGGAGGGAATAGATATGATCGTATTTATCATTACTGCCTTTATCAAAATCGAGAGAGAATACCTTTTCTAAGTCTAATTTTAGCTCTATCTGGTCAGCTTCTATAGGCCACCAGCTATCCCATTCATTATTGACGATCATCTGTCCTACCTTGGCCAGGCTGAGGGCTCCTGGTATACTCCATCTCATCCCCCTCTTTTTGAAGCGGTTGGCTAAGGTCTTATCGATATTGCCTTCTACCGCCCCTAAATCCTCTACCGGGATCCCTTGTTTCCTTAGTCTATCTACTGCATTTAACCCTTCTTGATTGTAGTAGATGTAATGCATCAATCCTTCTAGATCTTTCTTATGTTCCGGTTTAAGGATTCTCTCTTGGCCTAATTCTTTTAAGGTTTTACCTATTTCTCCTTCTTTAAGCAGATTTCTTATTTCTTTTTGCATTTCTTTATGATAGGGGAGAGTCTGTTTGAACTTACGCTCCAGATGGAATTTACAGAGTTGATAGATGGAGTTGGGGAAATAATTTTTAGCTCCCTCTTTTATCCAGGATGCTCCATTCCCTCCGATTAAGACTAATTCTGCCTGGCTTAGATTAAATCTCTTCTCTCCCAGGATAGCCAAGTTGGACATAAATTCATCCCCAGAGACTATACCGGTATAGGTAAATTTATCCTGTAGTTTTTTAGCCTCACCCTTTCCTTCCTTATACCTTCTTTCTTTCCCTTTACTGATAATCCCTAATTTAAGTTCAGCTCTTTTCTTTTCTTCGTGCTGGAGGTGAATATCGGTGCCATCTACCTCCAGATAGACTATCCCTCTCTCCCTTTCTCGGGTTAATTCATCTTCGGTCTGCCTTAAGGCCTTTATGAGCTCCCTGTCTATCTGGTCTTTTTCTTCTTTTAGGATCTTTTTTCCTTGCCTTATTGCTTGACCTCTTACGCTTTCAAAGCTAGGGCTGTCCCCATAAAATTCTCGGATAAGTTCTTCAGCCTTACGATAACTACCACTCACAAAGGCCAAGAGACCTTCTATCTTTTGGTATGCCTTACTTACCCGTTGGTTCTTGGTAAGGCCTAACTTTTCATCCAGGAGATAGAGGTATTTACCACCTCTGTCCTGATATAACCTTTTGTAGAAGGTGATATCTCCCAAGAGGGTGGTCATATACCTTAATCTTTTACCGTGATTGGATAATATCCCCCTTTTTCTTTCTTTTTTTAATTTATCATCTATTATCTGTAAGAGTTCTTCTAGTAATTCTTGGCCGATCTTTCGGCTTAAGTCGAAGATTATTCTCTCCAGGGTATGGAAATTTATTCCATCTTCTGGTATATTTAATTTAAGATATGGTAAGTTTATGGTTACTTCTAAGTTTTCCATAGGGTAGATTTACCTCCTTTTGAAAAAGAATGTTTATTCTTTTTCTTCTTTTTTCTTGAGGTAAGTCTACCTTTTTTATTTATCTCTTGGCAAACCTTTTTCTTCAAAACCCCTACTAAAATTTTACACTATCCCAAAAACAAAGAACTAAAACTTTAATTCAAGAAAAAAGTTATAGGACTTTCAGGGTTCGGTTCATCTCATATAATAAAATATAATTTAAATCATTCGAGTGTCAGAAATAAAGATCTGATCTCTTGGATTCTGCAGTCCCCTGTCCTATCAATTCAATCTCAAAAAGTTTTGGCCAAAATTTTCCAGTCACAAACAACCGATCATTTTTTGCGTCATAGGCAATGCCATTAAGAACATCAACTGTCCCACTATCGTCTTCCGGACTTAAAATGCCTTTCAGGTCTATCCAACCAATTACTTGACCGGTTAGAGGATTAATCCTGGCGATACGTTCTGTCTGCCATATATTGGCATAGATTTCCCCTTGAATATATTCTAATTCATTGATTCTGGTCACGGGAATATCGTTTGCAGAAACTTCAATCTGACTAATTTCCTCAAAGGTTTCAGGATTTAAGAAATGTAATGTTGCTGTACCATCACTCATGATTAAATGCTTTCCATCATGGGTAATGCCCCAACCTTCATCCGGATAATTAAACTCTTGTAGTAATTTAAAAGTGTATTTATCATAGACAAAACCGATATTAGATTGCCAGGTCAACTGGATAATCTTATTCCCATAAATGGTCACCCCTTCACCAAAAAATTGAGGTGGTAGCTCACAAATTTGTAAGATTTCTCCAGTTTCTAAT